>Ga0163151_10003384_pt1 | contig 23032 bp, 44 predicted proteins | sample OliLakLV19MP5IB2_FD_145596 | JGI IMG/M metagenome (GOLD analysis project Ga0163151, IMG submission 145596) | Freshwater microbial mat bacterial communities from Lake Vanda, McMurdo Dry Valleys, Antarctica - Oligotrophic Lake LV.19.MP5.IB-2 | ecosystem: Environmental > Aquatic > Freshwater >... | reverse complement strand
TTCTTGTTGTTTATTTAGTTTTAATTTTCGTTTATAAGTTAGCATAATTTAATTTCAAATATAATAATAAAACAGTCGCTTATATCCCCTGCCTAAAGGCGAGGGGCTTTACGCTCAAAAAGCGTAAAATCCGCTAAAAAATGACAGAAAAATAATAAGATTAATAATATTGATTGGTTCATTTTTGTTTACTTTTGAATGTAAATGTTATTTATTTAATTTTTTTAGTTTTTAAATGGCATAGTTTTTTGTTGGTTTTTTAAAGCAGTACATCTTTTTCAAACACTAATTCAATATCAATAGTTGTTTTTAATTCAATTATTTCCATTTCGTAAATATCTGAATAAGGATTTAAGTCAACCTCTATATATTCATCAGTATCTTTAATTTTTGCTTTTGGACGTTCACCGTTTATATAAATAATCCTGAAATCATATTTAGAACAATCCATTAGAAAAGCAGAATATGAAGAATAAGAATCGGGTACATCGCCAATTTTTTCTATGTACTCATCATCAAATTCACACTTCTCGATAGCTATACCCGTGTTGTTTCCCCAATTAACTTTCAGATAATTAAATCTTGTACCGAAAAGAATTAATTTTCCGCAATTATTAGTTTTTAATATTTCGAGTTTTATTTTCATTTTTTTAATTCAGCACAATATCCATCCATTATTTCTTTATAACAATAAGCCGTTACAGTCCGCCAAATACCAAACTAACCTTTCTTTTGAAGTTTATAAATAATTTCAGAAGCAGTATTGAATATTCCTTTGTATGTTTTAACCCTGTATTTCATTTTTTAATTATGTTTAAAATGTTCTTTAATTCTATTATAAAACACTTCGTTGTACTTAAATAATATTTCCTGACCCGAAATATAAGTCTTAATGTATCCTTCAACTGTTATAAAAGCAAAAGTCATCGCCATTAAAGGAAAACAAAATTCATGTTCGGTATAAGTCGGTTCAACGGTTTTACTATTAGGTAAACCCAATCTCTTTTGTTCTTCCTGACTTTCAATTACGTATTTTGCGTTTGATACTAATAATGCGGTTGCTATCATTTTTCTTATTTAATTAATTTTCTATTTTTACTAACATAATTTCCACTTGCCACACCATCCATTTTATCACGGATACCATCCGTCATTTCTTTACTCATTGGTTTTGCATCTTTACTGCTATTTCCTTTACCAACACCTAGGTTGTTTTTTATTATAAACGCTAACATAAATTGCTCTTTTTCCTTGAACCATAAATTCCAATAACTTTCAAACTTCTCTTTAACTTCTATGTATTGTTCATTAGTTAAATTACAATATATTTCCAATCTTTTAGTGTTTTGAACTACATCTAATCGTGGAACAATATCCCAAATAACTTGAACTAAAATAGACAAATAATCTTCTCTGTTTTTTATCCTGAATATTCGTTTATGCTTGTCGTCATTATTAATATCATTTATATCAATACCGTACTTTTTAAGTAACTTTTCAAGTTTTTTTTGTGCAGCCTGTTTCTCTCCGTCAACGCCTCGTTTAACTAATTCATTCACCTTAGTAACGAGTAATTTTATTCTATCTAAATCAGGTGTAATGTGTTCGTGTGTCATAATTTAATTTTCATCTCTCTCTGAAAGTTCTAAATACATTTCTTGTCTTTCTAGGCTTAAACTGTAAGCAAGTGCAAATAAATTAATGTATTTTGAAAGTACCTTTATTGTTTTACCTTGTAATGGCGTAAACTTTTTGTCTGTCATAGATATTTCCAAGAATAATTCTTGTACAGTTTCAATTTCTTCATTAGTTAAAATAATTTCTTTTATAGATTCATCAATATTATGATTTTTGCTATCTATTAATTGTTCAAGGGTTTCGTTTTCTCTTATTTCATCATAAATATTAAAACTTTTAGATATTTTTTCCTTATCGTAATGTAAATTTTTTAAAATAAATTTTTGTCCATCGGTAAAAATATTAAAAATAGATTCAAGTATTTTAAAATCTAGTTCAGCTTCTTGTATAATATCCATTTGTTTAGGAGAAGACATATCTAAATTATCCCTGAAAGAAGTAGTAAACCCACTATTCATTTCATCAATTAAATTTTGTCGTATTGACATAATCATCCGACCTAAGTGATTTTCTCCAATGTTAGGATTGCTTTTTAAATCAACACCCCAAATTTTATCACCAAAATAATTTCCTTCAACTAAATTTTGGCTACCTGTATCAATTAATTTTGATTTAAACGGCTCTTGACTATATTTTTGTTCAAGGCAACTAAACATAACATCCATTTTAAACGAATCCCAATTTTCAACCAACTTTACAGTCGCATGACGACTTTGTTTCTTAACCGAACCTGCTGTATTATTTTCATCTGCACAAAACTTTTTCCATTCAGGGTCATCACATTTCGCTGACATATAAGCGTGTTCAATAGACGGGTATTCTATACCATCAAGTGTAATTTTTACTGCTTCAAAATTTGATAACCAACGGTGGTCGCCTTTAAATTCGTTAATCATATTGCTTACTTGTATGTTTTTAATATTACAAACTTGTACCAATCTCTGTCAAAATAGTATCCTTTTTTTGCTTCAATCAAATCTAACAAATGTGCTTCCGCTTCCTTGTCTGTTTCAAATCCATCCTTCGGTTGCTCATCAATTAAAGTTATATTCTTACTTTGATAAACAAATATTAAATATCTTGCCATGTTTAAATTTTTTGTTGTTTAGGTTTAGGTGTTTTATTCCTGACCGTCGTTATTATTTTCGTTTTCAGATTCACCATCATCACCGTTCTCTTCTTCTTCATTCTCATAATCTTCGTCCACATCATCCTTTTCAAACAGATTTGAAATTATCTGCATATTATTTTGGGAGTAATTGAATTTTTCAACCACATCTTTATTTGCATGGTTAGCGCAAAGACGAATAAGACCGAGTTCTGTCAATAATAAATTTTTAAGGTATGGAACGAATTGCTCTCTTTCACCAAAAATAAAACCATTAATCTTATCTTTAATAATTTTATTATAAGGATAAACATCAGGCGCAATTATCGGGATACGTAATACAGATGCTTCCAAGTATTTATTATAGTTTTCAGAAGTTGTATTGAATAAACTTTTAATCATTGGTATCAAAAGCAAATCAATATTTAACGAGTTAAGTTGCTTAAAATAATGCACAATACTAACAGGTTTTACATATTCAAAATTCACACCATCTAAGGCATCCAAAACATCTTCTTCGGGCTTATATCCAAAAAACACAAGGTCAATTTTATCCTTGTACATTTTGTTTATTTTCTTGAATTGCTCGTTGTAATACTTTACGTCTTCGTAATTACAACCATTAACAATCACACCAATTCTAAATGCTCTTTTAGCATCAACACCGTTATTTTCCTTTTTTGGTTGGTCTGCCACGTTTGCGTTTTTTTCTTGCAATAGGTTTGGTGTTTGGTTTTGGTTTTCCTGCTGTTGATTTTCCTGCATGAGTAATAGTTTTACTTGTTTTTTTTGTAGAAATTTTTTCTACTTTTTTGGTGGTACTTTTAGGTTTATTAACCTTAACATCTGATTTTTCTTTTATTTCAGGATTAAACGTATTTATAGCTGCTGCTTCCTCTTTACGGATTAAATCCTTTTCCTTTACAACTTCGGCTACCTCAGTTACCTTTTCAATTGCTTTATTAACTGTTGGGGTATGGATAGTTTCGTTGGTAATATTTGCGTTACTTGAAGCGTTAACCGATACTGATTTTTGAATATCGTAATCAATGTTTTTTAATACTATTTCAGTATCAATCATTGTAGGCAAGGTAGCAATACTCATATAAGATTCAACATCTTTGTATTTACCACTTACTAATTTTTTGAATTTTTCGAGAAAATATTTTGATAATTCAATGTTATTTGTTAGAACTAAATCTGCAAAAAACATATTATCTTCCACGTCGCTAATTACCATTTCTTCGGAAAAAATATCATGGTACGGATGATGTTCTGATAATTCATAAAAGTTAAAATCTATACTATACACGATTTTTACTTCGGGTTTGTTTTGCCTTATAGAGTTATAAATTTCTGATTCCAAAGGTTGAGTAGTGAATGGGAAAACGATAAAATCAGCCCATTGAATCATGTCGTTATTCAGGTCAATCTCATAACCCAATAATTGTTTACGTTGGTCGAACCTTTTTAAAGATGTGATTGCGGTTGAAACTTCATCACTCTGCATACAAAAGTAAGGTAGTAGGGTTTTATACAAATGCTTACCCGACAATTGTGGGCTTACGAAAAGAATATTCTTATCCTCCCCCCATTCTTCAAACATTTCTTTATAAAAGTTATCGTCTGTAATTGCCCTTGTTAATGATATTACATCTTTCATGCTGCTGTTATTTTTTTAGTTTTTTTGTTTCAAACTCACTTAAAGTAGAGAAAACTGATTTCGATATTTTAATTCTTGGTCGTTTTTCTCGTTTAACCTTAATATCCTTCTGTTCATTTTTAAGTTCCATAGTTTACTTTTAAATATAAATCAATATTTTTTTGTTAATTTACTATACCAACAATTACCATTTTATCTATTTGAGCTTAAAACTACAATGCCTTTAGGCTCAGAGATGTAAGCGAACTCAACGCTTTCATTTTGTTTTTAAAAAATCCATTTGAAACTGCAAAGAAATTAATCCTTGCAGTTCCATTTGAATAAAATCGGTCATTTCTGACCAAACACAACCTTTCGGTTGGTAATGCGTATTTTGAAACTGTAACCATTTCAAAAATCCGACTTCAATTCGACAATGATTAAAAACCTTTTTTCGACTACATCACCAAGCCTATCCCTTGACCCTTCTTAAATGTAATCAACAGAGCAACGGTCTATTGCGTTAACCGTTGGTGTTATGAGTTTTCAATCGTAGCTCTCATTTCTGAGGCTTAGTCTTGTGAACTTGGGCTTCGTTTCCGAAGCCCCTACCTTTTAAGGTAGGGGTAGTTCACAGGGTGTTATTTTTACATGAATCATTATCCATTTACTTATATTTTTAGAGCGAAAACTCCCTATCCATTTTCAGGTAGGGTTATTTCACTAATATTAATAACCATATCCTTAAATTTATTAAACCACAAATGCCCTTCGGCATCCCTGCCGTCTAACTTCATAATTTCTAATTGTAACTTACTAAGCAATTTAGTTTTAAAATCAATCTCCCCTTCACCAAAAGTTTCATCCAAAGAAGAACCTAATACGTTGCATATTTTCTTGGCGGTGTCGAGCATCATATTTGTTTGAACACCCGATAAATAATTTGAAATCTGACCATTCTCTAAATTGGTACTTTTAGCCAATTTAACAGTCCCGAAATTCTTATTAGCTGCGACGACACTTAACTTTGTTTTTCGCTTTTTACCCTTGTTTTTTTCATCAATTATTAGGTACATCACTACCTCCTTTCTTGTCATTTTTTTTGTTAAAATCAAGTTGTAAATCAGGGATAAATTCAATATCAGATTTGTTAACTATTTCTCCTTCATATCTAACGATAACCATATTTTTAGGAACGTATTTTTCAATCTCAAAAGCCACTAAATCCGTAGCCCATTTTTGAGGTTTGTATTCAGTTGATTTAATGTAATAATGTACGGTTACTCTTTCTTTATACGGCACTTCATTAATGAATTTTGACCACTTACCTTTAGCGGTAAAAAGCATATCGTATTTCTTTTTTTGAAAGGTTTTTCTAAGCACAAAATTTACTATACTCCAAGTACCAAACTCATTAGTCCCTGTCTTAACAGTTGACTTAAACATTAACCTTCCGCTTATTTTTTGCATTTAATTATTTTTGTTTATTAAAGTAAATTATTTGTGATTGAAAATTAATTTTTTTAGTTTATTTACGTTTACAAATAACAAATATAAACTCAAATGTAATGTTTTTATAGCCCGAAATACATCATCAAAATTTAAAATATCAACATTTTTAGCCTTCAATTTGTTTATTACTTTCGTTTAATTGATTTTTATTATTATCAGATTTACTTTTAATAATAATACTATTGAACCAATTTATAATATGATTTTCACCCAACATACAAGCATCTTGTGAATTATTAAATCGGGTATTATACTGCTCATCGGTGAACGGGAAATAGGATGCCTGTGCTATGGCATAATAAGTATTCATTAGGTGAATATCGTTAGTAAACCTACGAACAATTATTGCCTTCTTCATGCTTCCTAAATCGCAGATAAAATCTGCCCCATCCTGCCTCCAATTACTACTTAATTTTTGGTGGTCAACCGCCTGATTTTTTTCTTCCATTTTAATCCAATTTATCGTTCATAATAATGTCATCCAAATCATCGGAGCGTTTAATTAATTTCTTAGCCACCCGTTCATTAATTACATTCTTTGATACCTGTAAAATCTTCCTACGAGCCTTCAATAAATCAAATATGTTTTCTTCCCACTTGGACGTAATTTCAATCGGTTTGTCAAGTTTAGTTTCTACCTTATTGACCACCGATAAATCGTATTCAATGGTTTTATGGATTACGGTTGTGTTACAGGCATCCATTAATTCGAGCCTTACTTCGTCCATTCTTCTACCAAAAAACACCCTTTCTCCCCTTGAATTAAAAGAGGTAAAATCTACTATAATTACCTTTTTTATTTCAGCTTCCTTTGGTACATTAACACTACCTTCTATGGTTTCTTTTTCGGAATATTCTTCATGTTTGTGTTCGTTTTCGTTGTTCATATTTTTAGTTTTTTATATTTAAATGTAAATTATTATCTGATTAAAACTATCACTATTCCAATTAATAAAAAGCTATTTATAAGGCTTAAAATTAATGCTATTATTGACACCTTCGAGTATTTACTTCTTCTCATCTCTAACATAATTATTTTTGCTCGGTGGCATTATTGTTAAAACTGACTATTACTTGGTTAATCCACAAATCTACAAATAAAGAACCTTTGGGGATAAAATTAATTGTACTGAGCATTTTATCTTTTTTATAAATTAATATTTCCTCTTTTTTTTCATTTACTATCAGGTATAATTTATAGTCGTTATGTGAGAACACTTTATAATGCTCTTTATCCCTTAAATACTTAAATCCAATTTCCTGTATGTAATTATCGAAATTAAATTCCGAATTGATTTTAACGTCAAAAACATTAAACAGTTTATGTAGCCATCCTTTATTCATTTTTTTGTTATTTACATCCTTTAATAAATTAATATTTCTAATTTGGATAACGGGCTAACATCCAAAATTAATTTTACTTCACCCTTAATTATTATTTTTGAGATAGGTATGTCGTTTATCGCTTTACCAATAACCTCTTTTACACCCCATGTTCCCGAATCAAGAAGACTTATAACTTGGTATTCTCCAAATTCAATATCTTTATAAAATATTGATTTAGGCATTACGTCCCAAGAATCGGCAATTATCCTAATTCCTTTTGGTTTAAATGAAATATTCAGCGATTGCTCCAATAATTGTAAATAATTAATATTGGCATCCGCAGATTTAATTAAAATACAGGTTTCAGAACCATAATTTTCGTGATTTGAATAGTATTTATGACCAAATAAAACGGCTTTCGCTGAGTTATTATTCATGTAATTTTCGATAATTAAATGATATGGGTATTTTAATTCTTTACTTAGAGCTACCGATTTTACAGACTTTTTTACCCGTAAGTTTTCATCCGAATTAAATAAGTCATTAACTATATTATTTTTACCTTTTTTCATTTATTTTTTATTTACATTTGAATGTAAACGAGTTTATTTTTTTAGTTTTTTTTTAAATAATTAAAATAAACTCCCCTGAGTATCTTCTTGTTTCGGTTTTTCTTTTTTACCCTTTTTTCCTTTTACAGATTTATCGTCAACTACCACTTCTTTTTCAGAGTTTACTTTAACAATATTTTCCCTTTTAGGGTAAATAGGATGCTCCTGCTTCTCTTTTAAAAAATTATTATTTTCCTCTATCGGCATTTTTTCAATTTTAGGTTCTTCTTTTGTTTTAGGTTCGGGTTCTATTTTCACAACAGTATCAATAACCTTAATCTCGTTGTTTTTATTTTCATCCAACAATAGTTGCTCCCTTTCCGTATCTCTCCTATTTTTTTCTACAAAATCAGGTTTCCTTACTCGTTGCCATTCAGAAGCTAAATCAAAACAATTATAATTAAAATAGAACCAAAAGCGTAAATCCTGAGTTGGAACATCAATGAAATTATTTCCCCACAACACCCTAAAGTAATTAGTAGAAATTAAACATTGCCTACTGTAATCGTTTAGTTTATCATACTCCGTATATTCTTTATCAATTTCACGATTTTCGTATTGCTTTATTTTTTGCAGAGTTCTTTCGTACTTTTCCCTTGTTTTTACCTTCTCCTCTTCTGTTATCGTTCTGCATGGTATGTAATTTCTTTTTATCTCCTTTTTTGGCATCTTTACTCGTTATTTAGGTTCATCCAAATTTTTTGATTATATAATTTTAGATTGTTTTATTATTTTATCAAGTTTTGCGTTTTTCACGTCAGGTTTTCTTGGCTCTGTCATCAATAAACGCTGTTCTTCTTCATGCAATCCATGATTATTATACGCCCTGTAAGCGGTGCGCTCGGATACATTAAGTAATTTACACACATCATAACGTGTCTTACACAAAGAATCAGCGAGTTGAACCCTTGATTTTTCGCAACCTATTAGTTTAATTACCGCTTGTGGTAATAGTATTGCTTCGGGGTTCTTTTTAATTCTATACGGCACTTCTGAAAATACATCAAAACCTACGTAATCAAATTTAGTTTCTTCCTGAACCTTAATCACCTTATCCCTGAAAATAATGAATTTGCCATTAATCTTTACTTTCTTTTCTTCCTTTATACGCTTTTGGTCTGCGTATTTTAATTTTGTTACCATAATTAACCTTCTGTTTCTTTTTTAAAACTTGCACTAACAACTTCTTTTAATTTTCGCAAATCGTCTGCGAACTCTATATTAAATTCAGCATATCCCAACCCTTTATTGTATCCGTGTAAAATAGTTGAATAATGTTTAGTAAACGGTTCTGATATTTTAGCAAAAGGTATTGGATATTTCAAACACTCCCTACAACAAATAAATATTAAATAACGAACATCGGTATAAGGTCTTCTTCTACTGTTAGATAAAACACCTTCTCTATCTATTTTAAATAATTCACAAGCCATGTCAATAATGCTATAAACGAAAGTTAATGATGATGCTAAATTAATATCAGAAACATCAACATTTCCTGTTTTTTTAACCAAAAAATAATCCTTTTTTAATTCATTTATTATCTGATTTTTTATTTCAGGCATTAAAGAATTTAATAATTCGGGTAATATCTGATTTTTCATTTCAAAAATCACCTTATTTTTTGTTAATGTAATTAATTCTAATTCGTCCATAATTAATTAATATCATTTTTTAAAATGTCCTGCAAAACAAATTCTGATTTCGTTAAATAATCATCACCAACCGCCCCATGAGTATAATCGCCACAATTAAGTATGATGTATTTTACGCTTTTTTCTATTTGTGGCACATTTATATCAAAATATTTTACGTTAAATAAAATACTACCATTATAGCAGGTTGCTTTAAATCGTTCAGTAACAACTTCTAAATGTATGTTTTCGGCAAATACAATAAGGTCAGACCAAAGAATATCACCATAGGTAATTAAATGAGTGTCTTTTTTACTACAAAAGTATTTATTTATTCCCGCAGAAAGATATTCGTAATTAGGATACACTTCTTTTAAGTAATTAACCAAAGCGGGTGAACGGTCTTTATTGCTAGTACAGACTATTGTAATTCTTTTAATCATAATTATTTTTTATATTGTAATGTAAATTTGATTTGATTTTTAATTACATCAACCTAATGTTTTTTGACCGTTTATAACCCCTAATTTAAGTTTTTTAATTCTATCTAAATAGCGAAAGATATTCACAGGCTTGTTAAATTCATCATCGCTTAAATCTTTCTTTAAATCCATATATACATTTATGCTATTTTTTAATATTTTTTGATAAGGAATCCAACGTTTTAACATACTTATTTTATCGGCTTTATCTTCGGGATTATGAGAGCAATATTCACCATCATTGCGTAACGGAACTAGCATACGGCACATATACGGTCTTTTTTCTTCCGTTAATGAACAACCATTATCATAACTCCAATTAACACAAACACCACGATAAGCGTATTTCTGAATAGCAGGTTCATCCATGTGTCTTGGTCGGACACAATAAACCTTTTCTTGTGGGTTAAAGTGTTGAGAAGAAAACGCAATATCAAAAACTATATCAGCATCATCGGAATCAATCGTATATTTTTCAGTTAAAAGTAATTTAATTAAACCCTCTACCGTTAAGTCGTCGGGTAAAAAATCATCAGGCGAATAAATGCCCGCATAAGTCGTGCAACAAACCCCCTTGCATTGTTTACAAATATCGTATTTAGTGTGCGCCTTTACGTCGGTCATTATTCAACTACTTTTAAAAAATCACATAAAAACCAACCTGCAAAACCTTCTAAATAAACCATCTCATTCTCATTGTAATGTTTCGGAAAAAAGCTGTCGGTTCTACAATTCCAAACCTTATCCTTATAATGGTCTGCCTCACCACAATTAAACATAATTACCTGTGTGCCTTTTTTTAATTTTTTTATTTCTTTTGGATGTGGAATAAAAAGCGATAAATTGTACAATAAAGGAACTGCATCAGGAAATAATCTACGGTCAACCTTATTGCCGTTTTTATCAATTCCTGCATAACCCGTCTTCGTTAATTCAATGGATGCCATTAATAATTTAACCCTTGCTTGTTTTTGTTCTTCCGTTTCATTTTCCATGTTTTTCAATTTAATTATTTTCGTTCTATTCCAAAATCATTTTTTCTACCAAAATCATTCTAGTATTTTTTAAATAACGTGCTAATCTTCTTCTATTTCTTCATTAAACAATCTCATTTGTTGGTCTTCATTCGGAAAAACCTCTTGATAAACATCCTTAAAATCATCATTACCTTCAATAGAAATCATAGCAATAGCTCCAATCATTCTTCTTAGACTATCCACATCCTTTTGAATATCGCTTGCGTTAATTAAAACGTAACCCTTGATATTACAAACACCTTCATCATTTGGATTGGCATATTGAGATTCTTTTATAATTGAATTATTTAGTTTATCAACCAAGCCATCATAGGCGTGAATCGCTTGTTTTCTTAAATTATTTAAGTTTACTGTCATTGTTCCCATTTATTTTGTTTTTTTTGTTTTAGGTTTAATCACTTTTTTAATTGTAGATTTTTTTTTATACATTATAGCTTTCGCTAATCTCATATCTCTCCATTGAATATCCGTTTTATATTTTTTATTCAACCAATCTCTGCTTCTTTTTAGAGCCAACTTCTTTTTTTTAGGATTTTCTTTATAATATTTTTTTTGGTATTTTTTTTGATACGCTTTTTCTTCATTTTTATCACGTATGGTTCTTTTATTCATATCTGTACGATGTGCTTTACATACAGTATCAATCCTTATTTTTCCGTTAGGTTTTTTATATGTATAAAAATCAGTTATTGGATTATCGTGTCCGCATGAATTACAAAACTTATCATCAGGTAATTCGGTTAAATTATTATATGTACGTTTTTCTTTCAATTTAGTATTTTTTAGTGTAACGCCATGCGTTTTTAGTAAGGTATTCTTGAATATGTTTTTTAGCCTCTTTATCACACCAATCGTTAACGAAAGTTCTACCTGTGTCTGTATCCGTATGGGATTTTACGTGTCTAAATTCTATTTTAATTTTCAGTTTCTTATGCCTTGTCCTAAGCAAATCGTAAGTCTGAACCAAATGATTACCCCACGAAGCTAAATTGTAATTCCTGATAGCTACTTTATCATCATTAATTAAATGAATAACATCCAAACAATCTGTATTTACTACAATAAAACCTATTCTATCTACTGTTTTTGTTGTAAATAACGTATGTAACGAATTAATTATACAACGAAATTCAGCTATTTGTGGTTTTGAAACCCTTTTTTTTAACATACCTGATTTACCAATATTAAATTCGTCGCATTTAATCCAAAAAGCGTAGCTGCCGACTTGATGTTTTCTGCTAAAAGAAGCGTCTGTATTTATCGTAACTACCATTACATTAATATCCTTGTTTATATTCCATGCGTTTATTTTTTATTTTTTGTGAATACATTTAACCTACTCCTTAAATCCTGCTGAATTTTAATTATATCAATTCCGTTTACTTTTTTGAGTAATTTAATTTCATGTGGAGTGATTATAACCGAGCCAACCAACGCCTGTAAAGTAACCCAATCTTGTTTTTTGTGAGATATACTCGCATCCATTAGTCCCACTTTTGGAATTGTTTTATTTTTCATTTTTAGTTTTAAGACGTTACTTGTTTTTTTATTTTATTTACCGAAGTTTTTACCAAATTTATCGGCAATCATCATTGAAAAATTAGATATGTCGCAACACTCTTTAACCATAGCTTCATCTGACACATCTCTCAAAGAAATGTTTTCACTTGCACTCCTTCCCTGCATTGACCATAACCTTTGATTATATAAGTTTTCAAATTCGTCGCACTCTTGTTTTAAACGCTTAAATAACCATTCGACTTCACATTTATACCAACCGCCTTTATGGTCGTTTTCCTTTAATTTTTCTTCCATTTTTTCAGCGAACCAATTGACAGCATCTCTATTGTTGTTTTTTTGGTTGTCGTATTCGTGCATGGCTTGTAAATTACTACGAATATATTTAGCACCATCAAAAAAAGCGTATGTTATTTCTTCGACAGATTGTGCCATAGGAACTATTTTTGAACAATAATTATTACACGCTAATTGAATTTCATCATCACTCGGTAACGGTTTTAAATTTTTCATATATTTTTCTATTGACTTAGCAACCGAAAATGCTGATGCAGCATCTACCTCTGATATGAATTTTCTACCAAGAATTATTCCATATATTTCCTCTACTGTATTACTTAATTTTTTTTCCATAATTACTTGTTTTATTTTTCATTTTTAGTTTTAAATTGAATTTCATCATCACTCGGTAACGGTTTTAAATTTTTCATATATTTTTCTATTGACTTAGCAACCGAAAATGCTGATGCAGCATCTACCTCTGATATGAATTTTCTACCAAGAATTATTCCATATATTTCCTCTACTGTATTACTTAATTTTTTTTCCATAATTACTTGTTTTATTTTTCATTTTTAGTTTTAAGACGCTACTTGTTTTTTTATTTTATTTCGATAATTCTGTTTATTTTTCAATATCAAAACTAATATCAATTTGTTCAGGGTCTTCGATTCCATCATCTTTACTATTAACAGAATTATATCCGTTTTTTATACTATTAAATTTACGTATGTATTCGGTTTCTTTACCGAAAATTAAACTCCTTATAGCTGCTTTATCATATTTAATTTCTTCGGGAATATCAATTACCTCAATAACCTCGAAAACCCATACGGTAAGAGGAAAAGATGTAATTGCTTCGTGAAATTTCACGTTCTTTGTTTGGTAAAAATGTTGATACCACCTGAAAGTAAACGCTTGTTTAGTTTGACCCACATAACATTTGCCATTTTCCTTGTTCGTTATTTTATAAATGACGTATTCGTGTATTGCGTTCAATTCACGATGTTCAAGAATGTTTGTTGGTTTATTTTTACTATTAAATTCGTCTTTACATTCACCGCAACAGAAATCACGACTTGCGTTCTTGTTGCCGACCTGATATTTTTCGATTATCTTGAAGTTTGATTTACAATTTCCACACTCAATATTTTCAAATAACTTTTTAGTCCAAACATCATCATGTTTAATTTCCTTTACGCTCAATAAAAACTCGTTTGAATCAAGGTCTTTCGCTAAAACACGCAGAGGAAATTTTCTACCAAATAGTTCTTCGATAATTAATTTCGCTTCTTTTGCGTTATTAGCCTGAACCTTATCCTGCCAAATAGGAGGGAACGACCAATTATTACTACTACCGTAAAACCCCGATTCAGGCTCTCCTAGTTTTCCTTTTATTTGAAATAAAAAATCAGGCATATTAAACTAGTTTTCGGTGAAATATTTTCATTTTTTTAGTTTTTTTTTGATTAATTGGTTATTATCCTGAACCACATATCCCTGAGTTTTTTCTCTTTTCCTGTGTATGCGTAAATCAATATCTTTTGTATCGCTTCTTTTGAATTATAACACTCTGTGTAAATATTAAATTTTTTTGACGCTTCGGTAGCGTATGTTGTTTTAGTCGAAAAATGCTCGTCTTTATCAATTTTCAAAACCCATTTATCTTCACAGATAAATTTTTCACCATTTAATGACCCTTCGTCGAATCTAAGACACACCTCTAACGAATAATTGTTGTTTAATTGATACTTGGTTAATAATCCCATTTTTTTAGTTTTTATATATATAGTTTATGCGTGAAACAACCTTTGTTTTCACTAGAAATTATTGAATTTAACTTTTTAGGCATAAGATTTAAACCGTATTTAATTGACCGATGGTAAATATAATTACAAAAGTGTAATTAACAACTATTTGGTTAATAAATAGTTTTCAACAAAAGGGCTGTTTTCTTATATTTGTAACTTCACAATGAGGAAATTTGCTAAATTAATATAAATCATCTTTTTAATCCTGACAGTCATGGGTTTATTGGATGTTTTCACAGTACCGTTAATCGTAAAATAATATGGAAAAAGGGAAAAAATATATATCAAAATTCAAAGGGGATAAATACAATGTGTTTATTAATCCAAGTGAAGATATGAAAAAATATGAATTTACCGTACATTCAGGTGACACTAAAATAGGTTCTTCTAATGGGTGGGTAAATAGCGTAACAGATGCTCAAAAACAAGCATCTCAAATGATATTGGATTACTATAAAAAACAAAAAACATTATCTGCTGATGGCACTACAACCGTAGAAAACAAGGTAAATAAAGGAAGTATAAAACTCGCTTGGCTTGATTCAGATAAAACCGATGGTGTATTACACTCACAAACGTTTGACACGATAGCTGATGCCTTGAAAAACGCAAATAAAGAAAAAAAGAATTGGGTTATATTTAAACTCGTCAATGAAAATAACAATGAATCTTCTTGGGAATTATTACCATACGGTGATTATAGAAATTACCGACGTGCAGTTAACGTAACAAGTAATTTTTTGGTTAAAACAGGTGCGATTATTTTATCAAGTTTGGGTATTTATTTTATTCTGACAAAATTAAAACCTTTTATTTTAAAATCTTAAAATTTATGATGACTGAAAATAGAGTTTTTGAAATAGTAACAGAATATTTCGATAAAGAAAACTTCACACATACGGAATTATTAGAGTTAGAACGTGATATTGTCGTTTATAACAGTTCGGCAAAAGAAACATCCTTAATTAATAGGTTTATGAATGTGTACGATAATATTATTAAGAATAAAAGTATTTACTTCAATGAAAACTACTTAATATACGTAACAAACGCTGTGTTAGCTCATAAAGTTGAGATGCACATTTACGGAAATTCTACCTATGAAATAGCGAAACAATTTATTATAGAAAAACGCTCTGAAATTTCACATAATGACATAACAAACTACAACGATTCTTGTTTTAATATTAGCTTGATTAAGGATTATGAAAATCGTATAAATAAATTAAACCGAAATTTTGTTTGGAATAATAATGAAACTATACGAATACATTTACTTACAACCGCTTGGTTTGCAATAAACGAAGTTAATCAATTTTATTTCGATACGCCTCTTGTTCGTTTTTTAAAAAATTCAAAAATATTTCATGCAATTTCTTTTGTTTATTGTATGACAACAACCATAGTTTTGAATTTATTTATAATGGCTTACATTTGTATTAAGTTACGTGGCGCACCCGATAAGTCTGAATTAATTAGGTTAGTTATGTATTATGATAGCAAAATATCTAACTTAAATTATATAGTTTATTACGCTGCTTTATTTGCATCATCATCAATAATTAATTGTGAAATCTATAAGTATTTTTTTTAAAAAAAAACATGAATCCATCTGAATATTTATACGTAGCTAATTCTCCAATTCACGGTAAGGGTGTTTTTGCTAAATTCACAATAGAAAAAAATACAGGATTGTTTTTAGTTGCTGATTTAAATAGGTATAAAAAACGAAAAGGTTGGATTACAAAACTCGGTAAATTAGTTAACCATCAACTTGACGGAAATTGTTTTTTAAGGAAGGTTGGCAGCCTGTATATTCTTTTCTCAAACCGTACAATTAATCCGAATGAAGAACTAACATCTAACTACACGGTGCTTCCGAAACCATTTAAAAACACAGTTAATGGGTACAAGTGAACTACTAGCGCAGTACAATTGACGGGGTATTCTGACTGAAAAAATAAAAATTAAATTAAATTCGATAAATTAACATGGATTATACAAAAAAAGAAATTTCACACATTAAGAAGTTATCATTTTACAAAGGTTTTAAGAACGGTTTATTAACAGGCGTTTGTATTTTTATGACGGTTATATTGGTAGCGTGTTTTTTAATATAACTTTTTATGAGATGAAGGTGAACACATAACTATGGAGAAATTAAGTGAAATACTAAAAGACCTTGAACAAGGAAAAATAAGTGCCGATAACGCAGAGAGTAAAGTTTTGAGTTTATTTAGTGTTAGTGGTTCACTGCTTAATTGCCAACACGATTACTTTGGCGACCAACATTGGCTTAGTTGCAAGAAATGTGGTAACATAGTACCAAACGGTTAGCTATTAACATTTTAAGACTTGGTGAAGTGGCGAAGCCACTATTGAAAAACAGATTTTATTTTTGCCAAACCGATGTTATGCTCTAGTTTCGGTTAATTTACATCAAACACACAAAAAACAGAATATTTTTATTATTTTTTAGCGAGGGTTAAAAACTTTTTTGCTTTCATTATTGCTAATTGGCAAAACAGGTTTATCTTTGTATCGCAATATTACACTAATTTAAAAATGAAATTAAATGGAAAAACAAAATACAATTGGATTTATTCCAATGGAATTAGAGGAAAAAATAATGATAATTTCCAAAAGGCATAATATTAAATTTAAAGATGCTTTGGGCATCCTTAATGCTTTAGTTGATGCTAAAATAACAATGAAAGATTTGGAAGTTACACCGTCCAAATCTGGTTCGGCATATCAAAATAAACTTGAAAGAAAAACCAAAGAAATTTGGATTAAAGCAATCCCAAAGTACACAGGAGGACTTCTTGGGAATATGTACTTTTCAACATTACGTGATATTATTGTATTTAAAATATTAAAAGAATATAAACCATTTAGAACATTGCAAAAGTAAAATGAAACAACTATCTGTAACAGAATATGCAAAACAGATTGGCTTAACTCGTCAAGCTGTTTTGTTGCAGATTAAAGAAAAAAGATTACCAAAGAACGTGAAGGTTGAAAAAATTGGTAATACTTATACTTTATCTGTGGGAGGGGAAAAAAAATAAAATGAACACGAAAATTTTAGAACAATTAAGAAAAGAATTTGCCTTTGTTGGCGATGAAAAAATTAGCGGTAAAACTGCAATGAAAATTATAGAAGATACGATTGAGGCATTAACTATTCCAAAAGAAGTAGAAACTGCCCAAAAATATATTTCTGTTATTAGTAGCGATATTGGGTTTATGGGTTCTCCTGAATATGACAGACAAAAGAAAATTGTTGATGCTTATTTTGAACCAATTAAAAATAAAGAAAAAGAAGAACTTGAAAAAGCTATATATTTAAAACTCAAATCGAAGTACGGTGCTTCTTAGGGTTACCGATAACGTTTTGGCTTTGAGATGGCAGGGCATTAAAATTCAAATTTTAAAATTAAGATATGCAGCATAATTTATTTACCGAAGCCGAAATAACAACTTCAAGCCCTGCTATTGCAAAACCGATTGTTAGCCGAAGTACATTTTATCATGGTGATTGTCTTGTAGAAATGGATAAAATTGCCGATAAGAGTGTTGATTTATTATTTTTAGACCCCCCGTACTTTTATTTATATTCAGAAGAATGGGATAAACAATGGAAGTCATTAGATGAATACAAACTGTGGCTCAATATGTTGTTTGTAAAAGCAAAAAGAATACTAAAAAACAACGGTTCTATCATTTGTTTTTGTAGTCAACTATTAAATGATATAGTTTGTGGGATGATTAGAGAAAATTTTCACTTCCTTTCAAATATTGTGTGGGACAAAACCCATGCCGCTGGTGCTGAAAAAGGTGTGGCGGCAAAGACTATAAGAAAACCTGTATCAAAAACTGAACGAATAATATTTGCATCAGCAAAAGAAAATCCATTTGGGGATAGAATTAGGGTATTATTAGAAAAGTATAAAAAAACACAATCTGAATTAGTTGAGTATTGTACTGGAAAAAGAACAGGACTTGTTGGTTTATGGTTATGCGAACGCCATAAACACGGGGCTTGTGAGCCTACCAATAAAATGTGGAATAAAGTATGCGATTTTTTTAATATTCCTTACGATTATATTGACATAGCAAGACCATTTAATTCAGAACATTTGCCTTATGACCTAATTACAATGTTGCCTGTAACTGGGAAACATCCTTGCGAAAAACCATTAAAGTTAATTGATTTGTTGATTAAGGCAACTACTAATGAAGGCGCTATTGTTGCAGATTTAACTTTTGGTTCAGGAACTACGGGTGTTGCTTGTAAAAAAACAGGTCGGCACTTTATAGGAATAGAGAAAGATGAAACCTATTTCAAACTTGCCGTTGATAGGGTGTCTGCGTATTGCGGATAACGTTATCGAAGCTAACCGATAGTTTTTGCTTTTCGCAAAAATTTTGGTAGGTGCTGTTATAGGTTCTGTTTTTAGGAAAGATTATAATAATTAAAACATACATAAATGGAAAATAAAATGAGTACAAGTATTATCGAGTGGGTTGAACATGATAAGTTTTACGGGCTTGATTACTCAACTAAATTAGGAAAATTCAAAAATTATACTTTTGATATTCGATACGATTACTGTGGAGATTCAAAAGTTAAGCCTGAAAAATGCGGACTATCTCTGACGGTTTATTTTAAGGGTAAACAAATTGAAAGTAAATTAGGTAATTTAAAAGGATTAGTAAAGTATTCGGAAATTTACATTCAAAACGAAATTTCAAACTAGAATAATGCGGTTTAAAATATTACCTATAACGGTTCTCGGCTTTGCGAAGTTACCGAACACAAAACTTCATTAGAATTACAAATGTTTAAATTAAAAATAAAATGACAAACAAATAACAAATCATGGCAATACCGAAAACAAAAGGTTACACAGAATTGGTAAAAATTACCGAAGCCGCATTGGATGGCAACAAAGAAAATGCGAGAAAGTATGTTGAAAGGTTTATGATTAAATACCCTGAAAGCGATTTGATATACCCATTCACTCACTTACTTAAAGGAGATAAAAATCCAAGTGGCTTAGGGCATGGGGATATAGGCGTGTTGGGTGGATAATTTTATTTCTGCTAACGAATGAAAATAACCGTCAGGTGGGGTTTAAATGCACCGCACTTTCACTTGACGATAAACTTTAAGGTGCAGATAGCTTCAATGTGGCACAAGCCCCACTTGCGGTTATTGTATGTTATTGGCTTGCGTTATAAAAATTAAAATTATGTCAAAATTAGTAGAAGAAGTTTCAGATTTAGCAAATGACCTTATTGAATCACAATGGAGTGTTACACATTTTGAAGCATTGCAAATTGCCGTAAAAATTCAACACAATCGAGTATTAGAAGATGCTTTTATGATGGGATTGAAAGCACCATCAGCATTAGAAGCAATTGCAATGGAGTTAGGTGCTTCAAAAAATGGTTCAAGCATTAAAAATGCACTTTATAATTTGAAACAAGATTAATGTTATTCGGGTGAGCGTAGGAGTGTCTTACGCTTGCCCATAACGCTTGGTGTATGGTGTCGTTTGAGGCACGAAAATGCACTATACATATTGTTGTGTGTATTGCGGATATTAATAACTAAACTTTATTAAAAATGATAAACGAGATAACAAAATTAAAAGACTTAAAAGGAAAAACAATAGTAGATACAAAAATGTACTGTGGTGAACTTTGGGTTAAATTCCATGACAATACTTTTGCTGTTTTTATCGTGAATGATATTACAAAAGGTTTTGGGCATAGAAAAGAAGAAGTTAATTTATACCAATACGGTAAAGATGAAACTGAACATACCTTATTAGAACTTGGATTAATAACAAAACAAGAATATGATAAAGCCTGTGAAGAAGAAGAACTAAGATATAAAAAACAGGAAGAAGAACGAGAAAAAGAGGAACAAGACAGAATTAAGAGAATTGAATTAGAACAGTTAGATAAACTCTCTAAAAAGTACGGTGCATAACATTACACACAACGGTTAAGTGTATGGTGTCGTTTGAGGCACGAAAATTCATTATACATATTGTTGTGTGTAGTGCGGATTATTAACTAAAAACTTAATTAAAATGCAGAAAGTAAAAATTATAAAAATGGAAGGAATGTTTGGTAGAGATGAAACCAAAGACTTTGAGAAATTTGATTTAAAAGTGGGTGACGAAATAGAGGTTACTCTATTTGTAGGAAATTCAGTTTGCTATCAGCCGATTGCAAAGGGTGAAGTGTTATTTATATATACTTGGAATATTGAAAACGTAGCGTAGCATTACACACAACGTTTTGCAGCTAACCGATAGTTTTTGCCCTTGCAAAAATTTTGGTTAGGTGCTGTTATGCTCTCGTTGCTTTTCAGGCAGAATTATAAATAATTTAAAATAGAAAAATATGAATTTATCACTAGAGGCAGTAGCAGCCTACAAAAAGCTAATGACAGAACCAAAAGAAAACGGATTTGATTTTCCATCACTTTTAGAAGTGTTTGAAAAAACAGAAAATGCAACCGCTAAACACTTGCTTTATGAGCAGTATTTGGAAAAGATAAGTAAGACAATAGACCAACTACCAAAGGTTTTCTTTTACATAATTATGGATGAAACGTATCAGCAAAAAAAGGCTTCTGATGGTAACTTAGGGTACTGTGTCCGTGTGTCGGATGGCAATGGAGCATAACGGATGGGTATAAGAGCCGTTATTTTCAATGGCTTTTATACCGTGTTATATTTAGTTATTATTTTGTTTTACCATATAAAAAATAAAGTTATGAATTGTGAAAGACCAGTAAAAAATGAAAAGACGAACAAATGGGAAGTTTGGGACTTTGCGTATGAGGAAAAAGGTGAAAGACATTACGAACTTCATGAATTTTTTACACATAAAGAAGCTGTTGAATTTTGGAAAATAAGAAACCCAAAACAAAATAATAATTGAATATAACATAATATATGTACGTTTAACAAATAACTAATTTAAAAACAAATAATGACTGTTCGTAGAGTTATTTAAACAGGAAATAAACCTTTTTCGTTTCTTTTTTTTGAGTGATGGCAAAATATTAAAAAATAAAATGAAGTACTTAGGAAGTAAAAATAGGATTGCAAAAGAAATACTACCAATTATATTGAAAGATAGGGTTGATGGTCAGTATTATGTAGAACCCTTTGTCGGTGGGGGAAACAGTATAGATAAAGTTGTCGGTAATCGTATTGGTGGTGATAGTAATAAATACATAATAGCACTACACAAAGCAATACAAAATGGATGGACACCGCCTATAAATATTACCAAAGAAGAATACTCGCATCTAAAAAACAACAGAGAAGATTACGCAAATGAAATGGTTGGGTATTTTGCAACACAATTAGTTTTTGGAAGTGTATGGTTTGGTTCATATCGTAGAGATAATAAAGGCAATAGAAACTATGACATTGAAGCGTATAATAATGTTATGACACAAGCACCAAATTTAATAAATGTTGATTTTATATGTTGCAATTACAATGATTTACAAATACCACCAAATAGTATAATTTATTGCGACCCACCGTATAAAGGAACAAGACCATATATAGCAGATAATAAAATTAATCATAAAGATTTTTGGGATTGGTGCAGACAAAAATACAACGAAGGACATACTATTTTTATAAGCGAATATGTTGCTCCTGATGACTTTGTTTGTATATGGCAAAAAGAAATAGTATCAAGTGGCAATAAAATAACAGATAAAGTTTTAAATGCAACCGAAAAATTATTTGTTTTAAAAGCGTGGGAAGAAAAAATAAAAGAAAAAGAATTTACACTTTTTGAGCGTAATCATTATAGATGAAGAAATTATTAACTTAAATAATGCTATTGAAGCTGCTGAAATAATTATATAATGAATATTTTAGACCGTGTAGGTAAACTCAAAAATTGGATGGAGTTTAAAATAACATACTGAATACCAAATACTTAAATAAAAAAGTGAAAATAAATTTTTTTAATTCAAAATTATTGCTCTATATTTGCAGTCACATTTAACATGAAAAATAAAGTAAATACATTTCAACAACCGTTTTTTCAACCGCAGCCGTTTAGGTTATGGTTGTCAGGCGTTGTTTAATGTTTTTACATGAAGGTTTAAAAAGCCAAATATAAAAAACTAAAAAAACCCTGACAGAAATGTTGGGGTTTTTTATTTTACAATAATTTAAAAAAAACTAAAAAAACGAATAACGAGATATAGGGTAATTGGTAGCCCGCCATATTTGGGATATGGACATTGTGCAGGTTCGACCCCTGTTATCTCGACGATAAATTACTGATAATTAATACAATAAGGTTAATGAAATAAAAACTAAAAAAACAGATTGTCTAAAAACTAAAAAAACGAATATTGAGTTTATAACACAAAGAG
>Ga0163151_10003383_pt1 | contig 23041 bp, 24 predicted proteins | sample OliLakLV19MP5IB2_FD_145596 | JGI IMG/M metagenome (GOLD analysis project Ga0163151, IMG submission 145596) | Freshwater microbial mat bacterial communities from Lake Vanda, McMurdo Dry Valleys, Antarctica - Oligotrophic Lake LV.19.MP5.IB-2 | ecosystem: Environmental > Aquatic > Freshwater >... | reverse complement strand
ACTAAAGGCGATGGCTGATTTTTATCGAAGCAGGTTAGGTGATATTGTTACTACGCGCATGAAGCAAGATGAAAAAATCAAAAAGATGAATGAACGAATTTCCAAACTCAACAGGCAATTCAATGAGCAAAATGAATTGCTGCGTAGGAATACTAGTGAGCTTGTCATCAGTGTTTCTGCAGAGTCAGCAACACCAGCGGATCTAAGAGTAAGTTATGTGGTAGCCAATGCCGGATGGAATGCTGTCTATGATGTAAGGGCGATCAACACAAAAAGTCCGCTGCAACTCAGTTACAAAGCCAACGTATTTCAAAGTACCGGTGAAGAGTGGAAGAATGTAAAACTGAAATTATCCACAGCCAATCCAAATCAAAGCGGACTAAAACCCGAATTATATTCCTGGTATCTGGATTTTTATACCCCCATTGCATATCAGAATAGTAAAGCTAAAACTAATCGGCCGGCTGCTGCCATGAGGGCCTCGGAGGACAAAGCGGAGTTGGCTGAAGAATCGATGGTAGAAGCCCAGTCGCTGTCTGAATTTGTATCGACTGTACAAACTTCACTGAACTCTGAGTTTGACATTTCGCTTCCCTACTCGGTTTCCTCTTCATCTAAACCAACGGTAGTTGATATTCGCAATTATGAGATGAAGGCTGACTACAGTTATTCTGTAGTACCCAAGTTAGATGCAGATGCATTTCTTATGGCAAAAGCTACAGGTTGGGAAGAATACAGTTTATTACCTGGTGAAGCCAATATTTTCTTTGAGGGAACTTTTGTGGGGAACTCGTTCATCGATCCGAATAACGTAAAAGATACATTGGCTCTTTCTTTGGGGCGCGATAAGCGAATCGTAGTGAAGCGTGAGAAACTCAAGGACTTAACTTCCAGAAGTGTGATGGGAAACTTGAAGAAGGAAAATTATACCTGGGAGATCAGCATCAGAAATACAAAGAGTGAAGCGATTCGCATAAGCATTGAAGACCAGGTTCCGGTATCTCAGAATACACAAATTGAAATAACGGTGCTCGATGCGGGAGGTTCCAATTACAATAAGCAGACCGGTAAATTAATCTGGAACCTTGACATAAAGCCAAGTGAAACCAGAAAGCTTGTCTATAAGTATGAGGTAAAATATCCGAAAGATAAACAGGTAACAGGACTTTAGAATTAAAGGTGCTTCGGCATCTTTTTTTATGATTATTCTTCTGATAAAGCTGCGAGTACACCTTCTTTCAATGAATATGACGACACGCGCAATGTATCAAAATGATAGTGATCAAGTAAAAATTTAATAAGACAACAAGCCACCACAATCATATCTACGCGCATTTCAATCATGCCGGGTATTTGCATTCTGGCAGCACGATCTTTATAAAGTAGGTCCTCATAGATATCATTATATGCGTGTATACCAAATGGAGTTTCCGGACTGTCCTCCAAGGGCAGACTATTTTTACAACAGTAAATATCACTCAGCGTATCAAACGTGCCTGAAGAACCAATTAGTATTTTTGGATTATGCTGTGTTAATGCAGTTTGTAATAAGGCGAGCTCCTTCTGAAAGAAATTGAAAAGAGTACTCACTTCTTCTTCCGTTATAGGATCATGTTTTTGAAATTTCTCCAGCAATCGCTGTCCCCCAATTTCAAAGCTGTGACTCCAGAATATTTCCTTTTTGTTGCCGATAATAAACTCAACACTGCCACCACCGATATCCATGATCAATGATTTCTCGGTTCCCATGTTAATGGCGGCCCGGGCTCCTTTATAAATATATTCAGCCTCTTGCAAGCCGGTAATGATCTGAGTTTTTATGCCTGTCTCTGCTTCAATTCTTTTTATTACTTCTTCTCCATTTCGCGCATTACGCAGGGCACTGGTACCAAAAGCCCAGACATTTTCAATTCGAGCTTTGCGAATGGTTTTGCTGAAATCCTTCATGGCATTAACAGCACGCTCCATACCTTCAGGGGTGATATAGCCCTGATTGATTCCACCAACCCCAATTTTTACAGGCACTTTTTCGCGGTAGTCAATGGTGAACCCGCCTGGTGAAATTGTGGCCAACATTAAATGAAAAGTGTTGGTGCCCATATCGATGATTGCCACTTGTTTCATATCCCTTATTTCGATTGGCCAAGATACAATTTCAGCCCTAACAATAACTATATTTGGGAATTACAAAATGAATTATGGCTAAGCGAAAAGTTAACTCTGAAATACTTCAACCGAAGTTTGATGAACTGGAAAGAAAGAATGTTGAAACACTTTTGGGAGGGGGTGAAAAGCGCATTGAACAACAACACGCCAAGGGAAAGCTAACCGCACGTGAGCGTGTATTTCTTTTGATGGATGAAGGTTCTTTCGAAGAGTTAGGAAAGTTTGTGATGCACCGCAGCAAAGATTTTGGATTGGATAAAGAACACTATCTGGGCGATGGTGTGATCACCGGATATGGCACTATCCAGGGAAGATTAGTTTATGTTTTTTCACAAGACTTCACCGTATTCGGAGGATCACTTTCTGAAACTCACGCAGAGAAAATCGTGAAGATCATGGAGCTTGCTATGAAAAATGGTGCGCCTGTGATTGGTCTCAATGATTCAGGCGGAGCGCGTATTCAAGAGGGTGTTGTATCACTGGGTGGTTATGCCGATATTTTTTATCGCAACGTAATGGCCTCGGGTGTGGTGCCTCAGATATCGGCTATCATGGGGCCTTGTGCTGGTGGCGCAGTATACTCGCCTGCCATGACCGATTTTATTTTCATGGTTGAAAATACTTCTTTCATGTTTGTAACCGGACCCAACGTAGTGAAGACCGTTACTCACGAGAATGTAACAGCGGAGGAACTGGGGGGAGCCTCAACGCACAGCACAAAAAGTGGGGTTACTCATTTTGCCTGTGCCAATGAAGCAGAGTGTATCAATCAGATTAAGCAACTCTTTAGTTATGTTCCTCAAAATTGTGAAGACACCGTACCACTTTTGCCATATAGTCCTACAAATGAATCGCGTCCGGCATTGAATGAGATTATCCCGGCTAATCCTAATCAACCGTATGATATGCGTGAAGTGATCAACGGATTAATGGATGATCAATCGTTTTTTGAAGTCCATAAGAATTTTGCCGAAAACATTGTTGTGGGTTTTGCGCGTTTGGCAGGGCGAAGTATTGGCATTGTTGGAAACCAACCAGCTGCACTGGCGGGTGTGTTGGATATTGACGCGAGCGTGAAAGGTGCGCGCTTTGTTAGATTCTGTGATTGCTTTAATATTCCCTTGTTGGTACTTGAAGACGTGCCGGGCTTTCTACCTGGAACGGATCAGGAGTGGAATGCCATTATCACCAATGGAGCAAAGTTACTCTATGCCTTTTCGGAAGCCACCGTTCCTCGCGTGACTGTGATCACACGCAAGGCATACGGAGGTGCCTATGATGTGATGAACTCCAAACACATTGGCGCTGATTTGAACTTCGCATGGCCCACGGCAGAGATTGCCGTGATGGGCGCGAAAGGTGCCGCTGAAATTATCTTTAAAAAGGAAATAGCAGAATCGGAAAACCCGGAAGCGAAGTTGAATGAGAAAGTGGAGGAATATACCCGCAAGTTTGCTAATCCCTATCGGGCGGCTCACCGCGGATACATTGATGAGGTGATCTATCCCGATCAAACGAGAGAGAAATTGATACGTGCTTTTTCAATGCTAGAAAATAAAGCAGCAAAACTTCCTAAAAAGAAACACGGCAACATTCCACTTTAAAATCAAATGATATGACTTTGCAGGATGCCCAGCAACAGGTTGATCAATGGATAAAAGCGCATGGCGTTCGCTACTTCAATGAATTGACCAACATGGCTATACTTACAGAAGAAGTGGGTGAGGTAGCTCGCATCATGGCCCGCAGGTATGGTGAACAATCCGAAAAAGAATCGGACAAGGATAAAGAGTTGGGCGATGAAATGGCGGATGTGCTTTGGGTGTTGATTTGCCTGGCCAACCAAACCGGTGTGGATCTTACCAAAGCCTTTCAGCAAAATCTTGAAAAGAAGACTATTCGTGATAAAGACAGGCATCACCAAAATCCTAAACTGAAATGAAGAAAATCATTATTGCCTTGTTGATGATAATCATGTTTGCTTCCTGCAAGCAACATCCCGTGGCAGATCAGGCTGTGTTTGGAAAAGTGTGAACGGGAGATGATCAAACTCCCTGGGCCGAAGGCCGCCAATTAACAGATCAATTCATTATTCACAAGCCTGGGAATAACGGTATACTGATCGGGGGTCAGACAAAACTCAATGTCTTTATGGATATTAAGTCGATTCAACCTTTTTACGTGGCTGGAACTTTTTAGGTATTCCACCATGTCTCCTTTTGCCAGGTTGTAAAGATGCTGTGCGGCCAATGGAGCATCACAATCTGGCTCGATGTGGTTTCTGAGTTTTTCCACCAACGCACCTGCAAACAACGTGTCCTCCAGATTTACTTTTCCTTTCCAACCAGCACAGACCACCAGAATGTTATTGTGACTAAACAATAGATACTTAATGATTGAAGAAAGATTCAGAAAGCTGCCAATGATCACTTCGTTTGCCAGTTTTGATTTTTCTATGGCTTGCGTTCCGTTGGTGGTAGTGAAAGCAATTTTTTTATCGGTTACTTCGGTGCCCATATATTCAAAAGGAGAATTTCCCTTATCAAAACCATCTACTTTCTTGCCATCACGCTCACCCGATGTAATGTAGCCGCGCGATTTCATGAGCCGGCATTCTTCCTGACTTGCAATGGGAACAATCCGCTCAGCACCATGGGCAAAGGCGGTGACCATGCACGATGTAGCGCGCAGGATGTCAACGATGACGACTGTTTTGTCCTTCAACGAATAGAGATGAATCAGTTCCGGAGTTAAACAAACGTCAATAGTTTTCATGGCTTGATTTGATGGTGGGTTAATTTGAAGATTTATAGATGGGGTTAAAGCATTAACCTGTTTTCAAATTAACTAGTTGTTGATTAATGGTAACTTGCTCACTACTGCTTTCAAAGCTTTTCCACGCACATCCACATAAATTTCTGACCCCGGTGCAGAGAATTCGGTAGTCACATACCCTAATCCAATACCGATGCTCATCATGGGAGATTGTGTGCCGGAGGTAACTTTTCCTATTACATTTCCTGCTTCATCTTTTACTACATAGTCATGACGGGGAATACCTTTGTCAACCATTTTAAAGCCCACCAGCTTTTTCTTCACGCCCTCTTCTTTTTGTTTTTTCAGATTCGCTGAGTTGGTAAAGTCTTTGGTGAACTTGGTGATCCAGCCCAATCCAGCTTCCAATGGAGATGTGGTGTCGTCAATATCATTTCCATAAAGGCAGAAGCCCATTTCAAGTCGCAGCGTATCCCGTGCACCTAAGCCAATTGGTTTGATGTTCTCATCTTTGCCAGCTTCAAAAATGGCATTCCATATTTTTTCTCCATCTTTATTTTTAACATAAATCTCAAAGCCACCAGCACCGGTATATCCAGTGTTACTCATGATCACATCATCAACGCCAGCAAACTCGCCAATCGCAAAGTGATAATATTTAATGGCAGATAAATCGGTCTTTGTTAATTTCTGTAATACAGTGATAGCCTTTGGCCCCTGAACGGCAAACAGACACATGTCGTCAGAAAGATTCTTTAGTGTTGCTCCTTTCGTATTGTATTTTGAAAACCAGTTCCAATCTTTCTCAATGTTGGAAGCATTCACCACGATGAAGTAATCATTTTCTTTAATGCGGTAGACAATGAGGTCATCAACGATGCCGCCTTGTTCGTTAGGCAAGCACGTATATTGGGCCTGGCGATCTACCAACTTTGATGCATCGTTGCTGGTGATACGTTGAATCAGATCCAACGCATGAGGTCCCTCAACTTTAAATTCACCCATGTGCGAGACATCAAAAACACCCACGCCATTGCGCACAGTCATGTGCTCTTCGATGTCGGATGAATAGCGCACCGGCATGTTATAGCCTGCAAACGGCACCATCTTGGCACCCAGTTTTTCATGTAAATCGTTGAGAGGTACTTGTTTTGTTTCCATAGCATTAATAAAGTCAGCAAAAGTAACGATAGAATTTCATTTGACGTAACGCGCGTTTAGGTTTGGCTTACTCCACATCAAAGAAATCCGGGTTTTCCTTTACATACCGGTTGAATGAAGATCTTGGCAGTATAGCTTTTAGTTTTTCAAGACTTTCCTCGGCTTCATCATCGAAGCCTAGGATTGCCGCTTCTTTCACATAAGCTTTCAATAGTTTGACCGAATTCGGTTTGACCATCAGCCCCTCTACCAGCATGGAATATGACGTAAGACGATCAATCGTAGTGTCCTTGGCAAGGAATTGTGAGGAGGCAATAACGCCTTCTTCAAAATACATGTTGGCCCTGCCGAGGTGATTAAAACTTTCTTTGACTTTATCCAATTCTCCAGCCTTTTCATCCAGCAGTGCCTGCCAGTAGATGAGTTCGTTTCGATAGTATTTCTTTAACAGATCCACGGTATTGATTTGCATTTTAAGTTCATCCCAGTTTTTGGAATCGGCCAGTAACATGCAAGTCATGTAATGAATTTCTGCGAGCGTACTTTCTTTGGAGGGCGTTAGGCCATCCAGCATATTGAGATAGCGGGCAGCTACTTCAATATCGTCCAGTGCATACCATTTTTTGCTGTACTCCACTAATGCCCGCGCCTTCAGTTCTTCATTACGAATATTATTTACTATTTTCTGAAACTGATTGGAATCCTCCACCACGATTTTGTATCGGCAATACAGGTATTTACTTTCATCATCAAGTGTTTCAACTTTAGATGGTATTGTCTCTAATACCAAAATCATTTTTTTATAGGCGGAATGAGAAGTACCCGGTGATTTCGAAAGACTATCCCATAAAGGTTTTGCTGCTGTGAAATTATTGGCTTCTGTTAAGGCGAGCGCCTCGCTAAGCAGCGCTGCGGGCTGTTGTTTCTCTTTCGCGATAGCAAAATAATTGGCAGCAATTTCCGGATTGCCCTGCTCGAATGCCCAGTTTCCAAGCAAAAGAAAATATTTTCCGCTACCTCTGCTATACGCTACTTCTCGGGTCAGTTCAAAGGCGCGCTTTACCATGCCTTGTGCATAATAGGCCTGAGCCGATGCAATGAGAATATATTCTTTAAACGGGTCGTTGACGGGGCGCCTGGCGAGTTCGATTGCTTTATGAATAAATGTAGTATCAACTTTTTCGCGTTGGTTGATAAAGTAATTACAAATGAATGCTGCTTTTGTTGCAGACAGTGTCGTATCGCTGCCTATCGTAAAATCAATTTCAATCGGTGTGTTCTGCAGGTTGGCAAGTGCTAGCGCATTTGTTTTAGGTCCCTCTTTATCGGAGCCTAATAGTAACAGCAGAGAGTCGGCAGGATAGTTTATTTTGAATCGTACACTCGCTGCAAGCAAATTGGTTTCAGCAACATCTTTCACATAGCCTGACTTGCGGGCCTCTTGAAATGCTTGCAAAGCAGAGTCGGACAAGCTGCGTTGAGTATAAATTAGCCCCTTGGCATTCAACAGGGCGGCATGATGGGAAAGCTTTTTATTTGCCTTCTCGATAGCGTACAAGGCCTCCGATGTTTTGCGGCTGCGCAGGTAGGCATCACTAAGATTAATTATCGTCTGCTCCACAGGATAGCTTTCACTGGCGGCAATCCATTCATCAATTTCTTTTTGGGGTTCAAGTTTTGCGGCTTGTATGCCGGCCAACGCATAATGCGCATGATGATTTTGGTTACGGAAAAATACAGACTTGTTGTAGTAGAGTTCTGCTGTCTCAATATTGCCCTGCGTCAGGTATAGATCACCGTAGCTGTTGTAGTAGGATGCAAAAATCTGGTTAAAGGGTACGCGCCAGTTGGTATCAAATAACAGAAACGCAAACGTACAGATGAGGCCCATCAACCGGAAAGTAAAATACGGCATCGTAGTGGGTTTGTACAGTACTTTGTGTACCTGCAAATTTTTGGTGAGCATGGATCCAAAGTTTGAAATCACATAAAAGAGGAAGATGATTCCATAACCGAGGTGACTGTAAATGATAATATCTCTAAACACCATCAGAATAGTATCATTAGCGTTGTACATAAAATAGCCCATCGTGGCAAATGACAAAGCGCCCAGGCCGAGAATAAAATAAGTACCTATTGGATCGGCTGTAAAAATGGATTCATATTGTGGTTCGCGTTGACGGAATCCCCAAATCCCCAGCACGGCAGAAACCGTGAAGAGCAAGAAAAAGTCAATGACCCAAATATTTAAACTGATGTATCCGATTTTAATCCCGTAGGCGAGCAGGAGATTGACTAAATAGAATGCTATGATCACTAAAAAATGCTGAAGGCTTTTCGACTGCCGGCTTCCTTGCGTAATGATATTGATGAAAGCGACCGGAATTTCATGCGCTACCATCAGAATGAAAATGATGGTTAGTAGTACGGCCAGTGCAAAACCATTTACTGAAATGTGTAGAAGAGGATTCTCAACCTGGCCAAAAAAAGCAATGGTCGCTAATAGTAAAAGATATACAGCGCTGAAGGAAAGCAGACGGGTAATGAAGCTACTAGTCGAACGAATCGCGTGAAAGTAGTAGGACAACACACAAAACAATAGAAGTGAAATAATAGATGGAATTTTATTAGCTATGCCAAATACTTCCGTTGACTCCAGTTGTAAAGTCATCATGAAGAGACAAAAAATTCCCATGCCTGTGATAAACCAAAAACGACTCAGGGAACTTACCACAGAAAGTAAAACCACTATTGAAATGGAACATACGAACAGAAAGAAATAGGACGCATTTGTTTCTGGCTTAAGTTCACTTCCGCCCAGTATTTCATAGATTAAATAGTTGTCGCTGTAAACAGGAAAATCAAAAATGCCCTTTGAGAAAGTCCTTACCCGTACCTCATCGGTGTTTAATTGTTGAAATTGATCCCAGGTAATGGAAGGTGCCGGATTTGAATAATAGGCAGCCCAGAAAAATAAGACCGAAAGTAACAGGGTGAGCGATAGCGCCCAGAAAATAGATTGATAGGGCTTACTCCACGACTTCCAGAAAGCAACTGAATTCATCCGCCTTTGTAGTTTATTAGATCGATCGCAAGTTTACCTTTATTAGAAGGCAAATGCAATGTGATTGTTGATTTGAAGTATTTGGGATTTATTCGAGCACCTTGGGTACACGAAAATAGTCCGTATCTTTTTTTGGTGCATTTTTTAAGGCTAGGTCATGATCGAGATGAGGCTTTACCTCATCTTCTCTGAGGGCGTTAATTTCATGGCTCATGGTAGTGAGAGGTTCCACACCGGTGGTATCTACTTCATTTAGTTTCTCAACAAAATTTACCATGTTGGTCATATCCTGCATCATCTTCTCTGCATCTTTCTCATCAAACTCGAGCCTGGCCAGGTGAGCAATTTTATTGAGGGTGTCCTTATCGATTTTCATGCTTAAGCTCCTGATTGATTACAGCAAAAACTCTATCTTTTAATTCAGTAATCCTTTCCATCGTGTAGCCACTTGTTTCAATAGGCTCATGAAAGATTACTTTCATTAAGCCCCGCTTCAGCAGAAGGACGGGATGATCTTGCAAAATTATCCAATTGTAGGGAATGGTTACCGGTACGATTGGGATTTGTTTTTCGATAGCAACACGGAAGGCCCCGTCTTTGAATTTAACCATATGGGGCGGGTGTTTGGTGACGATCCCTCCTTCAGGAAAGATTATTAAGCTCTTTCCTTCATCAATTGCCTGTTGGGATCGGATGATGGTGTTCACACGACTTTTCAGACTTGTCCGGTCAACGGTAATATGAAGCTTGCGATACATATATCCGAAAACCGGAATGTTTTCCATGTCATTCTTCCCAACAAAAATCGCATTGATGGGATTAAAACCCATGGAGGCTATGTCGAGGTAAGAGAAATGATTGGGGCAAAAGATGTATTGTTTTTTTGGATCAAGTTTGGATCGACACTCAATCTTGTAGGGTAGGAACACCAATGGGAAAAGTAGTCGGGCCCACCACCGGTTGAGAACACCCACCAAATGGAATTGCTTCGGAAACAAAATGGGAATCAGAAATAAGGGAAAGAAAAGGATGAAAACAACTGCAAAGACGGTCATGCCGTAATAAGTATGCAACGTTCTTAGGATTTTCATCAAAGGAGTGCTGGAGACGAATAGGTAAAGGGTAAATATAAAATAAAAAGTCCTCCTTTGAATCAATCAAAGAAGGACTTTAAACTCTTAGTGTTTTTATTGACGGTTGATGCCGCCCATTTTCGGAATGGTGATAATTTCCCGTTGTCTTCCATCGATGTAGCGGAACCCTGTCTCATCAAAGTATCCATCCTCTTCCAGCTGGATGCGGATATCTTTTTTCCATTCAGGAATATTCACCGTGCAGTTCAACTCAATGGAATAAGCAGTATTATAATGCATAGGATAATCTCCGGTGAAGGGTACACCGCCTTGCATATCCCACTGTCCTATGGTTGTTCCAGCAGCATGACCATGGAAGCCAATCGGGTGTGTATAGATGGAAGGAGTGATCCCTTCAGCAATAGCCTGCTCACGGGTAGCTTTCAAAATTTCATTGCCGGTGCGACCTTCCTTAAAGTTCCCGGTAAGCAAGTCTTGAAGGCGATTACCTTTCACGAAAGCATCTTTCAAAAATTTAGGCACTTCGGTTTCTCCTGCTTTTAAAATATAGGCGTGTTGTTGTGTGTCGGTGTTTAATCGCAAGTAGGTTATTCCGAAGTCTACATGCAGAAAATCTCCAGGCTGAATCACCAAGGGCTGTGGACGCTTAGCCATGAGCGGTTCGGCCTCATTGCGCTGAATGGAAACCGAAGGATGAAACCAGGTATCCAGTTTCAGTTCTTTAATACGCTCCCGATACCACCACACCACATCTTCAGTAGTGGTTACACCCGGTTGAATTACTTTATCAGAAAAACCTTCCTGAATAATATCATGCGCAATACGACAAATCTGCTGATAGATGGCCATCTCTTTTTCAGTGCGGGTCTCTAACCAACTCACCGCTAATTTTTCTGCGGACACCACTTTGGCTTGAAGATTTTTAGGGAGTACTTTGATCAGGTTGTCATAATCATTAGAGGTAAGTCCATCGGCATGACCCCAGGAAGGTGCTTTGTTTACACCGATCTTTTTAGGATTGCGTTCCGTAATAATTTTTCCAAGCTGCGCCCACTGATCGGGGTTGGCATCAGGGTCCCAGGCACGTTTAAATGTTTTGCCCACATCATATCTGGCAACAGCCAGAAATTCCATTTCTTTATCCGTACCACGATCGAAGGCAAGCAGCATAGTAGTTCTTCTGGCAGCATGCCATGTGCCGGGTAACAGAGTTCTGATTACGGGATCTTCATTGTATTCACGGGATATTACCACCCACATGTCAAAACCTTCCCTGCGCATCAGGCCAGGCAATGTAGTGCGTAGTCGGTCTTCCAATAATTCATCAATTACACGGGCTTGATCGCGCTGGGTGAGGATGAGGGGAGATTGGGCAGATAGGCTAAAAAAAGCGATTGCGCTAAATGCCAGCAGGATATAGGGTTTCAATGGTTTCATGAACTTGAATTGCTTAAATTTATAAACACAATGATATGGATAGTCCGAGAAAAATAAAGTTTAAGTTTTATTACTGGTTAATATTCCTTTCAGGATTGGCTACTGTGTCTGGCTGCGATAACGAAGTAGAGCCAATCTATGATGAAGGTGAGCTTATTTCAGGAACTGAAGTTACTGCTACAATGAATGAGGGTGCTTATACGTGGGATACCATGCCTGATTTTAACATCGATGGAACCAAGATCGCCTACTCAGATTATGCAACCAGATCATTAATTACGCTTGATATAAAAAGTGGAAATAAGAAGATACTATATAAAGGCGGTTATGCACCGGATTGGTCCAGATGGTAAATGGATTGCATTTAATACTTATCCTACTATTTGGAAAATTAAGGTAGACGGAAGCGACTTACGATTACTTGCGGATGAAGGCAATAATTTTCTCCCCGCCTGGAATTCAATAGGTTCGGAGATTGCTTATTCAAGGTCTATTACTGATGATTTTGGGGAAGCAGGAGCTTGGGTCATGGATTCCATAGGCAACAAAAAAAAATTCATAGTTTCAGTGGGTTATCCCAATTGGTTATTTAATGATAGGAAAATTATAGGATTGAGATTTTGGAATCAAATTATAATCTAAACTTGAGGAAAATTTTGCCTCCTTTCCTCTTATTTAAAGAAAAGAAAGGCGATCAACTGGGCTTTCTTGCAAAAAATCCTTCTTGGCACCCTGATGGGAAGCATATAGTTTATCAGCATTTCAAGATTACTGAGTACTGGAAGGCGCCAGAGGGGGCTTATTGAACAGAATGCGTTAAGTATGGCGGTGTAAAGAGTTTACGATTATTAAAAATCAATTAAGTAACAAAACACACCTTTCATTTTTCAAAATCTCAGTTGCACGTTCCACTTCAATATGCGACTTCGCATCGTCCATCTGTTCGCGCACAGCACTTTTGATTTCTTTCATGCGCATGGCTTCGATGAAGCGCTTCACATCTTCTTTATTTTCAAGCAGCAGTGCGGGCACCATGGTGGGTTTGTTATCGTCATCCTTGGCCACCATGGTAAAGAAAGAAGAGTTGGTGTGTTTAATGTTCCCTGTTTTCACATTCTGAGATTCTACCCGAATGCCCACCACCAGCGAAGTGCGGCCTACATAATTTACGGAGGCATGCATGGAAACCAGTTCACCCACTTCCACCGGTTGAAGAAATTCAACGTTATCTACTGAAACGGTTACACAATAGGTGCCGGCATGTTTGCTGGCGGTTGCGTAAGCCACTTTATCCATCAGCGAAAGCAAAATCCCTCCGTGAATTTTTCCACCAAAGTTGGCGTAGGAGGGAATCATGAGTTCGGTGATGGTAGTCTGTGAGTAACGTACCGGACGGGTTTGCTCTTCCATAGAAATAGGTTTGAAATGAAAGTTAGTGGAAAGCTGTGAGTTTTGAGCCACGTGCTGCGAGTTTTTCATGGCAATAATCAATTCGAAGCTCTTAACTCCTCGTGTTTATTTATTTCGCGAAAGCTTATGAAACCTGACTACCATGGCTCCCGCTGTTAATGTGAGCCCCAGAAACAGACCGATCCAAATACCATTCGCTCCCATCTGCAACGGAAAAGCAAGCCAATAACCGAGCGGTAAAGCAATCACCCAATAGGCAACAAAAATTAGCATCGATGGAATTTTTACGTCTTGCAATCCACGAAGAGCACCGGCAGTTACCACCTGAATTCCATCGGAGAGTTGAAAGAAGGCGGCAATGATTAACAACGATGCGGTAAGTTCAATTACTGGCTGATCTTCAATGTAGAGTGAGGGTAAAAAATATCTTCCAAAAATAAATATGAGCGCCCATGCCGTCATGATCGCAATGGCCATACCAATCATGGTAAACCCAGAGGCTCTTAAATTAGGGATATCGCGCTGGCCCCAAAAATTTCCTACACGGATTGTGGCGGCAGCGCCAAGCCCGGAAGTTGTCATATAGCTGATGGTGGCGAGGTTAATGGCAATCTGATGGGCCGCCAATGAAGTCGTGCCTAACCATCCCATCATCAAGGCAGAGAAGCCAAAGGCACCCGCTTCAAAAACAAATTGCGAACCTGCCGGCAGACCAATGTGCAGCATTTTATTGATCAGCGACCGGGAATAGTTGCCGATAGAAAATCCGGCTTTATAGGCTTGATATTTTCTTCCGTAGTACACATACAGCATCATGCTCAATGCCATCACAACACGTGAAATTAGTGTAGCCCAGCCGGCACCATTCAAACCCATTTCTGGGAAACCATATTTCCCAAAGATCAACACATAGTTAAGTGCGATGTTGACCAGGTTACTTCCTACCACAATGATCATCGCCACTCGTGTGCGTTGAAGTCCTTCAGCAAATTGCCGATAGGTTTGAAAAATCATAGTGGGAATAATGGAGATGGCAATGATACTGAGGTAAGGAATGGCCAATGTCACTACATCTGTGGGTTGTCCCATCGAATGCATGAAAGGTTCAACGGAAAAAATTAAGACAACTAAAATTAATCCTGTTACAAGATTAATGACCGAACCGTTTTTTAACGCGGCTATTATTTTATTGTCATCATTGGCTCCTTCAGCCTGTGCTACCAAAGGAGTGATGGCATACGATACACCCACTCCGAAAAAAAGAGGAACTGAAAAAAAAATATTGGCAAGTGAAGAAGCTGCCAGAGGCACCGCCCCGGTCCAACCCACCATCACACTATCAGCAACACCGGTCATCACCTGACCGAGCATGCTTAGCATCACCGGGTAGGCAAGCAGAAAATTAGGACGAATGTGGTGGCGGAAATGTTTCAGCGAAGACATAAACGTGTAGTGATTAGCTTTGAGTTTCTAGTATTTAAGTTTTAATTCAAAGCTCAGAGCTGGAACCTCACGACTCAGAGACTTTTCAGCCTTGCCACTTTCAAAAGACCCATCACCGTGAGGCTGTCAGTAATTTTACCATCCAAAACCATAGTGAGGGCATCGTTAAAAGGAAGCTTCCATACTTTCATATCAGCTTCTGTTTCTTCTAATTCACTTTCGCCATGGGTTAATCCTTCCGCAAGAAAAATAAAACCTTCCTCATCAGAAACAGAGTTGGAAAGATGAACGCGCTGAATCAGCGTCCATTGTTTGGCCTCCAAACCGGTTTCTTCTTTTAACTCGCGCTTCGCGGAAAAAAGTACTTCATCTTCGTTAGGTCCGCCACCTTCCGGTATTTCCCAACTCCATTCATTGAGTGGGTAACGCCATTGGCCAACTAACCACGTGTTATTATTCTCATCAAGGGCAATGATTCCAATAGCTTTGTTCTTAAAGTGCACTTTTCCGTAAATGCCTTTGCCCCCGGCAGGGTTGATCACCTGATGCTCTACTACTTGTATCCATTTGTTATCGTATACCTCGCGTGATGAGAGTGTTGACCAGGGATTGCTCATGGGGTTCAAAATTAAAAGTTCAAGATTCAAAATATTATCGACAATTGATTCGGATATGTTTGAATTTTGAACATTGAATCTTGAATTTTGAATTTATGTTATTGTCTTCCTTCACTCCTGATTTAGTGGAAGCCGGCTGCGATGAGGTAGGTCGCGGTTGCCTGGCTGGTCCGGTGGTGGCGGCTGCCGTTATTCTTCCAAAAGATTATCAGCATGAGTTGTTAAATGATTCAAAGCAGTTAACAAAAGAAGACCGGGTTGCTTTGCAATCGGATATCATTCGCGATGCATTGGCCTGGGCGGTGGCCGAGGTCAGCAATGAAGAAATTGATGAGATCAATATTCTAAATGCTTCTTTCAAAGCGATGCACCTGGCATTGGATAAGTTGACGATTCAACCGGAGTTTTTATTGATTGACGGAAATCGCTTCAACCCTTATCGGGAAGTGAAATTTGAATGTGTTATTAAAGGCGATGGAAAATATCTTTCTATTGCTGCTGCCTCGGTGCTCGCAAAAAATTATCGCGATGAGTTAATGGAAAATCTCTCCAGGCAATTTCCTGGCTATGGATGGCACACCAACGTAGGTTATCCCACCATTCAGCATCGTGATGGGATTCGGGAATTTGGCATTACCCCCTATCACAGAAAGTCATTTCAATTGCTCCCCGCTCAACTTGAGTTGTTTTGATGTCCTCCATGCGGAACTGTTTTAATCTATTAGCGTTTTAGTGGCATGTGTTTAATCTTTCTTGCTCTTAATCAACACCCAACCTACAAACTTATTGTTGCTGCCAACCGCGATGAGTTTTATGCTCGTAAAACAGCGCCCGCTCATTTTTGGGGAGATCATCCGCATATTTTAGGTGGCCGTGATCTGGAAGCATCCGGCACATGGATGGCGATGAATAAGAATGGAAAGATCAGTTTAGTCACCAACTATCGTGATCCGGCCAACATCAATCCCCACGCCCCTTCACGTGGACAATTGGTTTCTGATTTTTTAGTTAATAATGATACACCTGAAGAGTATTTAAATAAAATTTCGGAACGGGCCGCACTTTACAATGGCTTCAATTTGTTGACCGGCTATTCCAATGAATTGTGGTATCTCTCCAATTACGGAAAGGGAATTCAAAAACTGGAATCAGGTGTGTATGGATTGAGTAATCACTTACTTGATACTCCCTGGCCCAAAGTGCAGCGGGGTAAAGATAAATTTAGTAACGCGATCAGTAATTCCATGATTGAACCTGATACGTTGTTTGAATTGCTCTATGATGAACAGCGGGCAGTAGATCAATCACTACCCAACACAGGTATTGGCCTGGAGCGTGAGCGCGCATTGTCATCCATGTTCATTAAAACCAATGGATATGGCACCCGATGCTCAACCGTTATTTTGGTATCACACGACAATCAGGTATTGTTTTCTGAAAGAGTGTATGATCTTGATACCTTTGAGCACAAGACGAACCGGTTTCAGTTCAATATTTCAAATGACTAAGACAAAACCAATAAAAATACCATTCGCGTTCAGGATGATCCGCTGGGGTTTTCCGAAGCTGGAAAGAATTTCTACGCGATTATCAGGCTGGTATTTTGAGAAGATATTTTTTACCCCTTTCCGATACAAGACTCCTGAAAAGGAACTGGAGGCAGAAGCCACAGCAAAATTATTCTCGGTAACGAGTGCCGGAAAAAAAGTGCAGTGCTATCAGTGGGGAGATGAGTTGAAACCTTATGTGTTGGTCGCACACGGATGGGCAGGGCGTTCTACCCAATTCCGAAGATTTATTCCGTCATTCAATGAGGCCGGTTATCGGGTCATTGGCTTTGATGGTCCTGCGCACGGAAAATCAGAAGGTAAGCGAACTTCTATTGCTGAGTTTGAGGAGGTGATGAAGGAGATCTCGGCAATCAAAGGAAATCCCGAAGCAATCATCGCACACTCTTTTGGTGGTGGTGCTTCCTTGTATGCTATATCAAAAGGATTACCGGTAAAGAAATTGATCAACATTGCAAGCCCCACAATAGCGGATCGTATTATTCAATCCTACCTTAAGGCGATTGGCGGATCGTGGAAAACAGGCGAGAATTTTAAGAAATGGATACAGAAAAGACATGGTAAATCGTTTGAAGAATTTACGGCTTTGAATCTCATTAAACAGGTGCCTCAGGATTTGAAATTGATGTTGGTGCACGATGAACAGGATAAAGAAGTGGATATTTCTCATGTGTATGAACTGATCAAAGTTTTTCCTTCTGCCCGATTGCTCAAAACTAAAGGGTTGGGGCATAACCGCATTCTGAAGGATGACAACGTAATTGCCGCCTGTTTGAATTTTGTGGCAGGGAAAGCGCAGGTGTAACTAATCATAGGATATTGGCGTCTGGTATCAAAAGGCTTCTTTTGATGAACTTTTTAACCATTCTCAACTTATTTTCATCAATTTGTCATGTTTTTGAAACCTAAAGTCAGAACTTAAGTTCAAGAGAGAGAGAGTTTTGAACTTTTTTTAACCGATATCCATCACATTGAAATAAAATCGACCTATGTCCAACATCATAAAAACCACCCATATTTCTAAAATCTATAAAATGGGTAACAACATTGTTAATGCCTTACAGGATATTTCCATTTCCATTGAAAAGGGAGAATATGTTGCTTTCATGGGGCCTTCCGGATCAGGAAAGTCCACGTTAATGAACATTGTAGGTTGTTTGGATTCTCCCACCCAGGGAGAATATTGGCTCAACAAGCAGCTGGTAAGTGACATGACTGAAAATGAATTGGCAGAAGTGCGCAATAAAGAAATTGGGTTTGTATTTCAAACCTTCAACCTGTTGCCACGTGCAACTGCATTGGAAAATGTGGCTCTTCCGTTGATCTATGCCGGATATAGCAAGAGCGAGCGTTCAGACATGGCCATGTCCGCTCTCGAAGATGTGAACCTGGGCGACAGACATCATCATAGGCCTAATGAACTTTCAGGTGGTCAGCGCCAGCGCGTGGCCATTGCCCGAGCACTGGTAAACAATCCCTCCATTATTCTTGCCGATGAACCAACCGGTAACCTGGATTCAAAAACGTCTTATGATATTATGAGTCTCTTCCATGATTTGCATCAGAAAGGCAACACCATCATCATGGTTACGCACGAAGATGATATTGCGCACTATGCTCACCGTATCGTTCGTCTGAAAGACGGTCTGATTGAGTGGGATAAAACTAATGAAAACATTTCGCGTGCTGAATCCCTGCCTCAGACCGTTGCTGCGCAGTAATAATTCGAAAATCAAACGTTAAAAATTTAGCCCTGTCAGTTTTGACAGGGTTTCTTATTTAGTGGCTGCTTCTTTTTATAGATAATTTGGTTTTAAATAAGGAATTTCGCCTCATGAAGATTTACACTAAAACCGGTGATGAAGGCACCACTTCTCTTTTTGGAGGCAAGCGTGTTTCAAAATCAGAGTTGCGCATTGATACGTATGGCACAGTAGATGAATTGAATTCGTGGATGGGCGTGCTTCGTGATCAGGAGGTAAATCAAAAACGAAAAGATGTCCTCATAGAAATTCAAGACCGATTATTCACGATAGGATCCATACTGGCCACTGAACCCGAAAACACGAAAGTAAAAATCCCTTCTTTATCAGAAAATGATGTAGCCTTTCTTGAGAAAGGTATGGATGAAATGGATGCATTGCTTCAACCCATGCGATTCTTCGTACTTCCGGGTGGTCATACCTCTATCTCATGGGGTCATGTGACCCGCACCGTGTGCCGCAGAGCAGAGCGATTGGTGATTGCCTTACATCAGCATGAAAAAGTAGAGCCGCTTGTTATCAAATATTTAAATCGTCTTTCCGATTATCTTTTTGTTCTCTGCCGCATGATGACGCACGAATTGGGGGTGGAAGAGACTCCCTGGAAGCCGCGCATGTAAAATTTATATAGCATTGTCATTTAATAATATTTTAACCTAACACCCGTTAGTCGATTTTAATATTTAATTCTAACTTGCGGAAAATTTAGAATAGATATTTAGAATAGACAGACCATGGTTGATACAATAAAAATCTCTACGACAACAGTTTCTGAATCACGCCTTCACGGGATCGATTTTTCCAATCTTCCTTTTGGTAAAGTGTACACCGACCATATGTTTATGGCCGACTATCACGAGGGTGCCTGGAAGAATTTTCGGATCATTCCCTATGGCTTCATGCCTGTGAGCCCTGCTACGCCAGCGTTGCATTATGGTCAATCTATTTTTGAAGGCATGAAAGCGTATGCAGCGGACTCCGGTGAAGCGCTTGTGTTTCGTCCTCTTGATAATTGGAAGCGCATGAATATTTCTGCGGAACGCATGTGCATGCCATCCATTCCCGAAGAGTTATTTATGGAGAGCCTTGCCACGTTAATTGATTTGGATCGGGCGTGGATTCCCAAAGAAAAAGGAAGTTCCTTATACATTCGTCCATTTATGTTTTCGGCCGATGAATACATTGGCATTCGTCCTTCACTAGATTTTACCTTTATGATTATACTTAGCCCTACGGGACCGTATTATTCTACTCCGGTAAAAGTGAAAATTGAAACTCACTATACGCGGGCCGTAGAGGGAGGCACCGGATTCGCGAAGGCCGGAGGTAATTATGGTGGTGCCATTTATCCAGCCAAGCTGGCACAAGAGCAAGGCTATCATCAACTCATCTGGACCGATGGAAAAAATCATGAGTATGTGGAAGAGAGCGGCACTATGAACGTGATGTTCGTGATTGATGGGGTGTTGGTGACACCTGCATTGAGTGATTCTATTCTGGCCGGCATCACACGCCAAAGTGTTTTAGACATTGCGCGTCATTGGAATATGCCTGTGGAAGAGCGAAGGATTTCTGTAAAGGAACTTGTTAACGCCTTAGAGCAAGGTCGCGTGGAGGAAGCGTTTGGAGCGGGCACCGCGGCTACCATAGCGCATATCGAATTGATTGGTCACGAAGGTAAAGACTATCATTTGCCACCCATAAATCAGCGCAAGTTTTCCCTTGGCGTTTACGATGAATTGGAAAACATTAAGCATGGCAAAAGCCCGGATATCTTTGGCTGGATCCATCGCATTTAATAGTTAATCTGGTATTCTAAAATACCTTTGCGGCTCACATTACTACTAAATAGAGCTCATTTTATATTAAAAATTCGCTCCTTGAAACAGAGCACCTGCTGAAGGAAAAAGAAACCGCTTCGGGCAAAACCAAAGAGGAGGCTATCATGCTTCTCAACCACAAGGAAGCATTGGATTTTATCATCGCAAACCCACAGTATGTTTCGCCTTTGAAGTTGTCTGCCATTGAAGACATTCACAGCATATTAATAAAAGACCTGAATGTTACCAGGAATATCAGGAGCAGGAGGGTAGGCATCTCTCGAACAAACTATAAACCGCTGGACAACGAGTTTCAAATCAGAGAGGCGCTTGAGGATATGTGTGGATTGATCAACCAGCAGGAAAATGTATTTGCAAAAGCATTGCTGGTGTTGATATTGATCTCCTATATACAGCCTTTTGCTGATGGCAATAAACGGACGGCCAGGATCGTTGGCAATGCCATACTAATGGACAACGCGTATTGCCCAATTTCTTTCAGGACCATCGATTCAATAGAATATAAAAAGGCCATGCTGTTATTTTATGAACAGAGTAATATTACCGCGTTCAAGAAAACATTTATAGATCAATTTGAGTTTGCGGTGAGTACCTATTTTTAATTTGATTTTCAATAGATCACAAAGCAAAGTTTCTGCTATCTTGTAAGTGCAATGAAGGTAAGTCTTATATTATTTTTCGTGATCGTATGCGCTGCTCCCCTCAGCGCACAAAAGCAAATCATTCTCCTTAAAAGAGAATCGGTGGTGGCGCGCTTTACGGAAGGAGAATATCTGCGATGCAAGCTGAAGAACAAGGAAAAAAGAGAAGGCAAGATTCTTGAACTGACAGAAACGCAAATCATCACCTCCAACGATACACTTTGGATCAGTTCGATCGAATCGCTGAATCTGAAAGGAAGAAGAAAAGTTAACGTGACCAGTGGTATTGGGGGATTGCTATTTATCAGTGGTATTGGATATTTTGCTATTGATCAAGTAAACAGGTTAATCGTAAAAGGGGCAGAAGATTTTGATGAGCAAGTCGCCATCACCGCTTTAGTGCTCACGGCCAGTGGTGCTGCTATTTTATTCCTTCGCAGTCCTTATAAAAAAGTGTATGGGCATACGCTGAAGACGATTGATTATAGCTCACGGTTTTATAAGCTTAAGTAGAATCTGATCGGAACATTCGCTTTACCATTTTGAGAGTATGCTTAGTATATCTTAGAATCTGCGCTATTTTTTTGCTGATTACTTAGTTACTTAAAGACATTAAAACTAAATTAGAGTTTGATGTGTCGAATATACCAGAAGGAGTTTATGTTCTTGAAATTAGTTCTTAGGTCAAGTCTCCAAAAGAAAAAAGTGATCATCAAACGATAGATTATGAAAGCGCTACAGATATGTTTCGGTTTTTTGCTGGCGTGCCTTCTCATCGGTTGCGATAATGAAAAACCTTTCGAAGAGGTTATTGTTGTACCAATATTTGCGATTCAATAGGAATATTGAAAGAAGGGTTACATGCTACGGTCCATAACCGAGATGGCGTTTCCTGGGATTATTATATTGAAGATTCTGTGAGGATAGCAGAGTTTTTCAGTCTTTGGTATCCCTTACCATGTAGGCCGGTCCCTGATTCGCTTCGAGAAGACGGGTTAGAACTTATTATTTCATACAGAGATAAGACTGTCTGGCTTGATAAGACAAAGATTGTAATGCAAGGAGAGGTGGTAGGGGCCAAACGAATTAATGATTTTCCGGAGGAGGATCCTCGTAACGGAAATAATATGGGTACCTTCTTTGTAAAGAATGTTAACCCCTATGATACAATACGAGATTCCACATTTATTTTTAGAGATGAAAGTGATTGGAATAAGTTCCTTGCTTCTCGACCATGGGCCACACCAAGTAGAAAGATTGATTTCAATAAGTACACCTTATTAGGCCTGCGTGTATTTCATGGTGGTTGTGGATGGATTTTTAAAAGGAGTTTTGATCTGATAGCACCTCATCAATATGTTTATAAAGTAAGTGCAGAAATCTATGGCGGATGTCAGGTTGGAATTGTTAAATACCATTGGGTTACCGTTCCTAAAATCTTGCCAGAGGATGCTGTAATCTTTAAGTTTGATCCAGTATTTCATTATTGGCCCTCTTGATAATATCTCATACGTCATAATGAAGTAGTGACAGAAATCAGCCCCCGTTACATGAAATGAGTTATGGGATTTGTCTTGCTCCGGAGGAGCGTCCAGTCTATTTCTTTACAACAAAAACAAATTGAAGAGAAAAGGTGTTGACCATAACGTGTTATTTAGGTGGCTCCGATGGAGCCGCTTCTTTAAATTTAATTCCAATTCTATAAACAGGCATTATCACTATTGGTTCATATAACGCGAGAGTTTCTATAGCATTGATGATAAAAATCAGAGTCCGGTATAATGTGTGAGTTAGAGAATTTGTCTTTGCTCCGGAGGAGCGTTCTGTCTATTTCTTTACAACAAAAACAAATTGCAGGTAGATTTGCGAAAATGTATTTGCCATAAAATATTAATTAGGAGGCTCCGATGGAGCCACTTCTCTAAATTTAATTCCAATTCTATAAACAGGCAGCTCCTACGGAGCAAAAATTAGCAATCCAAAGTTACGGATTATAATCACGCGTAATCGAGGCAAAACTTATTTGGAAAAAATATAGATGGTGAGGGGCATATCACTATT
>Ga0163151_10003380_pt1 | contig 23046 bp, 18 predicted proteins | sample OliLakLV19MP5IB2_FD_145596 | JGI IMG/M metagenome (GOLD analysis project Ga0163151, IMG submission 145596) | Freshwater microbial mat bacterial communities from Lake Vanda, McMurdo Dry Valleys, Antarctica - Oligotrophic Lake LV.19.MP5.IB-2 | ecosystem: Environmental > Aquatic > Freshwater >... | reverse complement strand
TTTGTTCCGGTATAAACGCATATTTTATTTTTTCTATGTAATTTCAAATTATTAAACTATGTTTTTCATTTATGCTTAAAATCAATACCACCTGTTTTGCCCCCCAGCTCTATATCCCCCACGGTGATACCGATATCAGTTTTTATGAACGCGCTTTCGGAGCCGTCGAACTCCGGCGATTTAATAATGACGATGGCAGCATACACGTATCTGAATTATCCATTGACGGATGTTTGTTTCACCTGCATAAAGAGAACCATGACAAGAACCAGTTTAAACCAGGGCATATACATGGTACTACCGTTTTGATCGGTTTATTTGTTCCCGAAGTCGATGAAGTCATGGTCAAAGCAGTGAATGCGGGAGCTGTCGTCTTATCTCCAGCACAGAGTTATGATTATGGGTACCGCCAGGGTGAAATCAAAGATCCGTTTGGCCATGTGTGGATGATCGAAATGAAAATCTAAGCACTACAGATTCTTTAATTAAAATCCACTCCCATCTGGCCAGTAATCTGACCTGGCTAACTGGTTGGCTTCATTGATGGTGGCCGTGTCACTTTCTTTTCTTTAATCAGACTCAGGCGGGCAGCTAAGTAAGCTTTCTAAAAGTTTTTACGCAAGGTCATTCCATGATTCTCCGGATCACCGAGATGGGCGGCACCAAAATCATAGGCGTATGAAATATACCTCGTGTCACCCAGGTTTCGGGCCCAGAAAAACAACTCCCAGTTCTTAGCGGTTATTCCAATTCTTGCATTCACCAAATGGTATCCGGATTGTTTGATGGTATTGGCCAAATCAAAATATTGTTGGCCCAGGAACATCCACTCCAGGCGGGTGATCAATTTGATATTTTGGTGAGCAGAAAGGTTCCAGTCGTATTGCGCAGCCAGCATCGAAGTAATATCCGGTGTGAACAATTGACGGTTGCCCCTGTAGTCCACCTCTGTACCATTTTTTGAAAGTTTCAGGATAGTGTATTGAGCGTCGGTATAACCAAAACTATAATCGACTTGAAAATTTGAGAAAGGGGTTGCGGTGAGTTCCGCTTCAAATCCCTTACTTTCCAATTCTCCCGCATTTCTGGTAACGGTAACGGCCTGTGGTAAAACCAGGGTGGGTACCTGGACATCCGTTGCGCGGATATAAAATGCAGCCGCGTTAAGTCGAACTTTATTATTGAGAAATGTTTCTTTTAAACCAATTTCAAAGTTGTTACTGTATTCCGGTTTATAGGCATACAAGGGTGGTTGGGAAGGATCTGGCGAAAGGGGAGTAAGGCCGCCAGTCCTGAATCCTCTTGAATAATTAAAATAGAGACTGGTGCTTTCACCTGCCCGAAAAACAAAACCCAATTTAGGGGATATGGCGTTGAAATCAGCATTGGCGCTGGTATCTGGAAAAGTAGTGAAGGGTGGACCAGGTTCAATCTGAAATTCACCCATCACTTGTTGTGTTTTATGTTCAAAGTCATACCGCAAACCACCAATCACATCCAGGTTTTTAGTCAGCCTGTACGTAGCCTGGCCAAAGAAAGAATAACCGGTTGTCCTGCCCGTTGAAGTGGCGATGCTGTTGGAGTTCGGAATGGCGTTGGGGTCGATGAAGCCTGCATCTGCGCCAAAGTGTGTGGTCAGCTTCACCGGGCTTTCCTGGTGGAATAAATAAACACCACCGGTCCATTTTAGGCTTGACGTAGAAGCTGGTGAGGTAAATTTAAATTCCTGGGTCCAGGCCTTGGTGTTGTTCCAATCCCTTCCATAATCATTGATAATCGTAATACCATCGATGGGCGAAAAATCTCCGTCTATTGGTTGTTTATAGTATCGATAGTTGGATTGATGGGTGGTCTGTGAAGAAAAATTAAATCTTTTTCCGGTATAATTAGCTGAAAATGAACCATTGAATACATTGTCCACCAGGGTCGTCTTGCTGTTTTGATTTACCTTGAACCCATCATTGATGGGGTCGTAAGATAGTGGAAAGGTGCCCTTATTCCGGTTGGCGTTGTGTTTAACATTCAACGCAAGAGACCATGATGGACCGGCCAGGTAACGCAAAAAATACGAGCCCACACTGCTGTGTTTTTTATCGAAATTCGACTGATCAAAATCGTTGGTATAAAACCCCTCTGCCCGATCATACATTCCGGACAATCCGAGATAAAGTTTGTCTTTAACCAACGGGGTGAGTAAGCCTGCGCTGTAACGCTGCTGCCCAAAATTTCCTATATTCATTTCTGCAAAACCGCTTGTTCTGTTGTCGGGTTGCCTGGTAATGATATTGATCACCCCTCCCATGGCATTTCGTCCATACAGGGTTCCCTGCGGACCTCTTAAAACTTCTATCCTTTCTATATCCAACAATGGGGCAATGTACGTATCCAGGTTAAATTGATTCACTCCGTCTATATTGGTCGCTACCGAAGGGTCATACGAAGTAGAAGTAATGCCGCGTATCGAGGTCACATTGCGGCCATCCCCGGGATTGGAAGAATATAAATTTGGAACAATGGCTGTAATGTCCCTATTGTTCCACAACCGGTACTGCCTAACCTTGGTGGATGAAATTACACTTACGCTCAATGATAATTGTTGAATTTCCTCCTCCGTTTTTTGAGCGGTTACTATGACATCCCCCAGTTGAGTAGTCGTTTCCGATAATTGAAAATTTATAGTAGCTCCATCCGGAGTTACCGCAATTTCCTGCTCCATCGTGGCATACCCTACGGCTGAAACCTGGATGTGATAGGATCCGGGATTTATGTTTTTTAATTCAAAATTTCCCTGCTCATCGGTGGGGGTTCCCAAACCGCTGTTCAGTAAACGCACATTAACTCCCTCCAGTGTTTCCCCTTTGCTGGAAGTAACCGTTCCTTTTATGGATTGACTATATGTAAGGATTGGTAAAAATAGAAGGATTAATAAAATGATCTGACGAATTAACACAACAATAGAGGTCTTGTTGCTGCAATGAAATTTGTATTGGGCAGTCGGGTTTACCATAAAATTTTCTCCTTTTATATACCGGAAAGGTATCATTTCTATTTCAGGTGTTTCACGCCTTTTTTAATCCAGAGTTGAAATACAAACTACTTGCAGCGCCTTCCATCTAATTTTGGTCATTGCTTTTGGTAATGCCATGCAATGTATCCACCCATAAAGTTCCTGGAAAATTTTTATCCGTGCAACCGAGATCAATACATATGCAACTCTGAGTATTGAGTACAATCCGCATTCGTTAAAAAAGTATATTCGATTTATGATTCAACACCCCTTTTGCCATCCTGGTTTTTCGTGTTTATTTTATCTTCATCCACGGCACAAGGGGACGATTTCAACCAGATCAAGGGATTTGACCATATCTCTGTTAGCAGTCTTGTATTTGATGAAATGAGGGGTTGCGAGATGCGATTTATAAGCAATGGAATCGGCATAAATTTCAAGAATGGTAATATGAGTAGGCTTGTTTTTTTTAGTTACCGCATACAAGGTGAGTACACCTGGTTCAAGGCGTATTGAAGCTTCAATTTCTTCCTTTAAGGCGGCGCATTGTGGTTTTATCGGTCACTTGTCGTTTTGAATTTTTGGGGTGCCGCGCTCCGGTACGCTCAATCCGGGAGATGGATCGGAGATCACCTGGGTAAACCCTTTCCCGGGGGGCTGAATGGTGCCAATCGAATTCCCAATTCCTCCATTGCACCAAATTAATGATTTAAACATAGCCGGGTTGATTTCGGACGGTCTTATTATTAAAACCGCTGAAGACGGAATAGATCTATTGGGCAATTTATATTATCAGGGCTTTGACAAAATGATTGTTCATGCCAAAACCATTACACCGGGAGTTTTTTGATTTAAAAAACGGTATGGCTGGTGAGGTTCTTCAGAAATTTTCCAGTTACCGGATGGGATTGGCTGTTGTTGGAAACTTTGAAGCTTATAATTCTAAAGCCTTCATGACTTTATTTATGAAAGTAATAAGGCCGGGCATACCATCTTTGCAGACTCCACGACAGCAGCCTTAAATTTTTTTTCCGGTAAATGAATAATCGGGATCGCGGTGGCTGGTGTTATACCGATCCTTGGTAATTTATTATATTGATCATAAAAACAATTCTTCAAACAAGGATAAATCCTCTTTATAATCCAGCCAGGCTTTTGCAGTAACTGATTTTGAACTGATGTAATCAGCGTAGTGGTAAAATTGCATTCCTGTAGTAGGCTCTGTTTCATTCATTATGCTACCCCTGGTAAACAGGAGATTTTCCGATGTCTGTACCGTGTCGCCTTCGGCTTTCCACAATATGGGCCGGCCTGAAAATGAAAATTGCATTCCTGTAGTAGGCTCTGTTTCATTCATTATGCTACCCCTGGTAAACAGGAGATTTTCCGATGTCTGTACCGTGTCGCCTTCGGCTTTCCACAATATGGGCCGGCCTGAAAATGAAAACTGATCAAACCATTCTAACGGCATAATCAAAAAATCTGCGCCCGGCAGACTGAGGTCCGGATTCGTGATTTCGACCCCAATCTGTGGACCCTGCAGCCAGGGTTTAATTTCTTCCAGGTTTTCAATGTTTTGATGAAAGGCGATATAGTCAACCCCTGCGGCTGCCAGGATTCTGGCGGTCTGAAGATCGGGTACCGAGGTGATTAAATCGGGTAGATACATGGACTGGGTTTGAAATAAATTAAATTAAACCAAAGGATAAAGTTATCATCTTGTTCTTCCAAACAGGCTCCTTCTCATTATTAAGTGCAGAAACAATCGGGCAGATTATTCCACTCCTTTTACTTCCATTTCCAGGGTATATACATACTCTGAAGCAGTCATGAACAAAGTGCTTCGTTTTTTGCCCCCAAAACAAAGATTAGCAGTCCACCTGGATGGCAAAGGAATAGTCCCGATTTTTTCACCTTCCGGATTGTAGATGGATACACCTCTTCCGGTAAGATATAAATTACCTTTTTTGTCGAGGGTCATTCCATCGGAACCCTGCGCTGCAAATAATGTACGGTTTGACAAGCTGCCGTCTTTTTTGATTTGGTATACATATGTTTTGTTGGCCCGGATATCCGCTACAAACAATTTTTTGCTATTTGGACTGCCCACGATTCCATTGGGCTGCATCAGATCGTCATCAACGATTATGGCGCCTTTCCCGTTTTTGGGTAGATAATAAACATTTTGTTTTTCAAGATCCGGCTTTTTCCTTTCCCAATAGTCCCTTTGATAATACGGGTCCGTAAAATATATCCCTCCCTGGCGATCTACCCACAAGTCATTGGGCCCGTTGAATGAATGGCCTTCGTGGTTTTTCAGCAACACAGTTACTCTTTTTTCGGGGCTAAAAGACCAGAGTTCATTTTTTTCATCGGCACAGGCCAGGATATTTCCATTTTTATCCACGTACAATCCGTTGGACCGTCCAGTGGTATCCATAAAAGACGCTCAACTGGCCACTAAGATCATATTTCCAGATCTTGTCATTGGGTTGATCCGTGAAAAAAATATTCCCCTTTTTATCTACGGCCGGGGCCTTCCGTAAAGGTAAACTTTTCCGAAAGCCGGATAAGTTGGGCTCCGGGGTTTTATAAGTTTTAGGTTCCGGATAGAGTCCGGCAATGGCGTGATCGGGTTGCTGGCTGTAACCGGTGCGGGAAATACAGACCAATAAAAACAATAGGCAGATAATGAAGTTTCATTTTTTGAAGGTAAAAATATAATCCATTTTGCTAACGCTTAGGTGATTTCCACCTGGCGTCCCTCAGAGTTATGCTAAGTGAAAGCCACCTTGCTACCCGCTCGCCACACCCGGCAGCGCTCGCAGTGGAGGTCATCTCATTAGCCTTGTGTGGAAGTGGTGGTTGTCACTTTGCGCTAGCCTGGGCAAAGCACAACAAATTTTCCTGGCGGTTCCGCCTGATAATTCTGTGCCTTTCTGTGTCTCCGCGGCAATAATTCTTTTGTGTCTTCTACTCAAAAAAACACATGGATGAACCTACCCAACTAAAATCTGCATTGTATCGTACGCCTATCATTTTCCCCTTGCTAAGCCGGGCCAGGTTGTGCACGATGCGCGGCCTGCTCTGTGGTGATTCCCAGACCGCCATCATCCGGATCTCACATTTGGCCGGTATATCCGGGGTAAGGATAGCGGGATGGTAATGGACTTTTTTCTGAAGGATCCAGTTTTGAGGATCTTTTATTTTTTCAATGTCCTCCCGCTTGACATCGATCACTACACCCATACCGGCATAAGAATAAATGGGTTTTAATACATAATGTTCCAGATCATCGGGTATGGTTTTGAGTTCTGATACAAAAGTGGTTTCCGGCGCAAAATCACTTTTAATAAATGGCAATGTATACTTGGAGATGCGGCAAAACCAGTTGGGGTGAGGTATCCAACATACATCCAGTGCCTGCCTCAGGTCCACACTGGGGATCTTCATGGAAAAAAATTCATCAAAAATCAAGCGGTTGTAGATCCGTGATATTTTTTGTGTTTTACCTTCTTTGATATAATACAGTTCTTTGCCGTTTAATTTTAAGTCGGTGACACAAACAGCGTCGATACCCAGGTATTTTTTGGTAGCGGCAAAATCCACTTTTGTTTTTTGCTCTTCTGGTTTATAGTCCAACAATATGGTTTCACCAGGATCGGCATCTCCGATGATTACTTTTTTAAGCAGGTCGATGTATTCGCTGCGGTTCACACCGATATAATTGTCCAGATGAGCCGGTATGTCAAAGGTTTGTCGGCACATTTCGGTCTGTGCAATCTGAAAACAATACAAAGAAGGAAACCCCTGCATTTCGATTAATTGGGGTACCAGGTTGCCTATGTCATCCAGGCAGATCCCAAAATCAAAAACCATCAGCGGACAATATCCCGGGTCTCCTTCAAAATGAAGGTGCGTGGGGATCGAGCGCTCTGAAAATTGTATATAATCGGGCCGGGTGATGACATCGATAAGGTCATCACAGGCCTGTAATATTTGTGTTTTAAATGCTGCCGGGATAAATACAGGCGTTTCCGCCAGTCTGAACAAAGGGGCTTCTCCAATCTCTTTTTCTATGGCTTGTTCGTAGGCTGCATATTTTTCATCGGTAAAGGCTGCATTGTACCATTGTCTGTGTGCATCAATCATGTCGCGATATTAAATAAAAAACCTTGAAGCTCAACACCTGGTCTATGCTTCAAGGTTATAAAAATTTGAATTCGGTTTATATATTTAACTGAGGTGCACCTCTTTATATCCCCCCTTGCTCTTAAAATACAAAATCAGGCCGAGATAACATAACAACATCAATACCGGTAAAATAGCTACAGTGCGTAGGGCGCTTTTTTTGGCATCTCCCGTCGCGTGGGTGAGTGCTGTTTTGTCTATTTCCGGAGCGGCCGCGACTTTTTCACCATCCAGGGCCATGTATTTTCCGAATATGGACGTTTTTTCAACCGTGGCATAATTGCTGTTCAGAGTAGTATTGTTTTTAGTGTCCATATCCTGAAGGGTATTTACTATGGATTTATCCTGAACATTACCGAGAAACACGGTACCCAATATACCTACGCCGAGCATACCCACGCCGCCAATAATATTGAGCGCAAGAGCTCCACCTTTGGGAAATTGTTCTGCACCTATTCCCAGCATAGTCGGCCAGAAAAATGATTTACCTACGCCATATACTGTAGCCGCAATCAGGATACCAATACCCGCGCCTCTTGACAGTAAAAACAAACCTAATGCAGCCAGTACGGAACTCACCGCAAGCAGTCCAAGTGGTTGCAGGCGGTGAATAATCGGTCCGGCAAAAAATCGGAGTACCGCCATGATCGCTGAGGTATAGACCAGGATCCAACCGGCCTGAACCCCTATATTTTGCATTTCTGGCCCCATCAAATCAGTCACCCAACCGTCGGTACCTAATTCTGTGGTGGCCAGTGGGATCATGATCAGTAACAAAAATATATACAAGGGCCGACCAAGACTCCAGCCGGTGAAATAACCATAAGCCAGGGTACCTACAAACGTGAGTATCCAGTTGGTCACACTTCCCATTCCAAACACCGCGCCCAACTGGAAAATGATCAACCACAAAATAATGAAGGCTCCTCCCATTCCTACTTCGCGCAACATCTCATTATAGGTGACTCCTGCTTTGACACGTTCACTGACCGGGAATTTTTTGTTCCACAACATAATCCCATATACCAAAGTAGGGATCAGGATAAGACCTATTTTTATCCTCCAGGATACCGTGGGCCCCAGCAACAAGGCCATTATCCCTCCAATAACCATACCACCGGGCCAACCGGCATGAAGGGTATTAAACCATTTGGTTTTGTCTTTTGAAAACATCGTGGCGACTACCGGATTGATAAATGCTTCAATAGCCCCGTTACCCAAAGCCAGTATAAAAGTGCCGATCCATAAACCCCAGTATCCTTTGGCAAAAAATATGGTAATGATAACCGAGGTAATCTGGGCAAAAAAGGCAAAAAGCATTGCAGTACGATAACCGATCCGATCGATAAATAAGCTGAATAAAACGATACTGATCGCAAATGGCCAGAGGCCAACTCCGGAGATTTCTCCTTTTTGGGTGTTCGTCAGGTTAAATTCATTGCCCAGATCCTCCAGCAACAGGGCTCTCAAAATAAAACCAAATGCCGTTGCGATCAGGGCTATAAAACAGCCCCAAAACAAATTCATATCTGGTTTTTCCGCAGTCTGCGTTAATGTCATAAATTGATTTTTTTGAAATGAAGTAATTAAGGTTTTTTCAGTATCGAATATAGGAATTTTTACTTGCTTGACTTTTTTTTCCAAATCCTCTATATCATCTCATCCTCAACCCTTACCTCATCCTTTCCTCCCTTCACCTTTTCACCCCTCACCTTTTCACCCCTCACCCCTCAATTCCTCATTTCTCAATTCCTCATTGATCACCCCTCATTGATCAATGATCATTGTCCATTATTCATTGATCATTGTCCATTATTCATTGTCCATTATTCATTGTCCATTCCTCATTGTTCATTGTTCATTGTTCATTGTTCATTGTTCATTGTTCATTGTTCATTCCTCATTGTCCATTGTTCATTCCTCATTGTTCAATACCTATACCTCCCTATCCTCGACAGGTACCACCATTTGATAGCGGCCATCAGCAATAAAATCGCCACAGCCTGGTGCGCAATTCCCCAAAATATTGGGATCGACCCTATCGAGTTAAGCAAAGTAAATATGCCTAAAACAATTTGTAAGATCAGGAGGAAGCCTATATACCGGATTAATGATAATCGAAACGATTTAAACATTACCTGTAAAAACACAAATAAAATAAGGAGAGCTGTACCCCGGTGCAATACCTGAATCAAAGCAGGTAAAAAAGCATACCGGTCATAATCGACAAAATGGATGAGTTTCCAGGAGGATGCCTGAAAAATAATAGGATCTATCCAGTCCTGGTTCATTTTAGGAAAACTGGGGTACATCAGTGCAGCCTTCATCCCGCTCATCATACCCCCCAATAGAATTTGAAGGGATATCAAAATTAATAAATTTTTAGCAACTTTCTGATGCCGGACATAGTCAGAGGAAGAAAGGTATTTGCCGGTTTTCAGATAGGTCCACCAGAGATAGGACATCGTCAATAAAGCCAGGCCCAAATGCAGGGTGAGTTTGTAGGCATTTACCCAGGGCCTGTCAACCAATCCGCTGGCCACCATGATCCAGCCAAATGCGCCTACAATACCGGCTAAAATAAATACGACGATTAAATCCTGTTTGAGTTTGGTGGTAAGGTAACCCCTGAACCAAAAATAGACCAGGGGAATTAAAAAGACAAACCCCATACTGCGGGCCCATAACCGGTGGAGATATTCCCAAAAATAAATCCACTTAAACTGACCAGAGGTCATACCCTGATTTATTTTTTGATATTGCGGAGTGGCTTTGTATTCGTTAAAGGCTTTATCCCATTGTTCCCGATTTAGAGGTGGAACAGCCCCGGTGACAATTTCCCATTTGGTGATCGAAAGTCCGGATCCGGTCAGGCGGGTAATGCCCCCAATGATGATTTGAAAAAACAACATGACCAGTCCGGTCCAGAGCCAGATTTTGACTGAATTTCGAAGAGGTTGGTTATGCATTTTAGGCTGACCAAAGATAGGCGAGCTTAATCCATTCCGCGTATCCGGATTTTTAATTTACTAATAATAGATACTATTTAAATAAATTATAAAAGAACTATTATTATTAGCCTTGTGAATTGGTGTATAAGGCATGGATTTACTAACATAGCGACGAATTTTCCACATACTATATTAATAATAATGTTAGTATTATTCAATTGGTTTACTTGGAGATAGGTGTATTATTAACAGGTTATATACTTTGTTAATTTTAGTTACAAACCGGGTAACCCTTAAATATCACCTCTGTGAATGAAATGTGGACAACGAACTGATTATACACACATATAGCATTATATTAAATATGATTTTTTAAATTGTGAGTTGTTTTATCTGTATCCACAAAAAGTTCACCTTACTGCACAAACCGATGTGGATAAATAAATTTTGTCGATCTTGGTATTTCGTAGTTTATATAGTAGTTAATTATATAATGTTAATAAAATAATTGATTTTCAGGGTTTTAATTAAGGTATGAGGGCATTAATTCAACGCGTAAAACAGGGAAAGATAACCTTAACAGATGGTACGATTTCCGGACAAATAAACCGGGGATTGTTGGTTTTTTTGGGTATCCAACCGGACGATAAAGAAGAAGATATTCTCTACCTGGTGCATAAAATTGTCCAACTCAGGGTATTTGATGATGAAGCCGGAGTGATGAATAAATCCGTAACCGATATCCAGGGTGATTTGCTCGTGGTAAGTCAATTTACCCTCCATGCCAGCACCAAAAAAGGCAACCGTCCCTCTTATATCCGGGCAGCGAAACCGGAGATCGCCATTCCATTATATGGACGTTTTATCCAGGGTTTAAAGGACCAAGGATTACCTGTGGAAACCGGTCAGTTTGGGGCCATGATGCAGGTCGACCTGATCAACGATGGTCCGGTGACGATATGGATGGACTCGAAAAACAGGGAGTATTGAGGGTTAGGCTAAGGCAGAGGTTAAGGTTAAGGTTAAGGTTAAGGTTAAGGTTAAGCGGCGGTCCCTCTCAGCCTTAACCTTAACCTTTCTCAGCCCCAAATCATTGATTACCGAAATCAAATATTATCCCCACACTATTCATACTGCTCTCATAAGCAAGCGGTTTGTCATTTAATTTAAACGATTTACCGATCTGGATCTGGAGTTTGATCCATTTATATCCAATGCGACCGGTGAAAGCAGGCTCGGCAAACATCCAAACCGGGTCATCGATATCGGCTAATTTATTATCGATCAGTTCCTGAGTGCTATAGGTGGTTTTAGGGCTCTTGAATTTGCCGGCTACCAACCGCGGAGTAAAAGCCAGTTCAAAAATGTCATGGTGTATTCCGATACTGGGTTGAAAGAAAAACCGCGCACCATTGGCTTCAAAAGTTTTGCCATTGTCAGTAGTCTCCGTATGGCCCAGACCGGCTCCAATATAAGTTTCCCACCTCAACATGCCGGCAGAATTGCTGAATCCTCCAAAACCCGCTTCAAAAAAACTACCTTTCCCATACACAGCATCGGTGGTCTCCCCATCTTTGCGAAACATCGCATTGGCCATGATACCAAATCGACGACCAGGGCTGGCGGCAAATTGGATATTCCCATTAAGATCGCCGCTCAACCGCATTTGTCCTTCGCCATCAAACAAAGGCACGTTGATGCTATTGGGGACATAAGCGGTCTTGCAGGCAGATCCAAGAAAGAACAAGAATAATATGAATACAGATTTTGACATAAGTAATTTTTTAATGAAATTAAATAATATATCCAGTTGAATTAAAGCAGGCTACTTATATACGATATAAAAATCGCCACACAGCGAAAAAAGAATTATAAAGGCTCCGGACTTATTCTATAGATGACAACGAGATAAAAATATAAATTAATTGCGAAAGTAACTACCTGATGACAGAACCATTTTTTAAAATCGGTTAGCTTTTTGGGCCTTGACGATGTTGGTATAAAAAGGATTGAAGTCAATGGGTTTTCGGCAAATATATACAGGCAAGCCGGTTTCCCGGGCAAAGGGATTGGTCAGGCGGCCAAATTCAACCACTTCTTCAAAATGGGTGGATATTTCTTCGATCTCATCATTCACATAAATCAGGGTTTGGATTTGAATTGAATCCGGTGCCCATAACAAAAAATTGTCGCTAAAACTCACGGGTTCGGGAATCCTCTGTTTACTGTAATACGACACGGCTCCGGCCTGTCCATAATTTTCACAATAAATCAATGCACTCTTTTTTTCTTCCGGAGACAAACTCTGGTAAGCGCTTTCTACCAGACCCGTCAGTTCTTTCCACCCCGTCATATCCGCATAATCCTGCGGAAGGTCATGCACCATCCCGTCTTCCCATTTTACTATATTTTGACCGCCCATCGAAACTACTTTTTTGCAATAACTTATCATACGTTCGTGTTTCAATAGTGGCAAGCCCAGGGGCATCAAGGGCAAAGAAAGTGCGACCATTAGAAACAATACAGTCCATTTTATCAATAAGTGGGCATAATTACCAATAATGAAAGCCCCGGTAGCAAACAGGGCCGGATACAAACCCAGAGTATAATAAGCCTTGGCGCCTCCCAGCAAAAACAAACCCACCGTAAAACAAAATAATATCGATACAGCAAGAAGCGCCCTTTCAGAGCCGGATAGCGTGGCGCTTGGTTTTTTGATCAAAATTAAACCACCGATTAATCCGGTAATCCATAACAGCAGGGCATGCAGATTCATCAAAAACTGATTGAGGATAAAATCGCTGTAGTTAACATGATCGAGTTGATTTACTTTAAGCTGCTTCATATGGCGGATGACCGGAAAATCATGCTCTATCTGCCAAACCAGATTTGGAAAAAATAAAAACAAACTCAACAAACCTCCTATTAAAAAAGGTTGGGTAAAAATCAATTTCCTGTTTTTATTGATCAAAAGGGTAAACACCATACCGGTAATCAAAAATAGCATGGTGTATTTATTGAGCATACCCAGCCCGCAAAATAAACCCAACGGTATCCAATGCCTGGGGTTCTGTGTCCGAAGCAATACAATAAAATAATACAAGGTGAGAGTCCAGAACATCACATCAAAAACTACCGGCTGAAACAACCAGGCTGTTCGATTGTATGCGATTGAAAACAGAAAGGCAGCGCCAGCCAGCATCAGTGCCCAGGTCCTGCCTCCAAGATTGAAAACAATCTTTAAGGTTACAAACAAAGTAAATCCTCCGGCCAGAGCCGCAACACATTTTATTCCCCAATCTAACGGTAACCCGGATTTGGAGATCAGCCAGGAAACAAAACCAATTAATGGTGGTACGGAAGCATATCCCCAATCCAGGTGACGCCCCAAAGCGATGTACAAAAATTCATCGCGGTGCAATTCATAGTTTCCTGCAAAAATTAAATGAACCAACACACTCAGACCCGAAAAGCCCAGAGCAATGGCCAAAGGTTTCTGATTAAAAAAAGAAACAGACAAGGTATCCGGACTTATTGATGCCATGAATTAAGGGATTTAAAATGATGAATTTCCGTTTTATTCGCAGATCCTACAATTATATTCTTTGGAAAATATGCCCTATCCGGAATGCAGTATATTTATTCCGGGTTAATTATAACAGCAGTTTCATGAAAAACAAGGAAAATCGTTTACTCCGGGACTCCCGGAGAACATTTTTAATGCAGGGATCTGTATTGACGGGTGGATATTTGGTTCAACCCTACTCTGTGTTTGAAAACAAAAGTCTGGCTTCATGGACGGTGGGCCAGGTAATGGAGAAGTTTATCGCCGAGGTCCCCGGGGCGCCTTTTAGGATCACGGTGGATACCCTTAAGTCCGGCAACCGGGACATGGTAGTCAGTGGAATTGTGACGACCATGTTTGCCACTATCCCGGTTATTGAAAAAGCAATTGGCCTAAAATCCAATTTTATCATTGCCCACGAACCATCTTATTATAATCACCTCGATGAAACTACCTGGCTGGAAAACGACGAAGTTTACAAGTATAAGGCAGATCTACTCAAAAAACACAATATCGCTATTTGGCGCAACCACGATTATATCCACCGACATCAACCGGATGGAGTGATGTCGGGGGTTCTGGCTGATTTAGGCTGGTCCTCTAAATTTAATCCGGAGTCGGGGAAAATCAAACTGGATACCGGAATTCAGTTAAATGCTCTGATCAAACATTTAAAATCAAAACTCAATATCAACACCCTGAGATTTATTGGTGACCCCGACCAGGTTTGTCAGGATGTTTTACTCATGCCAGGTGCATCGGGAGGCAGGGGGCAAATTGAATTGATTGGGGCCAAAAAACCAGATGTGGCTATTTGTGGTGAAATCCAGGAATGGGAAACGGCCGAATATATCCGGGATGCCAGGGCCAAAGGGCAGAAAATCTCTTTTATCATCCTGGGACATATCCCCAGCGAAGAAGCTGGTTCTGCCTATATGGTGGAATGGATCAAAAAAAATCTGCCCGATATTAAAGCAACTCATGTCCCTGCAGGCAACCCGTTTTCCTATGCCTGAACAATAGCTTGGTAATTAAATGGGTCGGGGTCCCTCGTCGCGGCGACTTTAGTCGCTGGATATTGTTGATAATTGATTTTTCCATACAATGACTGAAGTCATTCAGCGACTAAAGTCGCCGCGACGACACGGACCCCAAACTCTATTTACCACTACGTTTGTTTTTCAGTTAATCCACCAGACGATAGCCGACACCTTTAAGCGTGATGATCTGGATTTTTTCATCTTCCTTGAGATAGTCCCGGAGTTTTGTAATATAGACATCCAGGTTGCGGGAATTAAAAAAAGAATCATTGCCCCAGATCTTGTCCAAAATCTGTTTGCGCAGGACGGTCTCTTGTTTTTGAGTCGCGAGAGCGGACAGCAATTCTGTTTCCCGGTGAGACAGCCGTTTGGTCTTTTCTCCAAAAATCAATTCCTGTCTTCCAGGATAAAAATGATATTGACCTATCGCAAGAGGGTTGTAGGCGTCGGTTGTATTTTCAGAAACTGTAGGCATCGATTGGGTCAGCGTCAATAGGTTATTCATTCGTACTATCAACTCCTCCACGCTAAATGGTTTACGGATATAATCATTGCCTCCCGCACTAAACCCCATGAGGGCATCTTCTGTCTGACTTTTGGCGGTAACATAAATAATCGGGATTTTAGGGTTCAGCGTCCGTATTTGTTTGCCAATCTCATACCCATCCACAAAAGGCAGCATGACATCGAGTATACAGATGTCGGGATTAAAAGTGTTGAATGCCGGAATAGCCTGGTCTCCGCGCTGGACCAACCGGACATCGTATTTCCTGTTGACCAGCATTTCCGCCACTATTTTAGCCAGGTTGGCCTCATCTTCTACATATAAAACTTTAATCATAGAATTATCGGTTTAAACCGGGAGACTGATATTAAAAGAAGATCCCCTGCCCGGTTCGCTGTCCAGGCTTAGCCGTCCTCCCATCTCTTTTACTACCCTCATCACATAAGCCAGGCCCAGGCCGTGTCCTTTGACCGTATGTACATTGCCCTGGGGGACCCGGTAAAATTTTTCAAAAATCCGGGTTTGATGATCGCGGTGGATACCGGGTCCGTTGTCACTTATTTTTAATTCTACCTGGTGCTGGGCCTGAGAGAGGTGGACATCAATTTTCGGATCTTCCTTATGGCTGTATTTGATGGCGTTGTCCAGCAAATTGTAGATGATGCCCGCTACCCATTGACGGTCTGCAAACAAATAAACAGGCCCCCCGTCCTGATGCACTTGTATGGATATATTTTGTTTCTCGGTTTGTAATTTAAGCGAGTCTGTAATTTGCAGGAGCAGGGCAGAGAGATCAATATTTTCTTTGTGGGCCGGAGGCAGGTCTTTGTCCATACCGGAAACGGAAAGCACGCGGTCAACCAATAAGGACAAACGACTGAGTTCATTTTTGGATATGTCCAGGTATTCTTCCCTTTTTTTACGGTCGTCGGTTCCATCAAATTCCTGGAGAGCTTCCAGGGCTACACTTACCGTAGATATAGGCGTCTTGAGTTCGTGGGTCATATTTTGAATAAAATCACTTTTAGCCTCCATCAACTGTTTTTCCCGCTCTATATTTTTTGCCATGCTGTAAAAAGCCAGGCCCAGGCAGACAAACAATAAACCGACCAGGATAATCTCCGGGGCCATTTTTTTAAACAACAGCCATTGGTATTGTTTGAGTTTGACTTCATATTTATCACCGGAAGCAATATCGAGATAAGCGCCTGCTATGTCGGCCTCTTTAGTGCTGTTTTGCAGGGAATCCCTTGTTTGTTCCAGGCTATAATGCACGTCCAATCCGGCTTTTTGTAAATTAATATCAAACTTTTCTTTGAGTCCCTGGGCCAGTTTATCCGGGGAAGGATGGAAGGCCGTCCAGCGATGAACACTGGAATCACCCGAAATGCTGTCTTTATCCATCTGTATGATCATTGAAATCATCCCTTCCGTTTCATTGAGCAAAAACTGATTTTCTTTTTCCACCGATATTTTCATTCGCGCTTCGGCTTCACCTTTAATATGGGTTTCTTCCCGCTGAACAAATGTCATCATCCGGACAGAATCTTTACCCTGCAGCATCCGGGGCGGGATCAACCGGGTATTAAAACTATCTGCTTTAAAAATCAATTGGTTCAACAAACTGCCTTCAATGTTTTTTACCGCATTGATAAACAAGTAGCCGACTTCTTTCTTCAGGTTTTCTTTTTCAGTATTATAACTTTTGCGAAGATAAATGGCGAGGAAGGCCACCAGCAATATCATACTGGCCCACAACAAAGGAATTAAAGCTTTTTGGCTCAACTTCATTATGCGACAAATTTAGACCGGATTAAGCGTGAATCCGGGTCCATTAACCATAATTAACCTTGCTTCCACCTTGGTTAACCTGGTTTCATAACCCATAAGGATATTTTTGTTTTCATAAAACTTAAATCAGATTCCATATGAAAAATACAATCGCCATTTTTATTCTGTTGTCCTGCATAGATCTTTTTGGACAAAAATCCGGCCAAATCGATTTTATAGAAGCCGTCAAACTTCAGATTGACATACCGGAACAAGACAAAGAAATGATGAAGAAAATACCACAGACCCACAATATTAAAAAAGTATTGCTCTTTAAGGGCCAGGAAGCCATATACAAAGAAAAACTCGGCAATGAAGACCTGGAAGTCACCAACGAAAATGATGGCAATGAAATGAAATTTGTCATGAAGACTCCTGAAAGCAGTTTGTATACCGACCTTAAATCTAAATCCATGATACATTCTCTGGAATTTTTCGGTAAACAATTTTTGGTGACTGGGGATATAAAGAAATGTCTTTGGAAAATTACGGGCGAGCAAAAAACCCTGCTGGATATGGTTTGCCAAAAAGCCGTATTACAAGATACTGCCCAAAATGTAGTAGCCTGGTTTACTACTCAATTACCCATTGGCGGCGGACCCAATGGATACAATGGATTGCCCGGCATGATCCTTTCCCTGGATATAGATGAGGGCTCCAGAGTAATAACAGCTGAAAGAATAATATACCGCGATCTTTTGCCCGAAGAATTGTCAAAACCCGATAAAGGCAAACCGGTCGGAGTGGAAGAATTTGAGAAAATCAAGAAAGAAAAAATGAAAGAAATGGGCGCAGTCAATGGAAAAGGCGGGGTTATGAAAATCATGATCCGGGAAGAAAGGCATTAATAGTAGTCAGCAATCAGCAATCAGCAATCAGCGGTCAGTAATCAGCAATCGGTATCACTGTACAATTCACGGGTTAGTGTCCACTGTCCACTGACGACTTTCATTGTCCAACTATCCACTGTTTACTGTTCACTGACGACTGTCAATTATTATTCTCTCATCACCTTCCTATTTATGAAATACATATCGCTCATTTTCTTTTTCTTTCTAATTCAATCAGCAGCAGCTCAAAACCTGATCCTGAAAGGTAGCGTCAGGGATTCGACTCAGGCAGACTTACCTTACGCTTCGGTATTATTGCTTCATGCCAAAGACTCGGTGATGGTCGAATTTGCCACCACCGACGATAAAGGGGCGTTTAAGTTAAGAGCAAAGTCAGGGGAAGCGTATATCCTGCAGATTAGTTTTATGGGATTTGAAACGCATTGGCAATCTATTACCGGAATTCTAATGGATACCCTTTTGGGTGATATTGTTCTTGAAAAAGCAATAAACAATTTACCTTCTTTACATGTGTTGGGTGAACAAAGCCTGATGAAAATAGGCCGGGATACAGTGGAATACAATGCTAAAGCCTTTAAGACCCAGCCCGGCGCGGCTGTAGAAGATTTACTCAAGAGATTACCCGGAGTCGAAGTTCAGCGCGATGGTTCGGTAAAGGCATATGGCGAAAATGTGCAGAATATACTGGTGGACGGCAAAGAATTTTTTGGCAAGGATACCCGGATCGCTACCAAGAACCTGGAAGCAGATGCTGTAGACAAAGTACAGGTCTTTGATAAAAAATCGGATGTAGCTGAATTTACCGGGGTCGATGATGGCCGGGATGAAAAGACCATCAATCTTAAATTGAAAGAAGATCGTAAAAATGGTTATTTCGGCAATGCCGAACTTGCCGGTGGTACCCATGAACGGTTTAAATCAAAATTTAATCTTAACCGTTTTTCGCCGCAGTCCAGGTTGTCTGTGATCGGGTCAGGCAACAATATAAATGATCAGAGTTTTTCTTTCCAGGACTATCTGGATTTTATGGGCGGTATCGGTGCATTTATGTCCGGCGGAGGTGGAAAAATGAGGATACAATTAAACGAATCATCGGGATTGCCTATGGGGGGCGTCACCCAGGGGATCCAAAGGTCCATTGCCGGAGGGATCAATCTGTCCAAAGACCTCAGCACTAAAACGGAATTTAATGCCAGCTATCTCGCCAACAATTTCAGGAACGTATTAAACCGGGACAATCAGCGCCAAAGCCTGCTGGCCGACGAATTTTTCAATAGCGAAGAAATGGAAGAACGCACTAGCGGCAGCCACAGCCACACCATAACCTTCAGATTAAAATCCAAACTGGACTCCTTTCAAAATCTCATCCTTCGTGGAGGGGGAGGGTGGAACGATAATAATTACCTGAGCCAGCTCCGGAATGCTACCTTCCTTCAAAATCAGGATCCGGCCAATCAGAGCGCACGCACCTATGATGTAAATGGCCAGGGATTTAATTTTAATGCCAACCTGACCTGGCAAAAAAAATTCAGAAAGGCAGGACGATCTTTGGTTTGGAGCGCTTCCGGGAAATATGGCAACAATGACCGTGATGGTTACCTCGAGGCAAACAATCAATATTACATAGGAAATACCTTTTCCGATACCCTGCTGCAAAATCAATTGTTTTCTGACCAGGGCGTTCAACTGGAATCAAGAATGTCGTATACAGAACCACTGGGTAAAAAAAGATTTATTGAATTAAACGGATTGTGGTCCAATAACCGAAACCTCACCAACATGGATTTTTATGACATCATTGAACCCGGTGTACAGCGCAGGAACGAGCTGCTCTCCAACAAATACAACCGGGGATACCAGGTATATAATGGCGGTGTGCGATTAATTAAAAATCATAAAAAATATTATTTTTCATTGGGCCTCAATCTGCAACATTCTTCGTTAAACGGAAAACTACAGGATCTGGAGCAGGCGATTACTACAGATTTTACCCGGTTATTGCCCGGGGCTTCTTTACAATATGAACTCAGTACTGCCAATAATGTGAATATTGATTATGAAACCCAGGTCCAGGAACCCTCCCTGGAGCAGCTTCAGCCGACCAGCAACAATACGGATCCACTCAATATTTTTGTGGGCAACCCCAACCTTAAACCGGAATACACCCATGAATTAAATTCCTCTTATTTTAAATATGACCAGTTTTCATTTACCTCCATTTTCGCACGCCTCGGGGCCAATTATACTTTAAATAAGATCACCGAACTGGTTGAGGTCGATTCACTGTTTAAAAGAACAATCAAACCGGTGAATGTCAAGGATGAAAAAGCAATTCAAGCGGGTTTTGAAATCAGTACACCGATACGTCCTTTGTTTATATCCACCAAACTCCGGCTACGGTCACAACTGGCACAAAGCATATTATTTGTAAACGGCATTAAAAATCAGGTCAATCGCCTAGGCAATTCGGTTTATTTTTCATTGGAAAACAGGAATAAAGACCGTTTTGATGCTTTGGCTGGCATCCGGTGGAGCGGCAATCAAACCTCCTATTCGGTAAGTAACAGCCTGGACCAGACCTTTCACGAGACCAATTGGTTTGGCGAAGTGACCTATACCCCTAATGATCGATGGGCTTTAAAAACCGAATTCGACCGTATTGCCTATACGCAGTTTGGACAGGCTGATCCTATCGTGGTTCCGCTCTGGCATGCCAGCCTCACCCGTTTTTTTACCAAACAACAACGATTAAAGGCTACCCTTTCCGTTTTTGATATACTCAACCAAAACAAAGGTATTGCCCGAAGCAGCCAGCTCAATTATCTGGAAGTTCAACGCACCAATGTTTTGGGAAGATATTTTATGCTGGGCCTGGCTTATTCCATCAAAGGGTTTAAGAAATCAAATAATGGAATTGAGATTAATATTGAAAGGTAGGCTTTGTAGCGGCTTCTTCAGCTGCCGTGTATGTGTATCGATACCGATTGCCTATTGCCTCGGGATTATTTCGATAACGGCGGAGCACACATATTTAATTAAATCGATTCAAACCCAATAATCCCGAAATAATCGGGATTTGTTTCTCCATACCCAGGTCATTTGATATTCGCCATCCATTCCATCACCTGGTTTGTTTTTGCCCCGGATTCACCATTGCTTGGACATTTGCCCCGTCCATTGAGTTCATCTACTATAGTTTGTATTAGTGGGTGTTGAATATTTTGGGGAATATCAAAAAAGTGTTTTACGGGTTCCTGTCCATCCAGGTGCAAGGTGACGGAATGATCACCAAAAAACGGAAAGGACATGGAGCCCCTGCTACCATATATAGTGGTGATTTCCTTCTGGGCATTTTGACTGGTGCTGAAACACCAGGAACCCTGACCAGGTAGTCCACTGGCAAACTGAAATTGTCCGATGACTATATCATCTGCAGGATATACACCGGCTTGGTTGAGGGAATATCCGGAAGCCCTGGTTACGGGTCCAAACAGAAAATCCATGATATCGAGCTGATGACAAGCGAGGTCGTGAAAATATCCTCCACCAGCTACTTCCGGGTCGGTCCGCCAATTGGCCAGATTTTGACTGGCGCCTACGATATCCGGCCGTATGGGCTTGTGTACCTGAATGTCAACGAACCGGATATCGCCTATTGTGCTATCTTCTATCCAGTTTTTGATCGCTTTGAAATTTTCCAGGGCCCGGCGATAATAGGCAACAAATAAAGGAACGTTTGCTTGTTGGCAGGCTGCAATCATCGCCTCGCATTCTACATAAGTTCTGGCCATCGGTTTTTCAACATATACCGGTTTTCCGGCTGCAGCTGCTTTTTGGGTATAATACAGATGTACGTTTGGGGGCGTGGCGATATATATAGCATTGACCTCGGGATCATTGATCAGTGCATCGGCGTCATCATACCATTTGGGTACTCCATGTCTTTCGGCATAATTCTTAGCGAGAGAAGCGGATCTCCTCATGACGGCTACCAGGCGCGAGTCATTGATTTTATTAAAAGCGGGCCCGCTTTTGACTTCACATACATCACCTACGCCGATGATGCCCCAGTTGATTTGCATAGTATAAGGATTGTATTATTGAAAAGGAATTGACAATTTTCCCCACGATATTAGTCAAAAATTAAAAAAGACTTTTCTTGCCCTGTCTACTTTATTATAAATTGTATTGATGAAAAGACTATTAGTGTTAATTCTGGTGTTGCTCTGGGTCTTGCGGGCCCAGGGTCAATCTCAACCCTGTGCGGCTATCCGCTTACCCAAAATCAGTGATCAGAATAAACAGGATCTGGAAAATAAACTACTTAAAGCCTATGAAGAATATAAATCGGATCCCACAAGTGCAGACGCACTGATCTGGTACGGGCGCCGAATGGCTTACCTGGGACGGTATATGGAAGCCATTGAGGTGTTTACCAAAGGCATACACCAACACCCAAAGGATGCTCGTATGTACAGGCATCGGGGGCACCGATATATTACGGTTAGGTGTTTTGACCAGGCTGTCCGGGATTTTGAAATAGCGGCCCGGCTTATAAAAGGCACGAGAGATGAAGTGGAAGCCGATGGTTTGCCCAATGCCAGCAATACCCCCACCAGCACCCTGCAGTCCAATATCTGGTATCATCTTGGCCTGGTTTATTTTCTTAAGGGAGAATTTAGCCGGGCCAGAAAAGCGTATAAAAATGGTATAAAAGTCTCCACCAATCCGGATATGTATCTAGCCATGGCCAATTGGCAGTACATCACGTTTAGAAGGCTGCATAAAGATAAGAAAGCCAGTGCGTTATTGGCTAATATTGACTCATCAACAAAACTCCTTGAAAACAGCGATTATCTGCTATTATTAATGCTCTATAAATTGGATAAATCTATTGAGGAAGCTGAAAGGGCGTTATCTGAAAACGGCAATCCCCTGTCAAATGCGACCAGATCCTTTGGGGTGGGACATTATATTCTCTTAAAGGGGGATATAGTTAAAGCCAGGCAAGTTTTTACTACCATTACTGCAGGGGATCAGTGGGCCAGCTTTGGATTTTTAGCTGCTGAATCTGAATTAAAAAAGCGGTTTTAGGGGGTTAAATAG
>Ga0163151_10003378_pt1 | contig 23059 bp, 18 predicted proteins | sample OliLakLV19MP5IB2_FD_145596 | JGI IMG/M metagenome (GOLD analysis project Ga0163151, IMG submission 145596) | Freshwater microbial mat bacterial communities from Lake Vanda, McMurdo Dry Valleys, Antarctica - Oligotrophic Lake LV.19.MP5.IB-2 | ecosystem: Environmental > Aquatic > Freshwater >... | reverse complement strand
CCGTGCTCCGCCGTTGAGCGAAGGGGCTTTCCGCACTTGGACCGCCAAGTTTGTCTGAGCCGGGAGAGTGAGGCCGGACAAAACGAGGGCAAGGAACGTCAGTATGAAAATGGATTTATGCCAATTAAAGGCGGGGAAACACACTTGGTTGTGCCATGTTGTTTGGTGCATGCAAAGGGAGTGTTGTGGAGTTGTAAGACATGTGAAAAGCGTATCCTAAAAGCAAACAGGACAAAAAAAGATTTAGGATAAGACAATAGTTGTTTCAGGGTAGGTCGGGCAATGGTTTAGCCGCATCAATCCAACGTCTCAAGATAAATCTTAAAATTAGTTGCGGTTTTTTATTTGGTTGTTTCAGGAAATTGAGCCAAAGCTGAAACGCCAAGGCGGGAACAAACTTGCACCTTCAGCACAGTGTGGCTCTTGAGCTATGATAAACGCCGGACGTTGTCAATCATAGATTCAAAACGAATCTTAAGGACGATAGCGGACGGACTTTCTGGGCACCACCGAAAACGCTGTGCGGAGGCGTGTTATGGAACGATCCCGGGCTTTTGGCCGGGATCTTTCGGCGGAGCGGGAGGCAGTTCGATGCTGGTTTTTTTCTTCAATCCTTCACGAAATTCCTGGCAAAGCTTTTGATGGATGACCAGTTGTTCGGGAGTCAGTTCCTGGTCCACCCTGCTCCAGGATTGGACGATAATTTCCCCGGTTTCATGAATCGCAGTTCCGAACGATTTTTTAATCTGGAAAACAGACTCCTCGACGATGGCCCTGATCTTCGGTTGCTGTTCGGGGGTCAGTTTTAATCGGGCCTGCAAATCTGCGACTGTCCTGGACACCCAGATATCCGGATTAAAACTGTTTTCAAAAGCCTTCTTGAATTTGAGATGAGTGCCCACGATCCCGGAGACCGCACCGGCGGCAAAAACCAGCGCCAAAACCAAAAGAATCTTCCAATGTTGAAGCAGTTTCATGGGGCAATGTTTTTAGCGAGAAAATGAGCTGCAGAGGACAAATCGGTGGCAAATTTTGGAGCCTGAAGCTTCGCCATTACGAACGAACCGCACGCGATGACCAGGATCGCGAGGCATGCGGTCGCCGCGAGATACCGTTGCAATCCGGGGAATGGAAGCGGCCCCGCTAAAATCATTGAACCGGCCACCACCCGTGTCGCAAACCCGGTTGGAGGCTCGGGGGCTGGAGTGGAGGAAACCTGGGGACGCGCCCATTTGAAAAGCCTTTTAAGGTCTGGATCCAATTGATTCATAATTTGCCTGCCTTTCGGAGGTGACCAAACAATCGATTCAGTTTTTTGCGTGCTCGAAAAGCCCGGACTCGAATCATGGTGGCGGACCATCCGGTCAGTTCTTTGATTTCTTCTATCGATCTGTCTTCCATTTCCAACATCCGCATGACCAGGCGGTCCCCGGGAGAAAGTGGTTCCAGCAACCTCTCCACCAGCTCGCGCGCGCCTGTTTCGTGGAGCGGATGGGAATCCTCGGAACTATTGGAAGTCACCGCCTCCAGGGCCTCAGACTGGGCCTCCGAGAGGTCGGCCATGCGCCATTCCGGTCTGCTTTTCTGCGCTTGGATCGCGCTCAGGCAATGGTTGACGGCGATGCGTGAAACCCAATGGCGGATGGGAACCACTCCTTGATACTGGTTCAAATTGTTGAACATTTTCACAAAAATTTCCTGGGCCAGATCTTCCTCCGCCCCTCGACGCGGCATGTGCGATCGAACAATCTTGATCACTGCCGGATAGAGATGCTCCACCAATGCGCGAGCGGCGGACTGGTCCAGGTCGCGGACACGCTTCAGACATTCGGCAACATTGAACTCCGTTTCCTCCATTTGAGGGGCAATTCGACCCCTGTCATCCATGATTGCGGTTTGCAAGATCGTGTCAGAACTAATTTTTGTTGCTGGTGTAACCCTTAGGTTTAAAGACCAGACGGAATAGAGAAAAATTACAAAAAGCTGCGACTGGGACTCACACCATCCGACCGGCGAAAAAACTATGGTAACTCAGACCACGGGCTCGAAATCGCGGCAGACGTGGAATTCTTCGTGCAACAGCTTGGCCGAACCGATCGATTCATTGTACTGCTGGCGCAGCGACGAGCCGTGTCCAGCTTCGGCGGACAATGTCAGGTTCTGGGCATGTATCCGTCTCAAAAACATTGGAAAACGGCAGATGATCCTCGGTTTGATGCCGTGCATTTTTGCCCTGGCTTCAAATTCACTATCCGCCGCAACAGGCCACGGTTTGAAACCTTTAAGTGATGAAAAGTTTACAGCGGAAATCGCGAACAAACCCGAGATTCTAAGCTGGTTGAATTGGAAAACCGGGTTCAGTTTAAGCAGGAGTTTTACCAGATTTTCCTGCCGAAAAACTTTTCTGCTCAACGTCTCCCTAAATATCCTGGTAAATTTAGAAAATAAAACCGGACTGGAACCTTTCAAATCAAGGGCGGGCCGGTCCCTTATAGGGGATGGCAGGGAGCTGTAGATCCTTTCTTCCTGGTCGCCAACATTGCGCCGGTCGGAAAAATCACGATAAACAAACATCAACAGCCTTCTTGAAGAAGAGTCTTCATAAATGGCGTTTATGAAGCCCGGCAGCATGATGTCGTCGGAATCGAAAAATATCAGGAAATCGGCGTTGGTCATCCCGGCCAGGGTGTTTCTCACCACGTAAGGACCGACGTGGGTTTTGAAAAAATATACCTCGAGCCTTTTATACCTGGTTTGAAGCAGCTGGGCCGCCTCCAAAGTATCGTGGCAGTTGTCGATCCCCAGAAGGATGTCGATCGAGTTCGGGTGAAATGCTCCTGTTTGCGATTCGATGGAATCAAGACACTCCCGGATGAAACCAGCGGAAAACCTGGCGGGAATGATCACTGTGGCCTTTTTAAACATGTAATGTTGCTGGAGGAATCAAACTCGGACGGAACGGGAATTTAAACCACAAAAGATGCAAGGATTTGTCACCGGCTCAAGAAAACATTTTCCCGGCGGGTGCGCAAGTGCGTGATTAAAAGTGGGTCTGCTGTAAGGAAGACCTCCCCGAAGCGCGCCTCTGTGAGCTCTGTGAGCCGGCACGTGCCAAGGTCGACTCGTCACAATTTATGCCGCGCGTTCTTGCAAGGCGCACCGCTGCGGGTCACAGACCCGCGTTCCGGGGAGGCCTCAGTCAGGTTTAATCACACCCGGTGCGCAACGTTGGCGATGAAAACTTTTTCGGCAGGATTTAGGGTCCGTGCAGAAATAACTTCCGGTTTTGGCGGGAGCGCCACCAAGCCATAGGCGAGGCGTGAGGAAGGAGAATATCCCTTGTATACCTTGTGGATCTTTGACTGACGACCAACGAAGCCTATGGCCCGGTGCCGCCCCGCCCCTCCGGGCTGGGGTTATGGGGGTTATGTGGCTCGCTGGCTTCGTTGCTCGCTCCTTACAGATCAAGGGATATGCTCGTCGCTCTCGCCTCGCCAGCAAGCCAAATAGCCTCCAGCAAAACCGGAAGTTATTTTTGCACGGACCCTTAGTTCAACCATGCGCGGGAACCCGGGCCGAACCTGCGGGAATGATAGTGTGTAAGAATCTTGGGCGCAGCCAAGCAGGGCTGAGGATATGGACCTGGCAACTGAAAAAAGTAAGCGGGTTTTGGCGACACGCAATTTACGCCAAAACCCGCCTTTCTTCTCACACGAGAAGAAAAATTGATAAACCAAAAGCAAGGTCCAACCAAATTTTATTCTGCTGAGGATTTCGCCTGTAAGTTCTACATGGATAAATACTTTAAGCCAGAATTTTTTTCATTTATTTTCACCTGATGAATGGACCACTTTTTGCCCGGTTAACCAGATTTCGCCCCCGCCAATTCCTTCCTGAAAACCTCGACCTCGGAGACTGGCCGGCAGTTCAGCCCTTTTTCGAAGCTCTTGAAAAAGAATCAGAACAAATCAAAAGCCCGGGCGACCTCGAAGCATGGCTCCTCAAAGGAAGCGAGCTGAGCGCCGCGCTGGACGAAGAATCGTCCAGACGTTACATCGCCATGACCTGTCAGACCGACAACCCAGAGGCAGAAAAAGCCTATTTGCATTATGTGGAACAGGTCGATCCGCAAACCAAACCGCGACAGTTCAAACTGGCACAAATCTACCTCAACCATCCTCTCCGACCATCACTGCCCGCCGGGCGTTACCAGGTGTTCGACCGCCAGACCAAAATTCACGTAGAACTGTTTCGCCCCGAAAACATCCCTCTGGAGACGGAAGAAGCCAGGATCGGGCAGCAATATCAAAAGCTCAGCGGAGGTCTGACCGTCCAGTTCAAGAGCGAGGAGCGGACACTGATCCAGATGGCCCGATATCTGGAAGAACCAGACCGCGCCATGCGACAGGAGGCCTGGGAATTAATCGCAAACCGCCGCCTACAGGAGGCGGAAAAATTTGAGGTGTTGTTTGACCAGCTCCTGAAAGTGCGTGAACAGATCGCCCGTAACGCGGGTTTCCCGGACTACCGCGAATATGCCTTCCGCGCAAAGGGGCGGTTCGACTATGGACCCGGAGAATGCCTGCAATTTCATGAAACGGTCGAAAGGCTGATCGTGCCCCTGTTAAAAAAATTGCAGCTCGAAAGAAAAAAAAATCTGGGTCTGGATTCGCTCCGAACCTGGGATCTTTCCGTTGATCCATTGAATCGGGCACCGCTTCGTCCGTTTCAAAATGAGTCCGAATTGATCGCAGGAACCGGTGAGATTATGAGCCGGCTGGACCCGGACTTGAATGCTGATTTTCGCAAAATGCGGGACCTGGAACTCCTTGATCTGGACAACCGCAAAGGGAAGGCACCGGGAGGATACCAATCCACGCTGGCTGAGTCCAGATTACCGTTCATCTTCATGAACGCCGTCGGACTGCAACGAGATCTAGAAACACTCCTGCACGAGGCCGGTCATGCTTTCCACGCCCTCGCCGCACAGTCGGAGGATTTTTATCCATACCGGTCGGCACCCATCGAGTTTTGTGAGGTGGCATCCATGACCATGGAACTTCTCGGCAACCAGTTTTTGGAGGTTTTTTATGCTCCGGCGGAGGCGGACCGCGCACGTCGGAGTCATCTGGAACGGATCATCGAAGTTTTCCCTTGGATCGCCACGATCGATGCTTTTCAACACTGGATCTACACTCACCCGGGCCATGACATCTCGCAACGACGCGAAGCCTGGCTGAACCTGATGGATCGTTTTGGCGGGGATGTCGATTGGAGCGGTTATGAACAGATGCGTGCCACGATATGGCATCGTCAGCTCCATGTTTTTCTCTATCCGTTCTATTATATCGAATATGGAATCGCCCAGCTGGGGGCCTTGCAAATCTGGGCGAACGCCCGCCGGAACCCGGCGCAGGCACTCCAGCGTTACAAGGAAGGATTGAAGCTGGGAGGATCCAGGCCTTTACCAGAGCTTTTTGAAGCCTCCGGCTGCCGGTTCGATTTCAGCGCCGACACGGTGGGTCCTTTGATGGATCAGCTGGAAAGTGTGCTGAACCCCGGCTCAACGGAAATGGCGCCGCAGCAAACCCCGTCTTAGGTTCCGTCAAAATCAAAACATTTTTAGAAGACAAAGCAGGCCGGTTTTGTAAATGATTCCGGAATCAACCGTCATCGCCGACAATCATCAATTTGTGCAACCGGCATGCGGAAGCAATCGGTCGAACCAAAATAACACAAGTCAATATTCTCAAGGAAAATAAAAAATGAATTACGGCCTAAACATACCAGCCGACGGCGCGCTGGATTTTCTTTCGCTCGGAGCACTGGTACACCGGCTCGATCCGGGCATCATTCCTTTTCGCAAAGCCACCGAGGTGCAGATTCATGTGAGCGGCGGAGAATTTAACGTCTCGGCCAACCTTTCAGATTGTTTTCGCATGAAAACTGCGGTGACCAGCGCGATGGTCGATTACCCGATCGGAGAACTGATCGCCGAACGGGTCCGTGCCATGGGGGTCAAGCCCTACTACAAACACTTTAAACACGACGGCGTTCACGGGCCGAACATGGCCACGGTTTTGAGCGACCGCGGCCAGGGTTTGCGAGCTCCGGTTGTTTTTTACAACCGCTCCAACGAAGCAGCAGCCCAGCTCAAGCCGGGTGATTTTGATTGGAAATCGATCTTTGCCGGGGGCATCCGCTGGTTCCACAGCGGTGGTATTTTCGCCGCCCTCTCCAAGACCACGCCGGAACTGATCATCGAAGCGATGGAAGCGGCCAAAGCCGCCGGTGCTGTGGTCTCATTCGATCTGAATTACCGGGCCAAACTCTGGAATATCATCGGTGGTCATGAACGGGCGGTGGCGATCCTGGACCGGATTGTAAAAAATGTGGATGTTTTGGTCGGTAATGAGGAGGACCTGCAGCTTGGACTCGGCATTCCAGGGCCTGAAATGGCGGCAAAATCGAAACTCGACCCCAGCGCCTTCCTCAGCATGATGAAAAACGTCACGCAAAAACATCCGCAGATCAAAATCGTCGCCACCACGCTGCGTGAGGTGCATTCCACCAACCGCCATAGCTGGGGAGCTGTCGCCTGGATCGATGGAAAAAACTATTTCTCCCCCACCTGCGAGCTGGATGTCATCGACCGCGTCGGCGGCGGAGATGGTTACGCCGCTGGTTTCTTCTATGGACTTTTGACCGGCGCATCCCCTGAAGAGGCCGTGAAGCTGGGCTGGGCTCATGGGGCTTTGCTGACAACCTACCCGGGCGACACCACCATGGCCACGGTGGATCAGGTGAAGGCGTTCGCCGAAGGCGCTTCGGCAAGAATCCAACGGTAGGCGGATTCCACGAATTGCAGTTCTTGGGCTGTCATTTGCGCGAGTCGTTCGTCCTCAAAGTTGAAATAGAGGAGAGCGTCGCGCGGCGTGCCAGCTTCCAGACGTTTGCCCAGGCATTGCCACAGAAAGGTGGTTTTGCCACTGCGGCGCATGCCGATGACAGCCATCGCCTTGCCTTTGATGCCTGTGAGACGGACATCACGGCATTCAAGGCGGCTGCATTTAAAAATCATTCAGTGGACGCCAGTGGTTCAGACCAGCAATTCCAGCTTCGGCGTGCGGAAATCAATTCGGGTTCTCCATTGCTTGGGCCAGCGACAAAGTCGTCGTGGTGGAAGTCTGTATGGACCTGGCCAATCCCGTCTGAATTCCGGTGGCAACCAACACCCTCGTTGCTGGCTCGGCCTATTTCAGTGATCTGCGGTGGACGAATTCTCCCACCCGCCTCTACCGCCTTCGCGCACCGTAAATGAAATCTGTGCGTCGTCAGTCCCTCGCGGGGGACGCCCAGAAAATTGCCCAGCGATTCATCGCTGGGTGGCGGGGATATGTCGATATGTCCTGGCAGTCCAAGTGCCCTCTACCCGTTCTTCTGTTCACGTAGTTTTTGTTCAAGAAACTGCCGATCGAATGCGTCTTTCTCCCGATAGGTCTGCTTTAGCCGGAGCATCAATTTCGCCGATGCAAATGGGATTGGCACACCGTTTAGCGTCCGCATCATAACCTCCGGCGAGGCTTCCTCGTACCCGACGCCGCAAGCTTTCAACATCAAGTCCACCACGATTTCATCGGCAATTCGCACCACGAGGTAGTTGTCCAAATCGTCGGGAAGCATTTCACGCACGGCTTTGTCAGGAAGTATTTCCAGCGCGATGCGGACTCGTTCCTGATTTTCGCGGGAAGATTCGATTAACAGATCAATGTCTTCAGTTGCGCGGAGAAGGCCGAGTTGATTGATCGCCATTCCCCCGATGACGAGATAAAGCGCGCCGCGTTCATTCAACTCGCGGCACAGTTGCACGAGGTCTATTTGCCCGGGTGGACGCGGCGGAGGGAGATTTGCATTTTCCATGTGTCGAACTCCTCGAAGGTCCTAAAACGAAACACACCTTTGGGACAAACGCCGCCACCGAGGAGTTGACTCGTTGTGCGTTGAAGGCGGTCAAACCGCTCGCCTGGGGCGGGCAGGTTTCTTCCGCCGACTACTTTCATTTCACCTTTCACCCTGACGAATCTACCACCGACACCACCTCCATATCAACATTTGAGCTTGGGCGGGTTCCCGGACTCTGTCGCGGGCTGTCACCTCGTAAGAATAGTCAGTGGCACAGTTTGGAGGCCATTCCGGTCCGTGGGGGTAACTGTCCCCCCATTCTGCTGCGTGTTGGGGGTTTATTGTGATTTAACCGAATGGCGGCGATTTCTCCCTCAGGATCGAATTCTGGATTGGCGGGCGGATGTCGCGGCCAACGGCCTGGAAGTTTTGGAATCCATCAGCCGGATTCAATACGATATCATTCTCATGGATTGCCATATGCCAGAAATGGACGGTTACGAGGCCACATTGAAAATCCGGTCCCACCGCAACCACGACCAGATCCAAATTATAGCCATGACCGCCAATGCCATGCAGGGAGATCGCGAGAAATGCCTTGATGCTGGAATGAACGATTACATCAGCAAACCTGTTAAGTTGGAGGAGCTAAAATCAGCCCTTTTACGAGCCGGAGCCCATATCCAGAAATGTTTGGGCTGAGGAAATCCGCAAAGTTTTGAATATTTTTGCCGGGAATCCCTGGATTTTCAGGTCGCAATTCCGGAACTGCTGCGAAGTGCAGCCCTCATTTTCTCCGCTTTTGATCAACCAGGGCGTGATTAAAAGTGGATGAAATCTAGTGTCCAAGGATCTGCTAAAAAGCCAGGTTTACTGGCGTGGAGGTGGCGCAAGTCTTCCCTTGTTCATCGGCCATAACGGACCTCCCACCAATCCTCCTGGCACGCCCACAGGCCTGGCCGCGACACCCGGTAACAGCCAGGTTTCACTGAGCTGGAGCGCCTCCGCCGGGGCCATCAGTTACAATGTAAAACGGTCCACGATCTCGGACGGTCCTTACACCACGATTGCTTCCGGCGTGACAACGACAAGTTACCTCAACACCGGCCTGAACAATGGAACGACCTACTACTTTGTCATCTCCGCCGTGAATGCGATTGGCGAAAGCGCCAATTCCTCGCAAGTCATCGCCACGCCGCAAGCCATTGTTGCGCCCAATCCGCCGACCAATCTGAACGCCACGGCCCCTTCCCAGAAGAAGCGGATCAATCTGACTTGGACCCAGTCCAACAGTGGGGGCATTACCCAAAACAAAGTTTATCGTTCAACCAATGGTTCGGGTGGTCCTTATTCGCTGATTGCCACCCTGTCGCCCGCGAGCAGTTATTCCAACACGGGTCTTACCAGCGGCACCACCTATTTCTACGTGGTCACCGCTGTGAGCGCCAACGGTGAGAGTGCCTTCTCAAACTATTCCGGGGCTAAGGCCAGGTAATTCGGGTTAATATTTGCATCAACGCGTTCGGGGCAACTCGAACGCGTTTTTCTTTGATCTTGTCGAAAGCCATAGTTGGTCCCTGAAAATCGCTGCAACCGTGACGGCGCTCAATGGCGTCTTTGACAGGCCGCAACTGAGTTTAGCAGATCGGAGGCAGCGGAGGTAACGACACTCATTCACTGTTCCCGCGCGGTTTGCAAAGGAAGATAGTGAGCGAAGTTCATTCTTTGTAGGAGACGAGGTAACGAGACTCTAACTTTTCCCGCTTTTCCCGCCTATACGTAACGATGCAGTTGAAAAACCATCGCCCTCACCCTAATCTGCGGAAAACTTTCTGTTTCCTATCGGCCTTGCACTCCAAACCCGGAATTCGCCACGAACAAATCGATGTCACCGTCATTATCTTAGTCCGCAGCCGCGCAACCGTAATCGGGACTGCATCAGCGACCACGCTGCCGACCTGATTCGACGTCAGCGCAGTGAACTTGCCGTCACCATTGTTTTTGTACAGACCGGTGGCGAAAGTCCTCCGCGCCAGGCAACACTGCACCCGTTGAAGGTTTCGAGCCTGTCTTCAGGCTGAGCCAGGGGAGTGGCGATATTGCCGCCCAGAGAGCTTGGAAAATGTCACGGCATCGACGTGCGGATGACGCGGTAGAATCTCTTGGGAGGAGAGACATCTTCCAGGCGAACAAGCGATGAATCCACGGCTTGAGTTAATCCTGCCTGATCATCGACGAACGGCTGTGTGAGGTTGGGAGTGGATTGGAGCTTGTAGAAGAAACCGCGAAGAGTGTCGCACCGCAATTTGCATTGGCCCGAGGTCGTCGTTCGAATCGCCAATGCCACGGGCGCCTGCATGATCGAGCCATCAAAATACTGACGAGCCAATGCCCAGGCGCCGCGTCCACACTGCGCACCGGTGCGACGGCCCTTCAAATCATCCGCCGAGATGTGGATACCGCCCCACAAACGCGAAAGGCCCGCTTGGTCGGCCGCGCTCCGGCGTGACATCAGCCAAAGCGCCTCGGCTCAGCAGTCGCTCGAACAACCCTTGCGTTAAATCCTCGGCATCGGCAGGCCGATGCCCACAGCGGCGCGCGTAAGCATAAAGTGGATACCAGTAAGTTCGGCAGAGTTTTTCCAGAGCCAGGTCGCGCGTCTGTTCTTCGCCTCTTCCAGCGGTGAGCACCACGCTCCAGTGCGTCGTGGCGAAGACGGGGCTGGATGAAGTGGAATTGTCTCGTTGAGTGGATTCCGGCATGAAATCAAGACTAACGAATGGGACGGTGCGGCGACACTCTTATAATTAATAAAAGGCGTTTTTCCGCCAACGAGTTTACTGGATCGATTGTCCAAGATCGCATCCGACCCATTTATTTCGCTTTTGTTCGGCCCACCATGTTCTGACGGCGAAAGTTGCCTGGGGAGGTGCCTACTTCTCTTTTAAAAGCCACCTGCATGTAGTCCGCATTTTCAAACCCCGTCCGTTCGGCAATTTCCTCCATGGTGCAGGTGGTCATTTTCAGCAGGCTTTTGACCTGATCGAGTTTAATCGAAAGAATTTTCTGATGAGGCTGGACTCCAAAAATTGCATGGAAACGTTTGTAAAGCGTGGTAGGAGAAACGCGCAGTTCCGACACCAGTTCTTTTACCGTCAGGCCTTGACAGGATCTTGAGCGAATGAGGTGCGCGGCGCGCGAAAGCAATGGATCCTCCACGGCGGTGCTGTCGGTTGACCGGCGTGCGACCACACCCAAAGGAGGTACCAGGATCGGTCCTGCGGATTTTTCCCAGCCCTTCCTCATCAAGCGGTCGAGCAATGCGGCGGCTTCGCGGCCAATGCGGCGTGGATCATCCATGACGCTGGAGAGGGGTGAATTGGCCAGCCGACAGGTTTCTTCGTCGTTATCGACGCCGATGACCGCGACTTCTTCCGGGACATTCAGCCGCGCTCTCCTGCAGGCATCGAGAATCCTGAGGGCCAGCCGATCGCTGCAAGCCATCACCCCAAGTGGCTTTGGCAATCCTTTGAGCCATCGTGCCAGTTCTTTTTCCATCTGATCCCAATCAGCAAGGCTCGGAGTCTTTGCGGGATAATCCGGGAGCCCAGGCGGTTTATTGGATCAACAGCGACACCAACACCATTTACCATATTCTCAGCGAGGGCGGGGAGACGTGGCTGGCGGACCCCCAGTTTCGCCGGGGAACAAACCGACTTGTTGACGCCGAAGGTTTCGTTGCTGATGAAACCGCCAATTACGGAAATTATTTGCAATGGGATAATGTGCTTCCGCGTCCAGATGGCACAATCGCCATTTCAGTGGCAAGCGAGGAAAATCTTTCCGGCGGCATCCAACGAGGACCGGTGAATGGCGTTCAGATTATCAGGTCTTCGGAATTTCCCACCAATTCAGCGATTCCAAAAATCGTGTTGCAGCCCAGGAATGTCAGAGTCTCCCTGGGCCAATCCGGTTTCTTCAGGGCCACAACGGATGGTCCATGGCTGTTTCAGTGGTATAGCAACAACGTGGAAATTGCGGGAGCAATTTCGAATAGTTTGACCACTGCTCCAATCTCCGGAATTGAAGATACCCGTATTAATTACAAGGTGGTGGTGAGCAGCGGAAAAGGCAAAGCCACCAGCGATCCTGTGCATCTGGTGCTGGTTCCGGCTCTGCCCTCAGGAGGTATTTTCTATGATGGTTTTGATTATCCCGAGGGGCCGCTCGGCAACTGGGGGGAATGGAGCCTGGAAAATATTTCCAAAGTGGTTGCGCCAGGGTTGACCTATTCCGACGGAACCAACAGCCTGCAGGTTAGCGGAAATGCCATGGTCCCTCCCCGCGAACCAGGCGGTTGGAACAATTTCAAGTTCATCGCGGTAAAATCATTTGGAACCACTGTTTACGGTGGACCCAATTCCACAAATTATATGAGCTTTATTTATAATTTTGAAAACCTGACATCAGCCGGGGGCATTGGAGTATCAGGATTTCTAGGGACCGGTGATTGGGGCAATGAACGGTTTTTCATCGGAAAAGTGTATGGACAGGACTATATCGGATTCGATAGCGGTCCACCCCGGGCCACTTCTGAGTTTACAATCTATACCAACGCATTTGTGGTTCTCCGCCTGACCCAGAACGATTCAACCGCCACTTTTGATTTGTTTATAAATCCTCCGCTCACGGCATTGCCCGAAACACCCACACTGACCAGCGTCAAAGAGGACGGAACGGTGCAATTCGACGGTGTGGGAGTGAATGCCGGGGATTGGAACCGCCTGGACTCCTCAGGCCCCCAGCCACTCGTGGACGAATTCCGCTTTGGCACCACATATGCCTCTGTTGCGCCCATTCAAATGGAAATTCCAAGTCTCGAAATTGTCCTCCATGGATCGGAAGTTGAAATCAGTTGGGCTCCGAATGTGCCTGGATTTGTGCTTCAAGAATCTGCGGATCTTTCGCCAGGAAGTTGGAACAATTTGTCCGGACAATCCCCGTTGAGAGCAGTTGTTGGAAGCAACGCGCGCTTTTACCGGCTTATAAAACCTTGATATCAAGATCGCGTTCGCGCCGCTCCCGAATATAATCCACGGCACTCCGGCAGTTGGGAAATACCGTCTCCGCCCAGAACGTAACGGAGGCGGTGTTTGCCGGCCTCGCTCGCAAGGCATCAACACCAAGGAAATCACGCGCAATTAATCGCGCCATGGAGAACCTCCGGCGGCCACTCCTCTTTTGCCAGACGGCGCGAAAAAAATCATTTCTTCAGACGAAAGAACCGGTTGGTGGAATTTTTCCCTACCGTGGCTGAAACCACCCCGAAATTGGTGGAGCCTGGACGGATCCTTCTCCATCCGTTTGTGCCGGGAAAAAACTTCCGCTCAAGCACGTAATCAGCGGACTGAATCGGCCACGAAACGGAATGTCCATTGGATGTCCGGGTCCAGCTCAAAAGCGGCGGGTCAAACGTTCTTGCAGACGCCTGCTCGGCCAAAAATCCGGGGATTTTTTCATAAAACCCGGGACGCGCATTGTCATGATCGGTCAACGGCATGATCAATACTTCTTTCGATCCGCGCATGAGATTGCAGGTTGCCAGCACACCCTCGGTGGCAGCAATCCGGTCCAAGAGGCCGACACCCACCAGACTCCTGCAGTTGATCCGGCGGGCAAAGTTCATGGCGTCGAAATACCGGGCGGTTTCCATCACTTTTTGCACATCTTTTTCTCCGGAAAACGCCGCCCCGTTCGGCCAGCACGGAATCCGCCCCACTTCGGCTCCTGTAGTGTCGCAACCGACCGGCACCAGGGCAAAAAATCCGGTCACAGCCGGATGTAAACCGGCCGCGACGATCGCCTGGTAGCCTCCCTGACTGGAACCGTGCAATACCAGCGCCCGTTTGTTCCAGTTGCGATGATTTGTCAGGTAATCAATCGCGCGGTGCGTCCCGAGAAACATGCGCAAGAAATAGGATGTTTCACGATCATCATTTCCGATGGCCCAATAGTTTTTCAATTCACCGGCACCTTTTGCCGCGTAAAAGGATGGGGGTTGGTCGATGGGCAGATTGTGAGGGCTGATCATCAATGTCAGCCAGCCTTGACGGGCGTTGACGCAGACCCATTCGGGATCCAGGGGATAAACTCCCGCCCACAACAAACCCAGCATCGCAGGATGCTGCTGATCACCGGCGGGCTTGGCGAGCTGACCATAGATTCGGGTTCCACGGATGTTATCCATGGTGATCCTGTAATACTCTATCGTAGGGTCTCCCACATTCACCCGCTCCAGATGCACGTTCATCGGGATGGCGCGGAGTTCGGCGATTTTTGCCTTCCAGAAAGCGTCGAAATCGCTTGGCGCAGGTTTTGATGGTGCGATTTTTTTGACCCCCACCACCGCTCCTCCATATTCGGTCAGCTCGGCCTGGCCTGTTGGCTTAAACTTCACCTCCAACAAAAGCACCCCCGGATCATCACGCGAACTCGTAACCTCCGCCCTGCCCTGGTTCAAGTTGACAAAACCGGCGTCAACAGGAACCGCGCCTCCGCGATTCACGGTGTATTGCACGTTTCCGGAAACCGGTTTTCCTTCGTCAAACACCCCGATCCTCCACCTCACAATTGGTCCTGGCTGATAAATCCCCGACTCGATATCCGGCCGCACCTGCAGGAGGACTGCGGCTCCCGAGGAGAGTGCGGCAAGCAAGAAACAGAAGAAAAAAAGAACCCGAAAGCGGTTTCGGAAAGCCGAGAGGCGTCCATCGGCATTGTTCCGTTCTAAAAACGAGTTGTTCGTCCGCCAACTGTTGCTTTTTCCGGTCATATGTCCTCAATTCCGCGACAAAAGGTTAATTGGAGGCAAGTCGAACTTTTCCGCTCCACCTCAGGGTAAAGGTAAGGGAGTGGTTGTTCTCATTTCCACTGAATAAATACCGATAAGGTGGAAACGGTAAAACCAGACGTTCATTTTCAAAAATTTATTTCACAAACGGCATCATTCCTTGCCAGCGCACAGAAATGAACGACTATATCAATCTTTGCGTAAGTGTGTGCAGTATTCGGCTGCCAAATCCCTAGAATTCCCGTGTGTTGTTGTGCAGATACTTTCGCAAAGATTGATAGCGGTAAGAAAACCGCTGAACCGGACCACACCACGGTTGTGCTCACTACCGCAGTTTGTAAAAAGAAGATCCATGAAAACAAAAGCCATCCACCCCAATGTTTCGGTCGGTCACGTTCACATCAAAGTTTCCGACCTCGACCGGGCTCTCTCCTTTTATTGCGGTGTTCTCGGTTTTAAACTCATGCAACGTTTTGGATCCGAGGCGGCATTTATTTCCGCGGGCGGTTACCACCATCACATCGGACTCAACACATGGGAAAGCTCAGGGGGCAGATCGGCGGAGGCCGGGACAACGGAGCTCTATCATCTCGCCATTCTTTATCCGACCAGAGGCGAACTGGGTGACGCGCTCAGACGTCTGCAGGAGGCAAAAATCCCGCTCGGTGGTGCCAGCGACCACGGGGTGAGCGAAGCGCTTTATCTTCACGATCCGGATGAAAACGGCGTTGAACTTTATTGGGACCGTCCGCGCGAATCGTGGCCCCGGGATGGGTCTGGAGAACTGGCCATGTTCACCCGACCGCTGGATCTTCAATCTCTCGGACGTGAGGTTTCGACCGAGCAAGAATGACGTGAACGAGTTTTTCCGGAGATGAAACAGACTGCGCATCATGGATGAGATCCGTTCAGAATTCGCATCCCGTCTAAAAAATCCGCGCCATCTGCGGACAAGAGTTTTTCCTGTTCTCCAGGTGCGCGTCCGCCCTCACCAGTTAGAGGTTTTTACTTTCACCGCGTCGCCACCGGAAGGTCGGTGGTGATGACGCCGGCAAAGTTTCCATTTTCAAACAACGGCAATGAATAGGTGATCATCCAGATGTTACCGCCGCCTTCGTCATAATACGGTTCGCTCCAGAAAGCTTTTCCCTTTTCTTTTGCCTGCTTAAACCAGTCCTGGCCGGGGTAATTGTATTTTTGATCCACCAGATTAACCCGTTCAAACCTGCCGTTTCTCCGAAACACGTAGGGACAAAACCAATCGCGATTATCCTGCCCTGCGTTTACCGGCACGGCAAAAGCGGCTCCATACGCACCCGGATGACGCCTGACATGGTCCTCGAGCAAAGTATAAACCGCGTCCAACAACCGTCCTTTTTGCAACACCTGTTCTCCGACTGCCGGAAGTATGTTTTGAACACTTTCCTGAGTTTCAGCGACACTCGGTTTCGAAACCGTGACGCATCCCAGCATCATTCCCGTCGCCAAAACCACCGGCAAAACTCGCACGAACAATTTAAACAATGTTACCATCAGGCCAGGGTATGGAAGATGAGGAAAAAAACGAAGCGGATTCCAAGATACCGGGGCGGCCAAAACCATTGCCATGGGCGTTCGTCCTACTCTCGACTTTTCTTGGACTGTTGGGGATCGCCTACCAGTGGCAGCTTCACAGCAGCTCCAATCCCATCGACTCCCTTTCAAACCCTGAAGCGGTCCTTTCGCGTCATATCGACCGGATGATGCATCTCCACGAACTGTCCCAAAACGGGTTGCTGCCTGTGCCCGCACGGATACTTCTGCTTGGATTCCGACCGGGCGACGAACGCGAAGATGCGATCAGCGAATTGAGGCATCGCTTGGGCGAAATCGAAGGTGTGCCGGAACAAGCCAGGGAGCAGGCCGACCTTGGAATCACACTGGCTGTCCTGCTGGGAGAAACCGGGGCCAGGACCGAACTTGAACCGTTGATTCAAAAAATGAGCTCCGCCCCGGGTGGAAAACGGGCCGCCCGCATGCTGGGGGCAATTTATTTGCATCATACGTCCACAACCGATTATTCAACCCCGGTTCGGTCCAGCTCCTTGTGGGCCACGGAAAAAATAGCATTCCGATCAGCGCTCCTCATCGGTGGTGATCCGGAATCGTGGAGGAAGAAAACGCTGGATCGCGCCAGAGCCTGGTTTAAAGAGGAGCTTCTCTTCACCGGCATTGCCGTGCTGCTCTGCTTGGTTGGCCTCGTCTGCCTGGTGTTTCTAATAAAAACCGGAGTCCACATGGCTCCGGCCGAATTTTGGCCGTGGTCCATCCGTTGCATGGTCGGAGTGTTTTCACTCTCCATATTTCTTTGTTACCTCGGTTTTCTTTTTGGCGATTCGCCAGCATTCGTCCGTTTTATTGTTCAACACCTTTACATCCTGCTTTTCCTTTTTCCCACCGTGCTGGTTGTCCATCTTCTTTTGCTGAGGCGTTGGAACCTTTCGTGGCGGGAATTTGTCGGCGAGTGCCGTTGGAGGATCGTATGGCTCGGTGCCTGGTCACTTTTTGGGCTGGAATTCTTCCTGAACTGGATCTTGAGCGAAATCGTTCAGGCGGAAAATCCCGGCGAATGGGCCGCAGGCCTGGACGACTCCTTGATCTGTGGAGGAATGCCCGAAGTCGTCGCGACGTTGAGCAATATGTGCATTCTGGGACCGGCTTTTGAAGAGATGTTGTATCGCGGTGTGGTGTTCGGAACCTTGCGGACGAGATTCGGATTCCTTCCCTCCGCCCTGATCAGTTCGGCACTTTTTGGTGCCCTGCATTTTTATCCCTGGTACGGTTTCCTGTCTGTCCTGTTGTTCGGAACCGTCGCGGCATTTGTTTATGAAAAAACGCGGAGTCTTCCGGCGGTTATTCTGGGACATGGCATGACCAACCTGGTTATCGGTTGTTTCCAAATGTTTTATTACCGATGACCGGTTCAGCATCGGAATGAGAGGCCGAAGCTCGCCATCGCCCAAGTGACAACACCCCACCCCAAGGGCGTGATTAAAAGCGGGTGAGTACTCTTACGGACCGCGGTTCTGTGAACCGCAGCAGTGCGCAAAACCTGAACGCAAGGAACCTCCCATAACTATACTGGACGGAATTAGCAAAAAAATTGACCGACAGAAAAAGTCGCACCCCCCAGCAACCCATCGGTTGACATAAGAGAGCTGTTTTGTAAGCATCCAGAGGATTAGGCCTCCAAGGTTCGGCTTAATTATCCGATCAAATCTCAAAGGGGAATTTCAGCATGAAAAATCAATGGAAACAATTCTTGTCCATTCTGGTCATCGGCCTTTCACAAAGTTTTTCTTGGGCGCAACCTTCTGTGGTTCCGACTCAGCGGTTTTGGCGGACTGATGGCCCGGTTCACTCCATGGTGCTTCAAAGCAACACCCTTTATCTGGGCGGAGATTTTTCATACGTCGGCCCCGCAACCGGGGGATTGGGACTTCTCAGTCTGGACACCGGTGCGGCTGACAGATCTTTCCCGGCGATTCAGGGAACTGTTTCCGCGTTGATTCCTGACGGTCAGGGAGGTTGGTATGTTGGTGGTAATTTTTCCGTCCAGCAGGCCGGGGTGGCAAGAACCAATCTGGCCCATGTTTTCTCAGATCATACGATTGACTCCGCATGGAACCCCCGCCCCAACGGAACCGTCGCCTCCATCATCGTTTTCGGGAATACGGTTTATGTCGGGGGTAATTTTACCCAGATGGTGGGGCAAAACCGGGGACGCATAGCCGCGGTGGATCGTCTCAGCGGCACACTTTTGCCATTTAATCCAAACGCCAACAGTGCTGTTCTGACAATGGAGCTTGTGGACGGGTTGCTTTATGTGGGCGGCACATTGAGTGCCGTAGGCGGGCAGGGCCGGGCGAGGATAGCGGCGATTGAGCTGGCCACAGGACGGCCCACTGCCTGGAACCCCAACGCCAACAATGTCGTGAACACCATCCTGGTGGATGGAGAAACCATTTATGTAGGCGGAGCGTTTTCTTCGATCGGCACGAAACCCCGCAACCGCATCGCCGCATTGGAGGCGGCTACAGGGGTGGCGCTGAACTGGAATCCCAACGCGAATAATGCCGTGACTGTTTTGGAACAGGATGGTGAGACTATTTACGCCGGTGGAAATTTTACCAGCATCGGTGGCCAGGTCAGGAACAGGATCGCCGCGCTTGACGCAGCCACAGGCACAGCCCTGGGCTGGGATCCCAATGCCAACGATGAAGTGAAGGCCATTCTGCCCGCCGGGGACAAAGTGTATCTCGGCGGCGATTTCACGACCATCGGTGGCGCCAGTCGCAGGGGTATTGTATCCATCAACACTGCGAGCGGTCAGGCCGAGCCGTGGAATCCGTTGTTATCCACCTTCTCCTCCAGCTCCAGTCCCGGAGTTCAAGCCCTGAGCAGGGTTGGAAATAAACTTTCGGTCGGTGGAAGTTTTCTCAGCCTAGGCGGTGGCCGTAGGGAAAACGCAGCCGGTCTCGATTTTCGTTCCGGAGAATTGACCGTCTGGACTCCTGACTCGAGCGCACCTGTCACGGCCCTGGCCGCAGGTCCCGATGGAATTTTTGCCGGCGGAACCTTTACGAACATCGGCGGCACGACACGCCTGCGGCTGGCGCTTCTGGATTCTGTATCGGGAGAGGCGGTTGCTGATTGGAATGCCGGCGTTGCGAACCGGGCTAATTTGGTTGCATCGGTTTCCGCACTTGCCGTCTCGGACGACAGGCTTTATGTCGGTGGATCCTTTACCAACATCGCCGGAGCACCGAGGACAAATCTGGCAGCTTTGAACCTTTCCACCGCCGCCCCGCTGAATTGGAACCCCCGCACTCTTGGAGCTCAGAACGGCCAGCAAGGAGTCTTCACCATTCTGCCTGCCGAGGATCTGGTTTATGTGGGTGGAGAGTTCGCCACCATCGGAGGGCAAACCCGATCCCGGCTGGCGGCGCTTGAGGCTGGAAATGGCAACGCCACCGCCTGGAACCCGAATGCAAACGGACTCGTCTCCGAACTTGTTTTGGATGGCGACACGCTTTATGCCGGAGGCACGTTCACCAGCATTGGCGGTCAGGTCAGAAACCGGATCGCCGCACTCAACACAACCTCGGGTCTGGCAACCGGCTGGAACCCCGACGGAGGAGGAAGCAGCCCGCGGGTTTATGCCATGGACAAGCTCGGCTCCCGTTTGTATGTGGGTGGTCAGTTCACCAGCATCGGTGGGGAATTCCGCAACCGGCTGGCCAGCCTTGAATTGGCTACCGGCGTCACCGGCATCTGGAATCCAAACCTCAATAATATTGTGAGGGACATCGTGGCAATTCCTCAGGGATTTTTTATCGGTGGAGACTTCACCACCATCAATGGACTTGGCCATTCTTATTTTGCATTCCTCTCGAACGAGCCTGAGATTTTGTTAAGCGTCACCGATGTCGTCAGCGGTCAGTTCCGTTCCAGACTGCGACCCGGCGAGGGCCAAAAAATCACCGTCCAACACTCGAGCGACCTGTTGAACTGGCAGAACGTAACTCCTGGCTCTGTTCCGGATGGTCCTCAGGAATTCACCGAACCGGTGACTGCGCCGGTCCGGTTCTATAGGGCGGTGCTTGAAGTTGAGGCAGACTGAGGGCCCGCCGGTCCGGGTGAATGGGGGCGCGATTAAAAGCGGTGGACTCGGATGATCACCACCTCTGCCTTCATTTCCGTCGCGTGTTTCAAACTTTCATGAGCTTCCACCATCTACCACATGACCGACGAGGTGCCACGGCTTGACCGACGGGCCGAGGCGCTGCGACAGGATCTGCTGCGCCGGGTGGACACGCGCGGCGACCAATTCCAGATCGAACTCGGTTCGGAAACAATCACTGACCGTGGGATCGCTGGAGAATTACTGAACCGGCTGGGTGACCGGCTCAAAGGGTTGCAAGCGGAACGTAGAGTGGAGCGTTTTGCGGGTTTTGAGCTTTGTGCCGTTGGCGATTTCACCGGTGAACTTCAGTTGGCGCTCAAGGGCGCGGTCACACACATCGCCCGACTCCAGGCTACGGCCCTGGGAACCACCCGCTCGCTGGAGCATGCCGTGAATCATCTCGACGATACTCTCGCCCAAACGGTGGACCAAATCGCGCAAGCGCGGAAACGCCTCGTTGACCTGAAGGAACAGGTAGACCTTTTCAAAGAAACATGCGGGGATGCCGTGGCCTTGGAGCACAATGGCGACCTCTTTTCCTGTGATCATTTTGTCCACCCACAGAACCGCCTGGGAAACATTCTAAACCAAAACCTCGGCGACATGGTGCGTTCCCCGCAACAGCGATCTTTTGGAACAAAAAAACAATCGAGCCTGCCTCAATATTGCCTGGATTGTGACGTCCGTTTTGCCTGCAACGGCGAATGCCCCAAAAACCGCCTGCTCCGAACACCTGACGGGCAGGCCGGACTCAACTATTTGTGTGCGGGTTATAAGAACTTTTTTCACCACGTGAATCCCGCCATGCGCGGGATGGCGTGGCTGGCGCTTCATGGCCGGTCCCCGGCTGAGATCATGAATCTTTATCCGGAGATTTCGCCTCGGAAAACGTCGGCACCCGTTCCTGATTCTTCCCATTGAAATTCTTTTCAAAGCGTCCGTTTCGTGGTAATTCAAGAGGACGCTGCATCGGATTCGCCTCCAACCGGGAATCCAACCCCGTTGCTCTAAGGATTATTCCGTGAATTTGGGTCCGCTCCATTTCTTGAGGCACAGAGGGCTTCGCCAGACAGGCAGGCGTAAAATCGCCGTCCTGCTCCTAGCCTTGCAGATTCTCTCAGTGGACCACCTTGAAGGCGCAACAGTTTCAGGCCGGGAATATTTGATCGACGTCTGGGAAACCGAACAAGGTTTGCCGGAAAATTCCGCCACCGCGATGGTTCAAACGGGGGATGGCTACATCTGGTTTGGAACATTTAACGGCCTCGTGCGGTTTGATGGGGTAAAATTCCATGTCTTCAATCCGTCCAACACCCCCGAACTCCCTGACGCAGGCATTGTCAATCTGCACCTTGATGCTGGTCAAAGGCTCTGGATCAGCACTTATCGCGGCCTCGCCACATGGCATAACCGGCAATGGGCCCCCTACGGGCCAGCCCAGGGATGGACCGGCGATTTTGTCCGCACTTTCTCTGAAAATGCCGGGGTTTTGTGCATCACCAGTTTTGACGGAAAAGTGTTTCGCTGCGATGGAGCATCGCTCCAGGAATTACCGGAACCACCCGGAAACAAGGGCCGCGGCTATTTTGGTCATGTGGATTCCAACGGCATGATCTGGGTGGTTCAAGATGGGTTTTTCGGTTCCTGGAACGGGCAAAAATGGACATCTTCCAACCTTGCAAACGAGGTCAGGAACGGATTTCAAGGGGCGGTCACTGGCCGCGATGGCTCTCTTTTAGTGCTCAATTCCAACGGCCTGCAACGACTCAAAGATGCCGACATCCAGGAACATCGAAAACTTCCGGAGGAAATACGGGAGGTCTGGTCGTTGACGGAAGATCATGAAGGCAATGTCTGGATCGGCACCACCCATTCCGGCATGTACAAAGTTTCGAGCCGGGGGGAGATGAGTCATTATTCATCCACCAACGGACTCTCATACGACGCTGTTCGCTTTATCTTCGAAGACCGTGAAAGGAACATCTGGGTCGGAGGAAGCGGCGGCGGCCTTTCCCGGCTCAAACCGAGGGCCGTGATGAGCTACGGTCTGGAGAGCGGACTGCCCGAACGCATCGTCAAAGCCGTGGCCGAGGAATCGCCGGGAAAAATCCTCATCGGCACCTACGGCAACGGGCTGGCGAGACTTGAAAATGAACGCATCCAACAGATTTATCCTTGGCTCCCCCCATCCCAACCTGATTACACGCAATGTTTGATGGTGGATAGGGCGGGAAACACCTGGGTGGGAACCTTCGGATTCGGGGTCAGAATCGCCGCAGGCCCGGACCAGCGAAACTTTACACTGACAGAAAGCGGAGGTGCCAATATCAGTGCCATTTTTCAGGATTCCCAGGGAAGAGTCTGGATCGGTGGGAGCGAAAACATCTCCGTTTTCCACCAGGGCAGTTTCACGCCGGAACCCAAGTATCCCCGGATAAAACTGAGTGGAGTCCGGTTTTTCGCCGAAGATGTTACGAACGGACTGATCTGGGCTGCCACCACCGACGGCCTTTTTCGACATTCACAGGGGGGATGGTCGGAGATCTTTGATTCCAAGGGCGGGCCGGTGCGGGATGTTCTCT
>Ga0163151_10003372_pt1 | contig 23084 bp, 21 predicted proteins | sample OliLakLV19MP5IB2_FD_145596 | JGI IMG/M metagenome (GOLD analysis project Ga0163151, IMG submission 145596) | Freshwater microbial mat bacterial communities from Lake Vanda, McMurdo Dry Valleys, Antarctica - Oligotrophic Lake LV.19.MP5.IB-2 | ecosystem: Environmental > Aquatic > Freshwater >... | reverse complement strand
AAAATATACTCTCCAAGCAAGCAAATAAAACAGCAAAAAACTAAGCCTTCATTTTAAAACCCCATAATACAATTATACCAACGAAAACCATGTTGCAGTAGTCTACCGAAGCTTCTGTCAACACAGGATTAAATCGCACCTCCGCAAAAAGCGGAGCAGCGTTTAATCCTTATATGTTAGCTGCTGCCCTTCTTTTCGGTCTAAATTCTACGTCTCGTAAAATCACAATTTCTCATATTTCTCTTTATACATTTTTGAAAGCAGTTGTTTAACATGATTCCATTCATCCTCTATAATACTGTAGTAAGCTACACTTCTTTTTTCACCATTTCTTATCACTACGTCCCTTAAAACTCCTTCAAATTTTCCACCAACTCTTTCAATAGCTTTTCTTGAACGTAAATTTTTATTTGAAGTGATTATTTGTACGCGAATTGTTTTGAGTTCTTCAAAGCAATGTTTTAATAATAAGTATTTACACTCCTCATTGAATCCTTTCCCCCAGTATTCTGGCAAATACCATGTATATCCAATTTCTAAATTGCGATGTTCTTTATTTAGGTTTAAGTACCGTGTCGATCCCATTACTTTTTCTGTTGCTTTGTTTATAACAACAAAAGGATATTGCTCACCTTTATCTCGTTTTATTATGGCCTCGTTCAATGCCCCAAGAAGTTTATCTTTATCTGTCCCATTAACAGGCATAAAGGTCCAGATAATTTCATCATCACTTAGTCTAATAAGTTCGTCAAAATACTGTTCTGTTAATGGTATTAATTTAACTTTTTTACCTTCTAATATTAGAGGATGTTTTATCCAATTTGTCATTGTTTATTTTTATTGAATTGAAAGTATAATTTGTCTCAGGCTTTTCAAAGTTTGTTTTGTCGTTATAGGGTTGCAGCTAACGGTTTTTGGCTTTGCGAAGAAGCGGATTTCGTAACTCAAAATTGTCAAATACCACAAATGCTAATGCGATGTAGAATGTTGAAATTACTACTAAGCCCGCTTTTTTGCAAAACCAATGTTAGCGGTTGTTTGATTTATGCATAAAATAGTTATCAGATTCTTTAATTAATTTGAAGTTATTTTTCAAATAAAAATTTTGTGCATTATTCGAAAGTAAAAGAATTTTCCGTTTTGGAAAATGTTTTTTAATTTCCTTAATAACTTTAGTCCCAACATTTTGGTTTCTGTAATTTTCATCTATTACAAGGTCCATAAGGTAACAAAAAAAGACACCATCGGTAATTATTCTAAAAAAACCAATTAATGAATCATTTTTTAATACACCAAAAGTGATTGAATTTTCATTTTGAATATTGAATTTTTTTTTATTTATTAAATTTCCCCAATATGTTTTTTTTATGAGTGAAAATGAATAGTTTAATTCATCTAAATCCAAACTAGTTTTGATATAAACTTTCATTTTCGTTTATTACGTCATTAATAGTTTCGATATAATTTTTTTCAGAATATTCTGACAGTGATATAAATAATAATAAACCCCTCATGCTATCCACTTCTTCAAGTTTTAAAGCCCTATCTTCTTTTTTAGGATACAAAAACTTAAACCATTTGTATCCAATTGAACCGTGTGATATTTCATCATTTCTATCCATTGAAAAGGATTGTTTTATATCTAAATTTTCTTCGCAAAATTTTGAATTTATTTTATCTTTTAATCTTGCGACTGCCGGTGCTTCTGTTCTGATATTTAATAGCACAATTCTTTCTTCTATTGTTGCATCAATAAATGTTTCAATAAAGTTTTTTTCTTTGGGTATTGGTAATTTTCCTTTAAGATTATAATTTTCTATTGTTTCAATTAATTCTTTATTAATACCTCTTTCTATGACTTTAGGAAACATGGAAATACTCTTATTTAAATAATAATTAGCATGTCTAGATTCGTCCCACATTTGTTTTAGAAAGTCATAATAAAAATCAACAGGAAATCCGTCATACTCAAATATTGAAAGTGCGCATATTTCAGCCGCTAAAATTTCTCTTATTCCTAAATTCCAAAAAAATTCAACATTAATCTCATAAGAATCTTGTGAAAATTTAACTTGTGGTTTATTTAAAACACTAATTTTAGGTTCATAAATAGGGTCAAGCTTTACAATATTTGGTAATTTCAGGAATTGGTGAGGTTCCGTTCCTCCGTACTTTATATTGTTATAAGTCTTAGTTCTATTTAATTTGTCATTTGATAAGCACTTTAATATCTCGGATTTTGTTTTTGATAATATAAAATCAATTGAGGAGTGCATTAAACTTTCATTAGAAATTTTGTTTAATTCATTAAAATATATATTAATGTCTGAGTCTAATTTAAGATGAAAGTTTTCTAAATTTAATAAACTTAATTGCTTTTTATCATCAAAACAAATTTCTAAATCATCAAAAAAACTAATCCAAGATATTGTGCGTAATTGATTATTATAAGTACTGACCATATAATCATTTATTGTTTTAGACAAGTAGATGCAATCATATGATTTTCTTGATATTTCTAGCTTTTTCTTTAAATACGGTTCGTTTAAAAACTCTAATGTGTGAACCCTCGATTTAATAGCAAGCAGCGTGCTTACTTTTTCTAAATTTTTTATTGCATCTTCCATGTTTTTATTTTTAATGTTAAAAAAATAAGGGCTATTGAAAGTCAATAGCCCTAAATAATTATACTAGCAAGTCAATTCCAATTGTTGAAATGTTTAACATGATGCAATTCGCTTCGTTACAAATAATGGCATTGCCATCAGATATAAATTGAGGAAGCATATCTGGCTGATAACCATTTGCAGCACTTGGCATTAATATGTATGTATGTCCATCTTGTTTTAAAATTCCAAATCCGTTACTTAAAACCCTAAGATTATAATCAATTAAGCTTCTCACGCGAGTTTCAACTGCGCTAATAGTAATATTAGGATTGGTATTAGATGCTGTAGATGAAAGTATCATACTTGCACCAATTGCTGTTAACAAAAAACTACTTTTTTTCATTTTTATAAATTTTAATGTAACTTAAATCAGTTAAGCATACTGGCAATACCTTTCAATTAAATAGGCGGAGCAGAATTTTGCGTTTTTCCGCCAGCGTTTTTTGTTTTACTTTATTAGTTTACCTAACCACTCTTTTATTTCCTTGTTGTCAATCAAAGTTGCACAAGTGATGTCTAAGTTTATGTTGAGTGTCTACAAATTACAGCTAACTTGTTTATACCACCCACAAAATCACAACAAGCTATCATACGTTGGGTGGCTTGTGGTGGTTTTGTGGGTTGGTATATATTTCAAATATAGGAAAATTTGGTAATAAATAATCAAACGAACTTTTATTATTTGTAATCATTATTCAATGTCGTTTAGTTAAGGTCATAACGGCTTGTAATTCATATAATATTGCCTTTTGGGTTTTATCTTTCTTGGGAAGCTTCTACCTAGTCTAACTATTTCCGTTGTTTGCAGTACAATATTATCAAATGCTCGAAGTGCTTTTGTTGCTATGTCTTTTAAGAATAAACCAATCGATATATTTTGTAACATTGCCAAAGCACTTGTTCGATTAACTTTTTTTTGATGTTTATTATTACCTGCTTCTTGTTGCTCTTTCGATTCTTGTTTTACCTTTTCTTCTATCGGAAAAGCAAGAACTGCACACAGACTCATCATGAATACTTTTGCGAAAAAATCCTGCTTAACAGCTATGGCTGTCTTGCCTGAAAATCTTTCAACTTCAGCTCTAGCTTTAAATAGTTTATAGCCTTCTTCAATTGACCACCTATGGTGATATAGCTCAGCAAAGTCCTCATGGCTATATTTTTCCATATCAGTTAGCGATGTGCATAGAACCTCCTTTTCACCATTCTCCAATGTAACACAAACTAAGCGGCATTTTATTTCCTTATCCAAAAATTCAGGGTAATCTTTTAATACCTTTATATCTTTTTGAGGAAGTTTAAAATGAACTATTCTTTCCTTTTCACCACTCTCAACAAAATCTTTTACTGAGAGCCACCAGTCTTCCTTCATTCTTACACAAAATTCAATCTTCCTTGCCATCAGCGTAAATAGCAAGGCAAAACTAGGATATCCTCTGTCTAGTAAAAGTAATTCACCCGGCTTTATTTTATCCAAATGACTTTTGTACAATAGACTTTGTTCGCTGCTCTTATATGGTGCTATTTGGGCATCAATTGTAACCAAATTTAATACATCATATAAGAATGATCCTATAGCCAAAGATTGTTTGCTATCTGCATTTGGACCGAAGCCCGTTTCTCCGAATTCCTCTGTAATACTCTTATGTTTTGGAAGTACTAATCTTGTACCATCAACAGCCAATAATTTCATCCCATGCCACACCAAATAGGGCGCTTCATCATAAAATGTCGCATTAACGTTATCATTTAATTCAATGAAAGCCTCTGGTTTTAACTTTGCTCTTGACTGAGTAAATGCTCCTTTAGTTACCTCTCTTACAGAGAATTCACTATTGTTCAACTCCTTGTAAAATGAGTCCAATTCGCGTTGAAGAGAACTTTTTATACCTTTGCTGATGAACACAATTAATTTTTCAAAATTTAATTTTCGGTTACGACTGAGTACCCCTGGAAAGCCGTTTTTTGAACGGCAGTGATAGTCTTCATCTTTTATTAATTGGTTTATGTTTTCAATTGTGTGTTCACGAAATTTTGGATTTTTTAAGGCTCTCTCAACTAAGTCCCTATTATACCCCTCAAATTTAATTCATCAAATAGTAAATAACTTTATAAAAAATTTGTTTTTAACCACAACATATTGTTTATAAAGTTATTTACCTATTATGCTTAACTAAACGACATTGAATTATGAGTTATGAATTATGAATTTTTAATTATGAGTTATGAATTTTTAATTTTTAATTAATAGTAATGCTTGCGCCGAAGTTTATAGGTTTATGAACTATGGACTATGGTCCAAAAATTATCCAGCTACAAAAGTTTCCTATCTAAGACTTTCCTTAACAACGAAGTGATTAATGGAGAATGGAGAATTTATAATGGAGAATTGATAATTAAGGATTTTGAACTAAATTTTTGTTTTTGAGAAAATTCTGAATAGGACGAAGGTGAGGAAGGTGAAGAAAATGCCGAAATAAATAATGGGTAGCCAAAAAAGATAGTCATTCATCTTTCTAACCGATTTGTTTTTTTCGCTCAACTCGTTTTGTATGGCTATGGCGTTTTGTTGTATAATGTCCAAATAGGCTGAACCAACACTGAAGAAATGTGAGAAGTTTGGGGCCAAACTGTTTAATAAATAAGCTTTGGCCTCACTGGATTTATTGCTCTTTACCATCTGTAGCAAACTGTCGCGACTGTCTATCAATTGTGCCCTAACTGAAATTAATTCTTGTAACTTCTCTTTTTGCTGTTCAGTTTTTGCCTCCGATTTTAGGTTCTCTATCAAGCTGGTGTTTTCCTTGCGTATCGACTCTAAATTTTGTTCAATGTGCTCCCAATTTGCCGCACTTTGGCTATATACCAACAAATTGCACTGGTGCATGGCCAAGGATGTATTGATAGTGGCCTGGGTTAACGCATTTGAACTAATTCCCGCCGATGTTATCAATTGCGCATAGTCCTTTTCCGACCGCAGACTGTTCTTGGCATTATACCAAACCATGCCCAAAAGAATAAATATAAATATTGGAAGTGTGATTAAAAAAAACTTGAACCAGGATGATTTTTCCATGTATGAGTTTTGAATTATGAATTATGAGTTATGAATTTTGAATTATGAATTATGAATTATGAGTTATGAATTATGAGTTATGAATTATGAAGTATGGGTTAAAAAGGCCGAAGCCTTGGCTTAGGCGTAAGAACTATAAAGTATGTGCAAGCAGAAAATTAAGCAACAAAGGCAAAGCATAACAATCAACAGATGGCCATGTACTATGGCCCAAAAATCACCCAGCCCAAAAACCCAAAACCCAAAACCCAAAACCCAACGACCAAAGCCCAAAGCCCAAAACCCTATTGCATCAACATCTCTTTCAAATCTGAACTATTAGGCAATTGAACATTGTTGTCTAAACTCTCAAAAATAGAATTCTTGCTCAAAAACTCAGGTACTATCGCCTTCATTTTGGCAACAATTACCATGTTATCTTGGCAGTTATACGACTCTACCAATTCATTTAAACGCCTATTTACCTCCCCAAAATCGTAGGTGCGTACCTTGCCTATCATTATTTTTTCGTGGTGTGTAGGAAGCGAATTCTCCTTGTCATTAAGCAACTCCTCAAATATCTTTTCGCCAGGCCGCAAGCCCGAATACACAATTTGAATATCTTTGCCTATCACCAAGCCAGATAGCTTCACCATCTTCTTGGCCAAATCTACTATGCGGGTCGACTTTCCCATGTCGAAAATGAAAATCTCGCCTCCTTTGCCCATGTTGCCTGCTTCTAATACGAGCTGACAAGCTTCGGGTATTGTCATAAAATAGCGGGTAATATCTGGGTGCGTTACCGTAATAGGGCCGCCTTCTTCTATCTGCTTCCTAAACTTGGGAATTACCGAGCCACTCGAGCCCAATACATTCCCAAAACGGGTGGTAATAAACTTGGTGCTCTCTTTGCCCAAACGCTTTTGCTCTTCAGACAAAGCTTGCACATAAATTTCGGCAATGCGTTTACTAGCGCCCATCACATTGGTGGGGTTCACCGCCTTGTCTGTACTCACCATCACAAAGCGTTCCACCTGGAATTGTAAAGCCAAATCGGCCAGTATGCGGGTGCCATTCACATTTACCCTAATGGCCTCACTGGGGTTATCTTCCATCAATGGCACATGCTTATAGGCCGCAGCATGGTAGATAATGCTAGGCCTAAAAGTTTCAAATACATTAATCATGCGGGCTGCAATGGTAACATCGGCCACCACAATTTCGGCAAAGGTATCTGCCGCACTGCTGTGTATGCCCCTAATCTCGGCATCCAACTCGTACAATTTTATCTCAGACGAATCTATACATACCAGTTTGGCGGGTTTAAATTGCAAGAGCTGTCTCACCATTTCCGAACCAATAGACCCACCAGCGCCGGTAACCATCACCACCTTGCCATTTACCTGTGCCTCTATAGCTTCCTTGTTCAACTGAATAACATCGCGTTCAATGAGGTCTTCAATGCGCACCTGCTTCATTTGCTTAAAGCTTAATTCGCCATTAATCCACTTGCTAACCGGCGGCACTGTGCGAACGATCACATTTAGGTTCAGACAGCGCTCTATGATATCTTGTTTTTTGGCAATGCTTAAGTTTGGATCAGCAATAACCAATTGTTTTACCTCAAAGCGCGTGAGTACCGACTCTAAATCTAAGCCGCCAAATATTTTTATGCCCTCTAAAATTTTGCGTTGGTTGCCATCTTCTTCGTCAAAAAAGGCCACTACTTTAATGCCCTCGGCACTCTCTTGCTCCAATTTACGCTTGGTGGTTAAGCCCGCAGTGCCACCCCCATACACCGCATAATTGGTTTTTTTATCATCGGAGTGACTGCTAATTCTAATATACGTTAATTTAATAAAAGCCCTATATGCCGATAAGAAAAAGATAGAGAAAAACAAATCCAAAAATAGCACTCCAAAAGGAATTAAATGAATGCTATTGCTAGGGAAATAATGGTGTACCGCATCTATAATAAACAAGAAAATAAAGGCTGACCCCATTGCGTAGAAAATGCGCACGGCATCTTGCACACTGGTATGCCGCAGCACAAATTTTTGCAACCTAAAGAAGTTAATGGTAACCCCCTTTACCAGCAGCACAATGGGCATAACCGATATAGCCTCAAAGAAAAAATCGGCCGGCAAACCCAGGCTATACCTAATAACCACAGCCAAAATATAGGCAAAGCTACACAAGGCAATATCGAACAAAAGAATGAACCACCGAGGTATTTGATTCGATTTAGAGAAAAGTAAGTGAAGTAGTCTCATAATGTGCAAATATAGCTTTTTCATCAAATTTGCAAATTCGCAATAAAAAAAATAGGTTTTGGTTGTTGGTCTTTAGTCTTTGGTCGTTGGTCTTTAGTCTTTGGTTTTTAGTCTTTGGTCTTGGTTTTTAGGCTTTGGTCTTTGGGCTTTGGTGTTGGTTTTTGGGTTTTTATATGCCCAAGGCATGGGGTATTTGGAGCTAATTTGAATAGAATGAGGAATAGAGAAGTGTTTTTGGGTGGAGGTTGTTAGACTTTAGGCTTTGGTATGGAAAGACGGGAGTTGATGGCACTGTTGGTAGTCCAATACTAATCAATTAAATTAGTTGGTGTATTTCCTAATAATCCAAATCGTCTTTGGTAATGGAATAAACCCTTAAAAAAGTGAATAAAATAAAGGCAATAAATAGGCCTAGGGCAATAATGGGTAGCCAGAAAAGGTATTCATTAATTTGTACGATGGTATTGTTTCTATGCGTTAATTCATGGTTTAAATCTAGGGTGTTTTGCTCAATAAGGCTTAAATAGGCAGCACCTACCAAGAAAAATTGAGCATAGTTTGGGGTCATCTTACTAAAGAAATAAGCTTTTGCCTCTTTGGTTTCATTTGCATTTACCAATTGCACTAAACTATCTCGTTGCAGCATTAGTTGCGCTCTTATGGCAATGAATTTTCCTAATTTGATTTTTTGCGCCTCGTTTTTTGCTTCCAAGTTTAGTCTTTCTATTAGGTTGTTGTTTTTTATTCTAATTGCATTTAAGTTTTGTACAATAAGTTCTTTTTCTGCAGAGGTGTTTTCATCTAAAACCAATTGCGTGCATTGTTGCAAGGCCGATGCGGCATTAATAGTGGCAAGAGATAAGGCATTAGAACTAATGCCTGCCGACTCAATTATTTGAGAATATTCCTTATCTGTTTTTTGTATAAACCTGGCATTATAATAAATCATCCCAAAAAGAATGAAAATAAAAAGTGGCAATAGAATTAAAAAAAACTTGGTAGACGATGATTTTTTCATAATTAATGGTTGCGAAAATAATATAAGTAGCGAATAAGGCGTATTATTTTCTTCTTAATTTTGTATTAATTGGAATAAAATTAGTCGCATTATTTGTAAGTGTTTGAAAACTAACACAAAATGTTCAAATAAATTAATAGAAGGCTCCCATTTACAATCTCAATTGCGGCCCGCAAAAAGTTAATTTTGTCATAAACTCAAATAAAACTACATTTGCGCTCCCTAGAAACTATGATCCAAACAAAAGCAATAAAAGCCAATTGGTATTTAATCTATACCAACCCCAGAGCCGAAAAGAAGGTAGAGGCAGAGTTGCTAAAACGTGGGTACCAGGTGTTTTTACCCATGCAAAAAACCTTAAAACAATGGAGCGATAGAAAGAAATGGGTGGAAGAACCCCTGTTCAAATCCTATTTATTTATCTACATCGAATTGGAAAAGTTTTACTATAACATCATAAGCATCCATGGCATTGTAAAATTTGTAAAATTTCAAAATGAAATTGCAACCGTAGATGCCCGCGAAATAGAATTGGTAAAACTCATGCTAGGCAACATAGCAGAAATGGAAGTTTTAGCTTCAGAAATTCCCGAATCTGGCGACGAAATCGAAATTATTGCCGGCCCCCTCATAGGCACCAAAGGCAAGCTCATCAAGCACCAAGGCAATAAAAACGTGCTCATATCCCTAGAAACCATGCAGCAAAACTTGGCACTTCACATCCAAAGCACCTATATTCGCAAAATAGTTAAAACAATTATGAATTAGGAATTATGAGTTATGAATTAAAAATAATCAATTACCGATAAAAAATTACCATTAAAGAAATTCATGAATTCAAAAGTTCAATTAAACAAACATGGCAATTCATAACTCATAATTCCTAATTCATAATTAAAAAAACATGCTCAAACCACAAAATATCCTCCTCCTCCTAATCACCCTAGGAACGCTAATCACAACAAGCTGCCTCTCCAACAAAAAATATGTTTATTTACAAGATAAAGGAAACGTGAAAACTGATACCTCAGGCACTATGTTAACTCAAAGTTATCAATACAAATTGCAAAAAGGAGATATTCTTTATATTTCCTTATCAACCGATGATGAAAGATTGAATAAGATTTTTGTGCCAAGTGGCGGTGGTGGGCAAATGATGCAGCAGGGGCAAGGAGTTGTTGGTACAATGTTTTACTATATTGGGTTTACTATTGATGCTAATGGAGAGGTAGAATTGCCTTATGCGGGTAAAGTTAGTGTTGGAGGCAAAACCATAGAAGAAGCAAAATTGGCTTTGGAAACTTCATTGAAAAAGTTCTTTAAAATATTTTATTTGCAAGTGAAGGTAGCAGAATTTAAATTCTCAGTTTTGGGTTATGTAAATAGGCCAGGGCAATATTTTTTTCAGCAAAACAAAGTTAGTATAATCGAAGCTATTTCGCAGGCGGGCGATTTACAAAATTTGGCCAAACGTTTTGAGGTGCAATTGTACCGCCAAACACCTGAAGGTGTGAAATTGGTTAGTTTAGATTTAACCGACCGCAGCCTAATTAATTCACCCTATTGGTATATACAGCCCAATGATGTGTTGTATGTTCAACCTTTGAAGGTTCGTACTTTTGGAGATTTAACCAATTTGCAGACTTCCTTAGCTGTAATTACACCAATTATTACAACCCTTTTGGTGGTTTTGAATACTTATATTCTTGTTGTTAATTTAAAATAATATCTCTATCTAAATATGAGCGACTCAAACATGAATTCTATAGGCCAAGGCAATTTGGAAGAAGGCCTAAATATTAAAACTATCATCGGTAAAATTCTTGCCTACCTGCCTTATTTCATTTTATCTATCATTATAGCATTAGGCATTACTTTTATAGTTAACCGTTATTCCGACCCAAGGTTTTTAGTGAAGGCAACAATTTTAATAAAAGATAAAAACCCAAGAGGGGGTATGGATGGGGCAGAGAGTTTCATCCAAGGAATGCAGCTTTTGAGTTCTTCTAAGAACATTGAAAATGAGCAAGGAATCTTAAAATCTAAGACCATGGTTGAGGAAACCCTCAGGCATTTAGACTTTGGGATATCTTATTACACTAAAGGCTCTATTCGTTTATCTGATTTATATGGTAACTCACCATTCCTTATTCAATTAGATAGTAGCCATTTGCAGTGCCAAAATGCTTTTATCAATTTACGGTTTGTACCAAATAACCAAGTAGAAGTTTGGTTAGAAGGTAATGCAGAAGTTTTTGTTCCTAAAACAGGTGATATTGTTCAAAAAATTGAAACGAAACAAAAATGGATTTTTAAGCAAGAGAAAAGTATAATAACAGATTATTTTGCATTTACCTTAAGGGTGATTGATCCGAGAATATTAGCTCAAGAAGATGCCATTTATGCTATTAAATTAAATCCATTTTCTAAATTGGTTGGTCAATATTTTAACAAATATTCCCTAAAGCCAATCAACAAGCAATCTTCTATTATTGAAATCAGTAAAGAGGGAGCCTACCCAGAAAAAGAAATGGCCTTTGTCGACCAACTTTGTGTTACTTATATTCAAATGGGTATGGACGATAAAAATAGGGTAACCCAAAATACCATACGTTTTATAGATTTGCAATTAAAAACCATATCAGATACATTAGGGCAGGTAGAAGAACAGTTACAAACCTTTAGGACCAATAATAAAATTGTAGATTTAAGCGTAACTGGTTCAAGTATCATGGAAAATGTGTTAGATTTAGAAAAGGAAAAATCTGAACAAAATTTGCGTGATAAATATTACCAATATTTGGCAGATTATGTTAAAAAAGCAAATCCATTAGATCAATTGATTGCCCCAAGCATTATGGGCGTAAGTGATCCTATTTTGGTTTCGGTGCTACAAAAAATGATTGAATTGTACGCAAAAAAGAAAACTTTGGAAATGAGTTTTCAAAATGACAACCCCCTAATTAAAGAAGCTAATCAAAACCTTTTAAACTTGCAAAGTACTTTATTAGAAAACATCAAAAGCATTCAAAGAAATTCATCAGTAGTTTTAAATGATTTAAATCAAAGAATAGCCAAAGCAGATAGTGAAATCAGTAAATTACCTAGTAAAGAACAACGCCTATTAAATATAACCCGTAGGTATCAATTGAGTGATAAATTATATACTTATTTATTGGAAAAACGTGCAGAAGCGGGCATTGCAGGCGCGGGTATTAACCCAGATAATAAAGTTGTTGATAAGGCCATGGTTACCGAAAAAACATACCCCAAAGAAGCTAATAATTATTCAATTGCAATGGTAATTGGATTTGTATTGCCTTTAATTATTGTATTAGTAAAAGAATTCTTTAATAATAAAATAAACAACCATTCCCAATTACAACAACTTACAAAAATTCCTTTAATTGGAAGTATTGCTCACAATTCAAAAAATACTGCACTAGTAATAGCCAATCATCCCAAATCTCAAGTGGCCGAGGCTTTTAGGAATTTAAGAAGTAATATTCCTTATTTAGTTGGTAAGGAAAGCAAAAAAATTATCATGGTTACTTCCACCGTATCAGGTGAAGGAAAAACGTTTATTAGCATGAATTTGAGCACAGTACTCGCTATTGGTGGATACAAAACCTTATTGATAGGTGTAGATTTGCGAAAACCTAAAATCTTTCAAGATTTTAAACTCGATAATAGCTTTGGATTAACCAATTATTTAATAGGTAAAGCTAGTAAAGATGCTATTATACAAAAAACTGGCATTGAAAATCTAGATGTTGTTACTGCTGGTCCTACTCCTCCAAATCCTTCGGAATTAATTATGTCTGATGCTTTTTATCAATTATTAGAAGACTACAAAAAGGAATATGATTATATCATATTAGATACGCCTCCCATTGGCTTAGTTGCAGATGGATTGGATATTTTGAAACATTCGGATATACTATTATACGTTGTTCGCCAAAATGTAAGTAAAAAGAATTTTTTAAACCTAATAAATGAATTACATGCCACAGAGCAAACAAAGAGCATAGGTCTTATTTTTAATGACATAAATTTTGCAACTTCATACGGATATGGTTATGGAGCATACGGTTATGGTTATGGCTCAGGTTATGGCAGTAGTTACGGTTACGGTTACGGTTACGGTTATGGCTATGGTTATGGCGGGCAGTATGGGTATGGAGATACGGAGATGGAGAAGAAGCCGCTTTGGAAGAGGGTACTTGGTCGTTAGAATCCAGAGGCCAGAATCCAGAGTCCAGAGACCAGAAGCTAGAGTATAGAATTGAGGGTCTTGTCTTTTTTCTGGCATCTGGTCTCTGGCTTCTTTTTTTTACCAGTTATTCATTGAAACCTGCCAAATATTAAATCTTTACAATTAGTTGTTATTAAATTCATATTATTGTTTAATATTGCGTAAGAAAAGTACTCGTTAATGGTTTTGGGTTGTTGGGTTTAGGGTTTTTGGTTTTGGGGATTGTTTTTTTGAACCAGGGATGGGACTCACCGAGCGAAGCTGTGTAGGGTTTTGAGTTTTAGGTTTTGGGTTTTTGGTTTTAGGGTTATTTATGTATAAGGGTTTTGAGGATTTGGAGGTTTGGAAATTGAGTATGGAATTGTCTGTCCAAGTTTTCAAATTTATCTCGGCTCATTTCAATAGATACCACCCACTTGTTGATCAAATTACTCGTTCAGCCATTTCTGTTCCTAGCAATATTGCTGAGGGGCATGAAAGAGGAACTAACCCTGATTTTAAAAGATTTCTCCATATCTCCAAAGGCTCTAATGCAGAATTAAAAACACAACTCATATTACTCACCAATATTTTACCATCCGATCACAAGCTAGAAATCGATGAAATGATAAAAAAATCAGATTCAATATCCAAAATGCTATATCGCCTAATTCAAACCCTAAAATAAACTACCCCAAAACCCGAAACCCAAACCCCAAAACCCAACCCCCAAAACCCTTGCTCGACGCTCTAATTACATCTAAAACTCGTATCAAACTACTACTAAAGTTTTTTCTAAACTCTAGTAAGCAGGACTATTTGCGTAATTTAGAGACTGAGCTGGGTGATAATACCAATTCTATTAGAGTTGAGTTGAATAAACTAGAGGCGGCGGGGTTATTGAAGAGTTTTGTGCAGGGCAATAGGAAAATATTTCAGAGCAATACAGATCATCCTTTGTTTGGTGATATCAATAGCATTTTGATGAAGATTACTGGCTTGGATGAATTGATTAATAGGGTGTTGAATAATGTAGGGGAGTTGGAGTTGGTTTACTTAACAGGTGATTTAGCAAAGGGAACGGATTCGGAAATATTGGATTTGATTTTAATAGGAAACATCAACCGCAGCTACTTAAATGACCTTATAGAAAAAGCAGAAAAGTACATCAAAAAGAAAATTCGTTTCGTAGTATTCAGCCCAACAGAATTCGCAGAAAAAAAACAAAAAATCCTCCAACAAAACGATTTGTTGTTATGGAAGAAATAAAAACCAGACGTGTCTGCCAAGCCTTCAGCGTAAAAGGAGCACAGATACAAGATTTCATAAATCACAACTCATAATTCAAACTTTGTATTAAACTCTGTGCCCTCCGTGGTTTTAAAAAAATATCCCTAAAATGAACAACACAAAAATAGCAATCATTGGACTAGGTTATGTAGGCCTTCCCTTAGCCGCTGCATTTGCAGAAAAATATCCAGTAGTGGGTTTCGATATCAATAAAAAAAGAGTTTCAGAACTAAATGAAGGAAATGATTTTACCTTAGAAGTTGATGCTGATACATTGAAAATGGTTTTAGTAAATAGTGTAGGCGAAAAAGGTCTTTTGTGTTCAACCAATATGGAAGACATAAAAGATTGTAACTTTTATATTGTTACTGTTCCTACTCCAACCGACAAGCACAATAGACCAGATTTAACTCCTTTATACAAAGCAAGCGAAACAGTTGGTAAAGTGCTTAAGAAAGGTGATATCGTAGTATATGAATCAACAGTATACCCTGGAGTAACGGAGGATGAGTGTATACCAGTTTTAGAAAGGATTTCAGGTTTGAAATATAATGTAGATTTTTTTGCTGGCTATTCTCCTGAGCGAATCAATCCAGGGGATAAGGAGCATACAGTAACCAAAATATTAAAAGTTACCTCAGGTTCAACGCCAGAAATGGCAATACATATTGATGCGGTGTATAAATCCATTATTGTAGCGGGTACTTTTTTGGCTTCAAGCATTAAAGTGGCAGAAGCGGCTAAAGTAATTGAGAATTCACAGCGTGATATCAATATTGCCTTTGTAAATGAATTATCCAAAATATTTAACAAGTTAGGTATAGATACCAATGATGTTTTGGAAGCGGCTGGTACAAAATGGAATTTCTTAAAATTTAAACCAGGTTTAGTAGGAGGGCACTGCATCGGAGTTGATCCTTATTATTTAGCCCAAAAGGCGCAAGAGGTAGGATATCATCCCGAAATTATTTTGGCTGGCCGGCGATTAAACGACAGTATGGGGGCCTATGTAGCTGAAGAGGTTGTTAAGTTAATGGTAAAGAAAGAAGTGCCTGTTAAAAGTGCCAAATGTCTTATCTTAGGTTTTACTTTTAAAGAAAATTGTCCAGACGTCAGAAATACCAAGGTAATTGATATTGTGAAAGAGCTAATCAATTATAATATTACACCAGTAATTTTTGATCCTTGGGCAAATCAATCTGAGGTACTGCATGAATATGGGGTAGAAGTGTATAATGAAATACCAGAGGGTAAATTTGGCGCTGCTATTTTGGCGGTTGCTCATAATGAATTTCAACCAATCGACATAAAGAGTTTGCTTATAGACAATGGGGTGCTATTTGATGTTAAAGGTTTATTGCCTCAAGGAATGGCTGATGCGAGATTGTAATTTATGAGAGTATTAGTTACAGGCGGTGCTGGTTTTATTGGTTCAAACTTAGTCGCTGCATTATTAAAAAATGATGCGGTTAGCTTTGTAAGAATCCTTGATAACTTTGCTACTGGCCATAAACAAAATATTCAAGAGTTTTTTGAAAATCCTAAATTTGAAATGATTGAAGGTGATATAAGAAATCCAGAAAATTGTTTAAAAGCCTGTACAGGAATTGACGCAATATCGCATCAAGCTGCATTAGGTTCTGTACCAAGAAGTATTGCTGATCCAAAAACTTCTCATGATGTAAATGTAAATGGATTCATAAACATGCTAGAAGCCGCTAGAGCAAACAATATTAAAAGATTTGTTTATGCTTCTTCTTCATCAGTATATGGCGATTTAAATGAATCTCCAAAAGTTGAAACTAGAGTTGGAAAGGTATTATCTCCTTATGCTGCAACTAAAATGGCCAATGAATTATATGCGGAAGCTTATGCACGTAATTATAATATGACCATTTGTGGATTCCGGTACTTTAATGTATTTGGACCGAAGCAAGACCCTGAAGGACCTTATGCTGCGGTTATTCCATTGTTTATAAAGTCTGCCTTAACTCATGTTTCTCCAATCATTAATGGCGATGGAGCCATTACACGCGATTTTACACCTGTAAGTAATGTAGTTCATATTAATACAAATGGATTGTTAGTTAATTTAGAAGAAGGAAAACATTTTGTTTTTAATGTGGCTTGCGGCCATACAACGGATTTGAATAGTCTTTGGGATATAATTAAGCAGATTACTAATACTGATGTAAACTCCATTCATGGACCAAATAGAAGGGGTGATATATTGTTTAGTTTGGCTGATATAAAATTTGCTGAAAACATATTGAACTATCGTGCAAATGCTAATTTATATGCTCAAATGCAATCTACTATAGAGGATTATAAAGAAAGGTATTTTAATTGACACAAATTATAGCAGAAATTGCACAAGCACACGAAGGTAGCCTGGGTATAGCTCATAGTTATATTGATGCGTTGGCCGAAACAGGTGTTGATGTGGTGAAATTTCAGACCCATATAGCTAGTGCCGAAAGCAGTTCTGATGAACAGTTTAGGGTAAACTTTAGTTATGAAGATTCTACCCGATTTGATTACTGGAAACGAATGGAATTTACTGCCGAACAATGGACAGGTTTAAAACAACATTGCGAAGATGAAAATGTGGAGTTTATGTCATCTCCTTTCTCTGTTGAAGCAGTAGAATTATTAGAGCGATTAAAAGTAAAAAGATACAAAATTGGTTCTGGAGAATTAACCAATTATTTGATGTTGGATGTAATTGCCAAAACAGGGAAACCTATCATCTTATCATCAGGAATGAGCGATTGGAATGAATTAGATGATACCATTAAATTCCTGAAAAACTACAACAATCATTTAACATTATTGCAATGCACTACCGCCTACCCAACTTTACCAGAGCAATGGGGATTAAACATAATGCAAGAAATGAATCAACGCTACAATTTGCCTATTGGATTTTCAGATCATTCTGCTGATATATTTGCCTGTTTGGCCGCCACAACTTTAGGCGCATCAATTCTTGAGTTTCATGCAGTGTTTAACCACAGTATGTTCGGACCGGATGCAATAGCATCTTTAAACATCAACCAAATAAAACAACTTGTAACAGGGGTCAAGGCCATTAATACTGCCCAACAAACAAGTGGATTAAAAAATGATTCTTCAGGTTTTAATTCATTAAAAACCATGTTTGGTAAATCGTTGGCCACACGTTTAGCGGTAAAAAAAGGTTTAACAATTGAATTACATCAACTTGAAAGTAAAAAACCAGGTGACAGAGGAATCGCTTCCAAACATTTTGAAACCATAATTGGAAAAACTTGGAATACAGATTTAGCTGCAAATATCTTTATAAACCCAAATGATATTAAATGAGCACCAAACGAAAAATATGTGTGGTAATTACTGCACGTCCCAGCTATAGCAGAATTAAAACAGCTCTTGAAGCAATCAAAAATCACCCCGATTTAGAATTGCAATTGATTATTGCAGCATCAGCATTATTAGATAGATATGGGTCTGCTGTTAATTTTATTGAAAAAGATGGATTTGAAATCACTGCTAAAGTTTTTAATGTGTTAGAAGGCGAAAATCTTACAGCGGCTGCAAAAACAACCGGAATAGGAATATTAGAATTGAGTACTGTATTTGATAATATAAAACCCGATATCGTAGTAACCATAGCCGATCGATTTGAAACAATGGCAACTGCTATTTCAGCATCCTATATGAACATTCCTTTGGCTCATGTTCAAGGTGGAGAAGTAACTGGAAATATTGACGAAAAAGTTCGTCATGCCATTACGAAATTAAGCGATTACCATTTTGTGGCGTCCAAAAGTGCATTTGATAGAGTTGTAAAATTAGGAGAAAATTCAGAATTTGTTTTTAATACAGGTTGTCCAAGTATTGATTTAGCAAACGAAGTTTTAAATAATCCAGCATTTGATTTCGATTTGTTTGAAAAATACGGTGGTTCAGGAAAAAAACTAGATTTAAGTAAAGGCTATTTGGTTGTTATGCAACATCCTGTAACAACTGAACATGAGCAGTCTCGTGGTCATATTGAAATTACTTTAGAAGCATTGCATGAATTAAATAAACCAATTTTATGGTTTTGGCCAAATGTGGATGCTGGTGCTGATGGAACATCAAAAGGTATTCGTGTATTTAGAGAAACGAAAAACTCTTCAAACTTTCATTTTTTTAAGAATATGGAACCCAACGATTTTTTAAAATTATTAAAAAATTCCGATTGCTTAATAGGAAACTCAAGTGTAGGTATTCGTGAATGTGCTTTTTTAGGCGTTCCTGTAGTTAATATAGGTAGTCGTCAATCTGGAAGAGATAGAGGAGCCAATGTCATTGATGTAAACCACGAAAAAGAAAGTATAAAAAGCGCTATTTTACAACAAATAAAAAATGGACATCAACAAAAAGATTCAATTTATGGTGATGGAAAAGCTGGAGAAAAAATAGCAAATTTGTTAGCTGAATTACCTTTACAATTCGATAAAAAATTAATGTATTAAACATGTTAGAAGTCGAATTTGAAGGTTTCAAATATTGTCGTTTACTTTCTTCAGCTATTAATAAAAATAAAACTCACGAATTAAAAGCAAATTTTGATTACGCTTTTATAGTGAGTTATGATGGAATGATTGAAGACTCTGATTTTCAAGTAATAGATAAAAATGCTTGCCTTTTTGATGTCAGTTTAAGTAATGAAGATATTGTAAAAAACTTTAACGCAACAGGAAGAAACGAATATAGAAGGACTTTTAGAACTGAAGGTTTAGAATTTCATGTAGGTTTCGAAGATTTTGAAAAGTATTATGATTTCTACAAAAAATCTGAATATGCACGAAATTGGTTTCCTGTTCCTCAAATAGAATTAGAAAATTGTTTATTATTTACGGCTACATTTAAAGAGGAATATATTTCTGGAATGTCGTGTTATTTAGGTGATGAAACAATAAGAGTGAGTAGAATATATTCAACAAAAAGAATCAATGAAAACCCTAAAGTAAATGGTACAATTTATGGAGGCGCTGCCAAAAGATTAGTTATTGAAATTTGTGATTATGCAAGAAACCATGGTTTTAAATTTGTTGATTTAGGTGGTGTCGATTTAAGTGGAAACGAAAAATCGGGTATTTCAGAATTTAAATTATCATTAGGTGGCAAAATAGTTCCAGTAAAAATTGGGCGATTTATGAAGCCTGGTTTTATTGAAAAACAAAAGGAATTATTGACAAAAGGAATTGACATTACATAATAAAGAATGATTCAAATTATAGGGCATAATGAAATTGTATTTAATTTAAGTAAAACACTTAAAGAATGTAATATTTCTTTTAGAATTTTAAGTAATAAAGATTTTGTTGAGCCAATAGAAGAATATCTGAAGGTTCAAACATTAGAAGAATTAAAGTTCGAATTGAAAAAGGTAATATCGCCTACAATTATAATTTCAGCTGGAGCACCTTGGATTTTTAATGATGAATTTTTGGACGCATTTGAACCTTCTGGAATTTTCAATATTCACGGAACACCTTTGCCTCAAGATAGAGGAGGAACTATTGTTTCTTGGTTAATTTTGAATAAAAAACGAATTGGAACTTCAATTATTCATAAAATAGTAAAAGAGCCCGATGCTGGTTCAATATTAGTTTATAATGAATTTATATATCCACCTCATTGCTATTTTCCAATTGATTATTTGAATGAATACAACAAACAACAAGAAATTTTAGTTACGGAATTTTGTATGGGATGGAGTAAAGGAAACATTGATTTATCGAAAACTGCCGAACAGCCTCCTTATTTATCGAGTTATTGGCCAAGATTAAATGCAGCATTCAATTCTTGGATAAATTGGAGTTGGAGTGGTGAAGATATTGAACTATTTATTCGTGCCTTTGATGAACCATATCAAGGTGGACAAGCACTTTGGAGAGGAAAAATAGTTTGGTTGAAAAAAGCATTTTTCCAAAAAGACACCAATTTTCATCCCTTTCAATGGGGAATGATTTATAGAAAAAGGCAACTTCGCAATACTTCATATATTGCAATTGCAGTAGATGGAGGAACCTTGTTTGTAGAATCATGCTTAGATAATGAAAGCAATTGTATGATGCAAAAAATTAAAGAAGGAGATAGAATATCTTGTACTGAAGATAAATTAGCTTCGTCTATGAAAAGAACTATTAAAAACAATACTGGCTTTGCACAACAAGGAAATATTGAATGAAATTATTAGCCGTTAACTACCATTATTTTCGTGAAGAAAAATATGATGCAGGAATTTACCCTTTGTCAAAAAAATCATTACAAAAACAAATAGATGACTTAGCAAAGGAATATACTTTTATTTCACAATCCGAGATTTCTAAATTAATTCAACAACAAAATTTTACTTCAAAAAATTATTGTGTTATTACCATTGATGATGGATTAAAAGAACAAATGGATTCATTTGATTTTCTTAAGCAATTGGGAGTGCCTTGTATTTTATATGTTCCAACTTTTCCTATTCAATTTAAAAAAGTTTTAGATGTTCATAAACTGCATTTTGTAAGAACAAAAATGAATGATCAAGAATTGTATGATTTATTAGATGAGAAATATGTTATTAATTCATTTGAATTTATTCAAGAAGCATTAGTAAATCAGTATAGATATGATGATGAGTTGTCAAGAAAAGTAAAATATTTTTTAAATTTTTGTTTGGATAAAAATCAAAAAGAAGAAGCTATCAATTATTTTTTTTCGCAATTAGTTACTAATGAAGAAAAATTTGCTAACGAATTATATATGGATGAAGCTGATTTAATTAAGTTGTCCAAAAACGATTCGTTAGGTTCGCATGGCGAAAAACATGTGCCATTAGCTACTTTAGATTTTTCATTAGCAAAAAAAGATGTGGAAAATTCGTTGCAGTATTTAAAGGCAATTACTAAAAAAGAAATTAGCTCTTTTTCATATCCTTATGGAGGAAAAGATGCTGTAAACACTAGCACGCCATTGATTTTTGAAAACACAACCATAGATTTTGCATTTACCATGTGGAGAGGTTTTAACGCAATTGAAAACTTTTCTAATCCTTATTTATTAAACAGAATAGACACAAATGATGCACCAGGAGGCAAAAACAATTCAGTAGAATTCAGTTTAATTCAAGATGTTAAAAATTAGAATTGCTGAAATAGAAAATTTTAGTTCGATTGTAATATCAGAGTTAAATAAAATTGCGGAAGTAGATGTCATTGAAACAGAAAAAACACAATTAACAAAATGTTTAGAAGAATATGATGTATTCTGGTTCCGATTAAAATTCAAAATCGAAGAGAAGGATTTTCCTAAAAAATGTCGTTGTAAATATATCCTTTGTCCTGTTACTGGTTTAGATCACATAGATTTAATAGCTTGCGAAAAACGAGGAATTAAAGTTTTATCTTTAAAAGGAGAAATAAGGTTCTTAAAAAAAGTGAGAGCAACTGCAGAGTTGACATTAGCCCTAACACTAACACTTTTACGTCAAATTCCACAAGCAATAGATTCTGTGAAAAATTTTAATTGGCAGCGCGATTTATTTAAAGGCAATGAAATATTTGATAAAAAAGTGGGCATAGTTGGTGTTGGTAGATTAGGTAAAATCACATCACACTATTTCAACGCATTGGGTGCAGAAGTTTATGGATATGATATTGTTGATTTTGATGAGGAAATTTGCAAGAAAGTAGATTCGTTAGAAGAATTAGTTTCAATAGTTGATATTTTAAGTATTCATGTTGCCTATCAAGAAAGCACACATCACTTTATAAATAAAGCTATTTTTGACCAAATGAAACCAAGTGCACTGTTGATAAATACATCTAGAGGTGGCGTTATCAATAGCCAAGATTTAATAGAGGCATTGGATCAAAAGAAAATAGCAGGAGCAGCCTTAGATGTGGTAGAAAATGAATATGACATTTTAGGAAATAAATTAATTGAGTATTCTACTTTAAATAAAAATTTAATTATTACGCCACATATTGGAGGTAACACATGGGAGTCGTTTGAAAAAACAGAAAACTTTTTATTGCAAAAATTAATAAAAGAAATAGAAAGTGAATAATAAGGAAATTAAAATATTGGGCATTATTCCTGCGAGAGAAGGTTCAAAAAGAGTGCCTCTTAAAAATTTTAGAGAATTTGCAGGAACAACATTGGTAGATTTAGCTATTCAACAAGCATTGGATGCAAATTTATTAGATAAAATTGTAGTCAATTCTGATGCATTTCAAGTGGCAGAAATTGCCCAAAAATACGCTTCAAAAGGAGTTGATTTTATACAACGTCCTATAGAACTCGCTACCGATGCATCCCCTGCTATAGACTACATGATACAAACACTTATTCATTTTAAAGCGCAAGGTTTGCATTTTGATTGGGTCGTTATTCTTCAAGCTAGTAGCCCGTTGAGAGACGGAAAAGATATTGATGAAACCATTAAATTATTGAAAAATAATAGTGAAGGAGATTCAGCTGTAAGTGTTGTTCAATTGCCACACATGATTCACCCACACAA
>Ga0163151_10003365_pt1 | contig 23126 bp, 24 predicted proteins | sample OliLakLV19MP5IB2_FD_145596 | JGI IMG/M metagenome (GOLD analysis project Ga0163151, IMG submission 145596) | Freshwater microbial mat bacterial communities from Lake Vanda, McMurdo Dry Valleys, Antarctica - Oligotrophic Lake LV.19.MP5.IB-2 | ecosystem: Environmental > Aquatic > Freshwater >... | reverse complement strand
CAGCCGTTGCCCGTTGCACCGCCCGCCAATGCACGCGTGCAACAAGTAAGGATTCGGCACGATATCCGGAACTTCAAATTGAAACTGGCATAGTCCTGGAAATGCCGGCGACGCATACGCGGTCGCCGGAGTCACACGGTTGTTCATACGAAGCTCCGCCGCCGCCGGGCCTGTCAACGCCCCACACCCGGTGGCATACAATACCGCCGTTCGCCCGGGCGCGACCGCCGGCAACTCCGGATACAGCGACGGCGAAGTTGCCGTAACCAAAATCGGCGACGAAATCGGCGCACTTCCCGCGGTCGTAACGGTTAGCGTCTGCAACCCCAGCGGCACATCGGCGGCCAGCAGTGCGTTGATCTGTCCCGGACCCGCAAAGCCAATGTGCGCTTCACGCCCCCCCACCGTAACCCGCACTCCGCCCGCCCCGGCCAGCCCATTTCCATAAATTTCGATCCACGCGTTTGGCGACGCTCCACCCCCACCGAACGGCTGACGAACGTGCAGCGGACCCGCCGGATTCGCCGCGAACGAGTTCAGAAATATCCGGTCGCCAAACTGGTCACCCAGCCCGTTGGCGGCATTCACCGCAAGGTAAAACTCGATCGGACCACGCGCATCCGCCGGCGGTGTCCATTCCAACTCCCACAATGGCTCCCGCGACGGCCGGCTGTGCTGCGCGAAATACAGCGGATCCCCGGGCGGGCAGGCCGCCGCCACCGGCGGTCTTCCATCGCCGCACTGGACAGAGATCTCATTTCCCAATGCGCGCAGTGCCCCTCCCGACCCAACCGCCGGATTGGACCCCAGCCTCGCGGAAAGCTGAAAACCATAACGCGCCGTGATCGGCTCCGTGGACTGTCCAGTGACATGCACCAGGATTCTCTGTGGCACGCCCGGTTCGTAAAACGCCCCAAACGGAAGGTAAATCGCCGCCCCCTCGCCCCTCGCCGCCGCGCCGACGTGGCAACTGCCACCCGCGCAATGCCCCGTATCGCCCGGCGCGCCCGTCCGGCCCGGACCGGGTCCCGTTGGAAACGCCAGTAGTATCACCGGCACCGCCGCCAATAAAGACAAAGTGAGTCGCAAGCATTCTCATTGTCTAACCGCAATGCTACAAATTCATGAATTAGACACCCGATAACATTTCATGAAACTGCTTTGCAACTGTCATGAAATTGTCGTTGCCGCGGTAATAACACTAGTAGGTTGTTATCAACGACAGGAGCAAAAATCACATGAGTGAAGAAATCAAGAATCCAGACAGCACCCTCGGTGGCATCATTGAGCGCCGCTTCCATCGCCGCAGCCTCCTCGGCGGTCTCTTCAAGAGCATCCCGGCGGCCGCCCTTATGGGCAGCCAGATATCGGCCAAGGAGACCACGGGCGTCTCCGCCGAAACCGCGATCAGCGCCGCCAAAGAAGCCGCCAAAGACTCCCGCCTCACCTTCTCACCCATCTCTCTTTCCCGCGAAGACGCGATCAACGTTCCGCAGGGATACAAGGTCGGCGTCCTTGCTAAGTGGGGCGACCCCATTACCGCCGATGCGCCGCCCTTCGATCCCAATAACCAAACGCCCGAAGCCCAGGCGAAACAGTTTGGATACAACAACGACTGGCTCGATTTCTTCCCCCTTCCCGCCTACAATGTTCCCAACCCCAATCACGGCCTCATCGCCGTCAATCACGAATACACCAATCCGGAACTGATGTTTAAGAATTGGACTGACGCCACCCAAACCAAGGCGATGACCGACATCGAACTCAACGCCCACGGTCTCAGCGTATTTGAAGTCATGCGGGATCGCGGCGGCGATTGGTCCGCCATCCCCGGCGGCCGCTACGGCCGCCGCATCACCGCCTTCACTCCTATGGAAGTCACCGGCCCGGCCGCCGGCCACGAACTCCTACGCACCTCCGCCGATCCCACCGGCCGCCGTGTATTGGGCACGCTCAATAACTGTGCCGGCGGCAAGACGCCGTGGGGCACCGTGCTCTCCGGCGAAGAGAATTTCCATCAGTACTTTTCCAACGCCGGCCCGCTTCCGGCCGGTAAAGTGAAGACCATTCACACCCGGTACGGTATGCCCGGCGCCGCCGGCTCCTACAGTTGGGCTCGTCACTATGATCGCTTCGACGTCGCCAAAGAACCCAACGAAGCCTTCCGTTTCGGCTGGGTTATCGAGTTCGATCCCTACGACCCTAACTCTGTCCCCAAAAAGCGCACGGCGATCGGCCGCTTCCGCCATGAAGGCTGTACCATTCAGATCGCCCCCGATGGCCGCGTCGTGGCCTACTCCGGGGACGACGAGCGTTTCCAGTTTGCTTATAAATTCGTCTCCAGCAAACAGTACAATCACTTCGACCGCGCCGCCAATGCCGACATCCTCGACGAAGGAACTCTCTACGCCGCCAAGTTCAACGACGACGGCTCCGGCGAATGGTTCCCCCTCGTTTTCGGCGCCGGGCGCTTAACCGCCGCCAATGGCTATACGAGCCAAGCGGATGTCCTCATCGACACCCGCGGCGCCGCCGCGCTCGCCGGCGCCACTCCCATGGATCGCCCCGAGGACATGGAAGTGAATCCTGTCAATGGCAAGGTCTATCTCGCCCTTACCAACAACACCTCCCGCACTGACCTCAACAAGGACAAGGCCAACCCCCGCGCCAGCAACCGCTGGGGGCACATCATCGAAATCACTGAAGACAACGGCGACCATACCGCCGTCAAGTTCTTCTGGGAGATCTTCATCCTTTGCGGGGACGGCAACAACCCGGCGCACGGCGCATTCTTCGCCGGTTATGACCCCAAAAAGGTCAGCGCCCTCGCCGCTCCCGATAACATTACCTTCGACTCCAAGGGCAACCTCTGGATCGCCACCGACGGACAGCCCGGGGTTATTGGGGGCAACGACGGCATCTACGCCGTTCCCACCGATGGCACTGAACGCGGCTTCATTCGCCAGTTGTGCTCCACTGTCGTCGGCGCCGAGTCCGCCAGTCTCGTCTTCAATCCCGATGACACCACGCTCTTTGTCACCGTCCAGCATCCCGGTGAAGGCGGTAAATGGTCCGACAATCCGCGTGAGCTAACCTCCACATTTCCGGATGGCGGCGCCCCTAACAAGCCCGCTATTATCACCATCTCCAAGGCCAGTGGCAACCCGGTCATCGGCAGCTAAACCGTAAGGCTTGGCCTTCTACGACCGTTCGAATTCGTAGGCGCGCTCGACTTTGGCGACTCTTAACCGGTACGCCTGGTAGAAGGCGCGATAGCCTTCGCGCTGGGCGAGCTGGTGTTCGGCATTGGCGTGCCAGGCGCGTATGGCATCCTCGCTGACCCAGTAGGAGACGGTTATGCCGACACTTTCGCGAGCGGATTCGACGCCGAGAAAGCCAGGCTGCCGCTGAGCAAGTTCGACCATGCGGGCGGCTGTTCCAGCGTAGCCCTCGGTGTCACCGGTAAGGAGGGAGGAGAAGATGACGGCGTAGTAGGGCGGGGCGGGGGTGTTGGCCAGCATTGGTAGATTATCGCCCAAAGAAAACGCGGAATGGCCAGCCATTCCGCGTTTGGCAAATCGATCAAAGACCGGCGTCGAATTGAGAAAACTATTTCGGCGCTTCGGCTTCCTTCTTCTTACCGCCCTTTTTCTTGCCCTTCTTCTCTTGCTTCTTCGTGTCGTCCACGCTCGTGGTGGCCGCGAACGTCACCATCGAGAAAGCGCCAAGAACCATCAGCGCGAGAATCTTCTTCATTTTTCGTAATCTCCTTAAGGTTTCTGTCCGCCTGTGGCGAACCGGATAAAACCAGCATGAGGCAGTTTCCCATTTCGGACGATCCCGAAAACAGGCTATTTTCAGGCACGAGTTAGGGTTAGGCAGACCGGTAAATCCATCAACTCCGATACCCTGAAGAAAGCTCGATGTTCAAACAAATTACCGATAAGAGCATCCTTCGCGTCCTCATCAGCGGATTCGCGCTCGTCATCGTGCTCCTCCTCGCCTCCGGTTACATCGGCGTCTACAACGCCCAGCAGATCCGAGCTTCCGCCGAACGCCTTGCCGGCGAGCAGGTGGTAACCAACCGCCTGATCGACGAAATTCACCGTGAACAAGGCGCCCTTAACGCCGTCTTCACCAATCTCAACCAGGAACCCGGCTCGGTCGATCGCGACGACATACTATCCCAACTCAATGAAGCCGACCGCGTCATTGAGCAAATCGTCGCCACCGGCAGCGGCACCAAAGACGAGTCCCTGTGGAAGGAACTCCGTCACGCCGCTATCGCCTTTTCCGCCGAGGCCCGCCGCCTCCTGGCCGTTGAAGACGCCGAGTCGCTGTTCTCCTACGACCTCCTGGAACGCCATGAACAGGTGATCGAGGTCATTCGCAAACTCATTGCCCGCGGTTCTGAGCGCTCTGCCCAGGCCCAAGGCGAGATTACCCAAAACTCCGCCCTCCTCGTCAACCAATCCACCATCCTCATGGGCTCTTGTCTTGTACTCGCCCTTATCGTCGCGATCTTCACCGTCCGCACCACCGCCAGCCTATCCCGCCGCCTGGAATATCAGGCCGGCGAACTCAGCCGCGTGTCTTGGCACATGCTCGAAAATCAGGAGTCCGCCGCCCGCCGCTTTTCTCACGAACTGCACGACGAACTCGGCCAATCCCTTACCGCGGTCAAAGCCAATCTCGCCGCTCTCGCCGCCAGGGAATCCAATCGCCGTTTCGAAGACTGCTTGCATCTGGTCGACGAAGCCATCAAGAACGTGCGCGAACTTTCCCAACTGCTGCGCCCGACGATCCTCGACGACTTCGGCCTTGATGCCGGGCTCCGCTGGCAGTGCGAACGCTTCAACGAACGCACGGGTATCGAGGTCGACTACGATTCCGGCGTTACCGTTCGTCTCCCCGATGAAACGGAGACCCATCTCTTCCGCATCGCCCAGGAAGCGCTCACCAACATCGCCCGTCATTCCAAAGCCACCCGTGTCGAGATCCGCCTCCATAAGGACGGCGACAAAATCCGCCTGCGGATCAGCGACAATGGAAAGGGAATCGATGCCGCCGAAAAGTCCGCCCGACGCGGAATCGGCATGACCGGCATGCGCGCCCGGGCCCGTAACGCGGGGGGTGAGCTAAAGATTTCGACGCCCGGAAAAGGCGTGACCATCGACGTCTGGGTGCCCGCGGCCGTGGTGCCCGCCGCCTTCGTGAAAGATGAGCAAAAAGATACGAATCTTATTGGCCGATGACCATGCCGTCGTCCGCCAGGGTTTCCGCTTGATTCTCGGCGCCCAAGCGGATATGGAAATCGTCGGAGAAGCCGGGAACGGCCGCGAAGCGGTTGCCATGAGCGAATCGCTCCACCCCGACGTCGTGGTCATGGACGTCGCCATGCCTGAGTTAAACGGCATCGAAGCCACGCGCCGAATAGTGGATGCAAACCCGCACACCCGCGTCCTCGCCCTCAGCATGCACAAGGATTCGGTGTATGTCCGCGAGATTCTCCGCGCCGGCGCCCGCGGCTATCTTCTGAAAGATTCCATTGACGTCGACCTCCTCGCCGCCGTCCGCGCCGTCGCCAAAGGCGAAGGCTACTTAAGCCCGGGCGTTTCCGGCTCCGTTCTCTCCGACTATCGGAAACACGTTACGGACCCGTTGGATCTGCTAAGTTCCCGGGAACGTGAAGTGCTTCAATTGATTGCCGAGGGCAAGACTAATAAGGATATCGCGACGCTGCTGAATCTAAGTGTCTACACCGTCGACGCCCACCGCGGCCGCATCATGGAGAAGCTGAACCTTCATTCGACGAGCGAACTCGTGCGCTTCGCCGTTCGCAAGGGGCTGATCGACTAATCAAGATCGGTTCAAGAAATCCGTGATCGCGCCAGTTACTTCGGCACTCTTCTCGATTGGCGGCATGTGCTTTTCCCTTTCGAAGGGATGGATTTGGGCGCCGGGAATCAAGCAAGCTGTCCCCTCCAAAGCGCCGCGGTCGAAATATCGATCCGCCGTACCTCCGATGACGAGTGCCGGGCTTATAATTCGCCCGCAGTACTCAGAGTAGTTCTTGAAATCCGGTCCAAACAGTTGGCGGTAGTCTCGCAGAATCGCAGACGGGTCCCGGAAGCCGGTGGCCAGCCGATTTCCATCCTTCCAAAGCTTGAGCCGCACCAGCCAGTTATACCAGGGTCGGCGGAACAGCAGCGCGTTTTCGCGTACGAGGGTGCGGAAGTCCCCTCGTTCCAGCGCCTCGAATTGCCGTTCCATCATTCGCCATCCGCCCGGCGAGAAACGGTGCCCAGAGACGAGCGGCACCAAGCGCCTGACCAACTCCGGATGCTGAGCGGCGAATCGCATTCCCACGAAGCCGCCGAAAGAGATCCCCACTACAACCTCGGGCGGCGTGCGGATTGCGGTAGCCATGTCCCGAACGATCTCATCGAAGCCAGAGCCGGCGTATCCGAGAATTGTGAACTTATGCCCTGGAAGCAGTCGTGAAACCTTACGTGCGTAGCGTCCTGGGTCCGAAACCTTGTCGAGACGCTTGAATAGGGCACCAGCGCCGAAGAATACCACCGCTTCCCGTTGGCCGGTCCCGCCGCGAATGTACGGCACGCCGTCTCCCAGCAGCAAGCCTGTTTCAACATTCGACATCTTCCAGGGTGTCAATCTTCGTTAGCCTACAACAGCTTTGGCCGCGCTCGCGAACCTAAGCGCTGAGCCGCAGAGGTTCCGCCGTCATGGAATCCGGGTGCGCCTCTTCGAGCTGGCTCCAGGCTTCGAGGAGAGTGCAGAGGAGTCTTTCCGTTTCGGCGAGAGGCGCATCGGATTGCTCGATGTTCGCCTCTCCAAGACGCCGGTGGATATAAACGTAGAGTTCCGCCAAATTGACCGCCACTTCACCGCCCGCCTCTTTGTCCAAACTAACCGTCAGTTCCTGAATGATCGCGCAGGCCTTTGTGATGGCCGCGGACCGATCACGGATCTGCCCGTTGGCAAGGCACGTCCTTGCCAGCCGAACCGCTCGAATGGCGCCGCGATAGAGCGCGCGGACCAGATCCAGGGGGCTGGCCCCGAGAATTTCCCAATCTTGTTGACTCTTATAGGCTTGGATCGACATTCACTCTGCTTTCGTGGCCACTTACAAGACTCTTCGGAGAAAGGAGGCGCGGCTTTAGAGAATGATTGCCGGCGGTCAGCGCGAGCGCAACTCTTCCGCCAGCCGCAGTGTATATTCCGGGGGTAATTGCCGGATGACTTCGCGAGTCTGACGGTCGACAATGCGCATCAGGGGCCGACGGGTCTCCCGATCCATGACAAACGTGAGTTCGTTGTTTTCCCCGAAGAACTCAGTGGCGTTGATCGCCTTTATCGCCTTGACGAGTTCGCGCCGTTCGGTCGCCTGCTGCTGATCCAGCCTCGTATCGGGCAGAATCGCCGGGAGGGCGACATTATCGATTGCCTTCGTATCCATACCGACCACCTTTCTGTAATAGGGGTTCTAGCATGTCTTATCGGAAAAATCCGACGCGGCTTGAGGAAAAATGTACTAAGCCAAAGGCCTAAGCCAAATTTAGAACTTTCAGCGTGGTTCCGCGTTCCTTCTCGATCTTCTGCTGAAGGAGGAGGATGCCATAAATGAGCTGTTCCGGGCGCGGAGGGCAGCCAGGGACGTACACGTCGACGGGGATGACCTGATTAACGGGTACCAGGGCGTAGTTGCTGAAAACGCCGGTGGAGGTAGCGCAGGCGCCCATCGAGATGACCCATTTGGGTTCCGGCATCTGTTGATAGAGCTGGCGGATGACCGGCGCCATTTTGTTTGAGACGCGGCCGGCGATGATCATGAGATCGGCCTGGCGAGGCGAGCCGCGAAAAACTTCCGCGCCGAAGCGTGAGATGTCGAAGCGGGAGGCGCTCATGGCCATCATTTCGATGGCGCAGCAGGCGAGGCCGAATGTCATCGGCCAGATGGAGTTTTTGCGGCCCCAGTTGATGGCGCTATCGATGGTCGTGAGCACGATGCTTTCAGAGAGGTCGTCGAATTGAGTATCGTCGATGCGATCAAACAACTCTTCGGGGGCGGCGGGCAGGACTCGCTGTTCCATGGATTTCCTCTTTCAGTATGCCACGCGAAGAGCGGATTGATCGGCTTTAGTTGCCGTGGGGACGGCGCGTTGAGGACACTGGTACCTTACATGTCCATTGAATCGGCCGTCACGCGGTATGAGTTTCCCTCCGCCGATATTGGTTCCGCGCTACGGCGGGTCGCGATCGCGCATGGCGTTCAGGATGTGTACTGGGACATTTGGGGCCGGGAACACTGGCCGGATCTGGACGTTCAGAAAGCTGTGCTGGCGTCGATCGGGATCGATACTTCCTCTGTCGCTACCGTCGATGAGTCGTTACGCGGATGGCTTTCCCGGGAACGGCTGGCATTGCTTCCACCCTGTGTTGTCAGTTCCTCCGCTGAGGCTTGGTTGCCAGTTGCCTTTCTGGCAGGGGCGGATGGCCTCCTGGCATTGACGGTGACGTTGGAGGCGGGCGGGACCTTAGCGGCGCAGGGCCGGCTGGCCGGGTTGGTTGTCTTTGAAACTATTGACGTGGACGGGCTTGTCTGGTCACGGGCGCGGTTGCCGCTGCCGGAGGGGCTGCCGCACGGGTTTCATAAAGCCAATTTCGCCGCGAATGGAGCTACCGCATCCTGCGAACTGATTCATTGCCCGGACCGGGTTTTCCGGCCTGCGGCGATGGGGGACGATCGGCGGTTGGCGGGCATTGCGATTAGCCTTTACGGACTGCGCTCCGAGCGGAATTGGGGGTGCGGGGATTTTGCGGATCTGCGCCGGTTTTCCACCTGGGCCGCGCGGGAAGCGGGGGCTTCCTTTGTTGCGTTGAACCCGCTGCACGCGTTGGCGAACCGCTCTCCATATAACACCAGCCCTTATCTGCCGGCATCGACGTTTTACCGGAACTTTATCTATCTCGATATAGAGGCGGTCCCGGAGTTTGCGGATTCGACTATGGCGCGGCGTTTGCGGCTGTTAGCCGACGGGCGGATCGCGGCTTTGCGCGCGACCGAGTTTGTCGACTATGAGGGCGTGGCGCGGTTGAAGCGGCTTTTTCTCCAGGTCCTCTACCGGCAGTTTCTGCGCGGCGGGGCGGCGCGGCGGAGCGACTTTGACGGGTTCCGCCGGGCGGAGGGCCGGTTACTGGAGCGGTTTGCAGTTTACAGCGCGCTTGATGAGTATTTGCGCCGGCGGGACAGGAATTTGTGGATTTGGCCGGATTGGCCGGTTGCATTTCAGAACCCGGACTCGGTCGAGGTGGCGGAGTTTGCGCGGCGCGAATGGCGCCGCGTGGAGTTCTGGCAGTACGTTTATTGGCTGGTTGACCAGCAGGTGGCGGGCGCGCAGGCGCAGTCGGTGTCGGCTGGAATGCCGATTGGTTTGTATCATGACCTGGCGCTGGCGACGGACCGCTGCGGGTCCGACCTATGGGCGCACCGCTCTTTTTATGCGGAAGGCTGCCGCGTGGGGGCGCCGCCGGATGACTTTTCGCCGAAGGGGCAGGATTGGTCTTTTCCGCCGCCGGCGACGGACCGGCATCGGGCGGATGGCTACAAGCTATTCGCGGCCGCGATCCGGAATAACAGCCGCCATGGCGGGGCGCTGCGGATTGACCATGTGATGCGTTTTTTCCGTTTGTATTGGATCCCGGAAGGAAAGGACGCGACGCAGGGAACATATGTCCGCGAGCCGTGGCGCGACTTACTGCGGATCGTCGCGCTGGAGAGTCATCGGAACCGTGTGATAGTGATTGGCGAGGATCTTGGCACTGTTGAAGGTTACGTGCGCGAGGGGCTCGCGGAGTTCGGTGTTTTGAGTTATCGGCTGCTTTACTTTGAAAAGAAAGAGGAGGGTAAGTTTAAGCGGCCGGATGAGTATCCGGGTGAAGCCGTTGTCAGTTCGACAACGCATGATTTACCAACGCTTGCCGGGTACTGGATTGGCAGCGACATCGAGTCGCGCAAGAAAGCCGGTTTGTTGCACGATGAGGACGCCTATCGCGAGCAATTGCTGGCGCGCTTGGAGGATAAGCATAAGTTAATTGAGATCCTCCACGACCTCGGGCTGTTGCCTGACGGGTACCCGCGGGATGCGGCGATGTCGGTTGAACTGACCGGTGAGTTACATAATGCCGTTATTGGATTCCTGGCGTCGGCCGCGTCCCGGATATTTGTGTTGAACCAGGAGGATTTGACGAAGGAGACCGAACAGCAGAATTTGCCGGGCTCGACTTGGGAGTATCCCAACTGGCGGCGCAAGATGCGTTACTCGATTGAAGATTTGGAGGGCGACGTCCGGGCGGCCGACTTTACGCATATGTTGCGGAACTGGCTGGAGCGGACGGGACGAGCGGCGTTTTAACTCCGGCAACCGCTCCCGACCGATATACTGGCAGACCAGTATGAGCAATTTCTCACGCCGCAACTGGATCGCCGGGGCCGCCGCCGCAGGCACGGCCTTGTTCCAAGTCGAAGAAGGCCACGCCGCGCAAATCGGCCGCAACGCGCCGATCTCGCCCAAGGACAAAATCAAGATCACCAAACTCGAGACCATTCTGGTGAAGCCTCGCTGGCTGTTCCTGAAGGTCCACACCGACGCCGGAATCGTCGGCCTCGGAGAGCCTGTGACGGAGGGCCGCGCGCTCACTTGCGCCACCGCGATTAAAGAGATTGAGCCTTACCTGATCGGCAAGGACCCGCGCGCCGTGGTACACCACTGGCAGGCGATTTACCGCCATGCGTTTTATCGCGGCGGCCCGATTCTCACCAGCGCGTTAAGCGGCATTGATCAGGCGTTGTGGGACATCAAGGGCAAGGCATTCGGCGTGCCGGTGTATGAATTGTTCGGCGGTCCGACGCGCAACAAGATTCGCGTCTATGCGCACGCGCAACGGACCGGATCGTTAGAACAGGGCTTGCGCGATGCGATGGCCAAAGGCTTTACCGCTTTCAAAACCGGTCCCGCCAAGCGGCGGCCGGCGCGGTACGTGGAATCGCCGGCCGAGGTGAAGTATGCGGCGGAGCGCTTTGCCGAAATGCGCCGAATCGTGGGTGACAACGTCGATATCGGGATCGATTTCCACGGCGCCGTTAGCCCGGCCCACGCGAAGATGCTGATCAAGGCGCTGGAGCCATACAACCCGATGTTCATTGAGGAGCCGTGCCAGGCGCAGAATCACGATGTGATGGCGGAGATTGCCCGCGGCACGCATTTGCCGATCGCCACCGGTGAGCGTGTGTTCACCAAATGGGGCTTCCGCGAGGTGCTGGAGAAGAAGGCGGCAACGATCTTGCAGCCCGACATGTGCCACGCCGGCGGCATCACCGAAGTGCGGCTGATCGCGGGCATGGCTGAAGCCTACTACGCCAGCATTGCGCCGCATAATCCGCTGGGGCCGATTTCCCTCGCGGCGGGGATGCAACTGGCCGCGTCGATTCCGAACTTCCTGATCCAGGAACAGGTTTCGCTGGGCGAAGGGTACGTGAAGAAGCCGTTTACGGTGAAGGAAGGGTATCTGGAACTGCCAACGGGGCCTGGACTTGGCGTGGAGCTTGACGATAATCTGATGGCGGACAAGATCGGACATGATTGGCGCAATCAGGAATCGTATGATGCGGACGATGGCAGCGTCGTGGATTGGTAAGTCCGACCTACAGTTTCAATGAGCCTTTGTCTATTGACCTTCGCATTACAGTTTTTCATTTGAAATTTGTGTCAAACAGGAAGCAAAAAGGAGACGCTACATGAATTGGTACGAACAAGCCGCCCTTGCAGCCGCTATCTTGATCGTCATCCGCATGCTGTACGCGCGCTGGGCGCAAAAAAAGGAGAGAAGCTGGAGTGCCGTCGGATTCATGTCCAAGGAACTGGCGACGTCCACATGCTTTTGAAAGACCTCGGGGCCATCCTCGTCGACGACCCTTTGCAAGCGGAGTTCCGAATCCGTGTAAGCCTCAATGAGGGTGCTTGTGAGGACGTGAATGGAAACCGCGGAGAAGGACGAATTATCATGGCTGATAAGACCCGTCCGTCCACAAGAGAATCGCAGTCGTTGGTGATTTACATTGGCGACTTCATTGATCTAAGCGATATGTTGCGGGCCAGTGGCAAAAAGGGTGTAGTGGTTCCGCTCGGGTGATAATCTTTCGAACGCTTCATTTCAGGTTTACGCACTTAACCAGCGTAGTTGCACAGGTCGGTACGGAATTTCAGTTCGCTGACCCAAATTTGTTACATGGTGATGGCCATCCTCCACATCGGCATGGTCCCCCTCATTCGCACCAACTCCACCGAGCCCGCCATTCCCTCGCTGGAGGCCCGTCTGTCGCGGCGGCATTCGCTGTGCGGGCGTAACGATAGTTAAGGGTCGGCCGCGGTCCGTCGATCACGCGGCCGACCGCGGCAGGACTTCCTGCTGGATCTGAGCGCTAAGGGCATCCTCAGCCACGGCGAGGTCGAACTTACACTGCAAGTTCATCCACATCTGGGCCGAGACGCCAAAGTAACGGGCGAGCCGAAGGGCGGTATCCGCGGTGATGCCGCGCTGACCCTTGACAATGGCGCCAATGCGGTTGGCAGGCACCCGCAGCGATAGAGAGATGGCGTGAACATTCAGACCGGATTCCTCCAAGAGATCCCGCAGGACTTCTCCGGGATGCATCGGCGGGAGGCGGTTAGTAGGCATAAGAGGTTGCGTTCCTATCAGTGGTAGTCTACGATCTCGACATTGTGGGCATCTCCGTTCCGCCATGTGAAGCAGATACGGTACTGATCATTAATGCGAATGCTGTGCTGCCCTCTTCGGTCGCCTTTTAATGCTTCCAGCCGGAGTCCGGGGAGGTTGAGGTCGAGAAGAGATGTGGCCGCATCCAAAAGTTCCAGGCGAATTCGCGCAGCTCGCTCGATACTCTGGAGCCTGCGGCTAAATTTCCGCTCCAGCAGCTTTTGCGCGTCCTGGTCACTGCAAGAGCGGATCATACAAGCACCATAATACGCGAACCGTACAAGGCGCGCAACACTGCCACCAATGCGAAACTAAGAGAAACAGGCCCCATGACCAAATCCCAAATCCGCGCCTCCATCCTCGACATTGGCATCGTCCCTATCATCCGTACCAATTCAGCCGATTCCGCGATTAAAGCCGTCGAAGCCGTCTATCGCGGCGGCATCCGCTCCGCTGAAGTCACCATGACCGTCCCAGGCGCCATCAAAGCTCTCGAAAAACTCGCCGATGCGCTTGGCGACAAGATGACGCTCGGCGCAGGGACCGTGCTCGATCCGGAAACGGCTCGCGCTTGCATCTTGGCCGGGGCTCAGTTCCTTGTCACACCGGCGCTGAGAATCACAACCATCGAAGTTGCGCACCGCTATTCGAAGGTCATCTGTCCGGGCGCGCTCACGCCTACCGAAGTGCTGACCGCTTGGGAAGCCGGTGCCGATTTCGTCAAGATTTTCCCCTGTTCCAACATGGGCGGCGCTAAATACATCAAAGCCCTGAAAGGCCCTTTCCCGCAAATCGAGATGATCCCGACCGGCGGCGTCAATCTGGATACGGTCGCGGATTTCCTCAAGGCCGGGTCCGCCGCCGTCGCCGTCGGCAGCGAACTTATCGACGCGCAGACTATCAAGGACGGCAAATACGAAGTGTTCGAGGAACGCTCCCGCCAGTTCCTGGCCGTCGTTACCAAAGCTCGCTCGGAATAAGCGGTAAACTGGAGTTTCTTTTATGGCTATCAGTCAAGATCTGCTGGAAATTCTCGTTTGCCCGCTTTGCAAGGCATCGCTCGATCTGAAGTCCGATGGCAGCGGACTGAAGTGCGTGCAATGCAAGCGGGTCTATCCGGTTCGTGACGACATCCCCGTGATGCTGGTCGACGAAGCCCGCGTCGAGGACTAGCTTTGCTCGATAAACTGCCCAGCGGCGCGAAGGTGCTCATCATCCGCCTTCGTTCGCTAGGCGATTGCGTTCTCACCACGCCAGCCATACATATCCTCAAACAAACCCGTCCGGACCTCCGCGTGGCCGTCATGGTGGAGGACCGCTTCGCCGATGTTTTTCGCGGTAATCCGGACATCGACGCCGTCCTCCCGCCCCACGCGGCGGCGGCCCTGGTTTGGAATCCGAAGCTCACCATCAATCTCCATGGCGGCGGCCGCAGCATGTGGCTCACACTCGCATCCACAGCCCGTTACCGCGCCGGGTTCGGCCACTTCCGCAATCGGAATATCTACAACCTGCACATCCCGCGCGCGCAGGAAATATTGAACGTCGAGCGGACCGTCCACACCGCCGAACACATCGCGTCGGCCATGTTCTGGCTCGGCGCCAAGCGTATGGAGATTCCGCGTGCTCGCCTCCACGTTCCCGTCGTTCCCGCCGATAAACCGTACGCCGTCTTTCACGCCCTTGCTTCCGCCGCGAATAAATCCTGGCCTGCCGAGCGCTTCATCGAAGTCGCGCGCGGATTGCAACACCTGGAGCCCATCTTCATCGGCGGCCCTGGCGACGATCTGTCGAAATTCAGCGAATTCCGCACCCAGATCAATCCTTCGTTAAAAGACACGCTCGTCCTCATTCAATCGGCGAGCCTCTTCATCGGCAACGATAGCGGCCCCGCGCACATTGCCGCCGCATTCAACATTCCGCTCGTCGTTCTTTTTGGCGAATCGGACCCGGTTATCTGGGCCCCGTGGCGCGCTCACGCGCAAACGCTGGCCGCGAATGGCGCCCTGGACCTCATCGCAACCGCCGATGTGCTCGCCGCGATTGAAGCGCTGGGAGTGGCCGCATGAAGGAACTGCTCCGCGTCTTCCGCTACGTCCGTCCCTACACGCCGTCGCTCCTCGCCTCCGTTGTGCTGATGGCCTTCGCCGGGGCCGCTCACGGTCTCATCGCGTTGCTCATCAAACCGATCTTCGATCGCGCCCTGAACCCCGCCGCCACCGAAACCGTCGTCAAACTCATCGACATTCCCTTTATTAACCGCGCGCTGAACCTCAACGATCTCGTCCCCGCATTCATTCAAGACGTCTGGTTAATGACGGCCGCCGCCGTACTCTTCGCCTTCTTCCTGCGCGGTCTCACCGACTACTTCGGCAACTTGCTCATCAACCGCGTCGGCCTCAACTCGGTCACCGATCTCCGCCAGCACATCTTCGATCGCGTTCTCCGCCAGGACGCGCAGTTCTTCGACACGAACTCCACCGGCCAGTTGATGTCCTCCATCATGAGCGACATCGACAAGATCCAAGTGGCCACCTCGCACATCCTCGCTGATTGGCTCCGGCAGACATTCATCGCCATCGCCCTGTTGGTCGTCATCGTGCAAAACGACTGGAAATTGGCCCTGTTCTCGCTCACGGTCCTGCCCATTGTCATGTTGCCGACGGCAAAGCTCGGACGCCGCATTCGCCGGTCCACTCGACGCGCGCAGGACGACACCGCCGAACTCAACCAGATACTGCAGGAGACCATTAGCGGCCATCAGGTCGTCAAATCTTTCGGCGCTGAACACTTTGAATCCAACCGCTTCCGGGATGCCGCGCTTCGCCTCCGCCGCAGTAATTTTAAATACGTTGCCCAACAAGCCATCGGCTCACCGCTCATTGAGTTCCTCGGCGCCATCACGATCGTTTGCCTGGTCACCTATGCCCGCACGCAGATCCAACAAGGGCGGATGAGCACTGGCGAGTTCACCAGTTTTGTCATTGCATTATTGATGCTCTACGAGCCAGTCAAGCGCCTCGTCGGCATTCACAACATCTTCCAGCAGGCGCTCGGCGCATCGCAAAAGGTGTTTGAATACCTCGATAGCGACATTCAAATCGCCGAGAGACCGGATGCGAAAGAACTTCGCCGCTTTGCGAATAGCATCACGTTTGACGACGTCTCCTTTCACTACCCCAATGCGCCCGAAGGATTTCTGCTCGACGGAATTTCGATGGACGTGAAGGCTGGGCAAATCGTCGCTCTCGTCGGCCCCAGCGGAGCCGGCAAAACCACGCTGGCCTCCCTCCTTCCGCGCTTTTACGATCCCGTGAAAGGCGCTGTCCGCATTGACGGTACCGACGTCCGTGATTTCCAACTGTCTTCTTTAAGAAGCAAAATCAGCATCGTCGCGCAGGATACTTTTCTCTTCAACACCACCCTGGCCGCCAACATCGGCTATGGCCGTCCGGGCGCCACCGAAGAAGAGATCCGCGAAGCCTCCGCTAACGCCCTCGCTCTCGAGTTTATTGAGGAATTGCCCGAAGGCTTCCAGACCATCGTCGGCGAACGCGGCGCCCGGCTCTCCGGCGGCCAGCGCCAGCGCATCGCCATCGCCCGCGCCCTGCTCGAAAACGCGCCCATTCTCATCCTTGATGAGGCTACCTCCCACCTCGACACCGAAAGCGAGTCGCTGGTTCAAAAGGCGCTAGCCAATCTCATCGAAGGGCGCACCGTAATCGTCATCGCCCATCGCCTGTCGACTATTCGCCGCGCCGACAAGATCGTCGTCCTCGACCGCGGCCGCATCGTTGAAACCGGCCGCCACGACGAACTCGTTAACGCCGGCGGGATCTATCAGCGGCTTCATGAATTGCAATTCCTGGAAATCGGCAATTCATAAGCCTGGAAGCGTAACTCATTTCTTTAGCAACGGTACGATCGCTTGAAATACATTGCGCGCCACGATCTTATTCCCCGCGGCAGTTGGATGTATCTCATCACGCTGCATGAGACCCTTTTGCAGCACCACACCATCCAACAGAAAACGCATCCGCGTTATTTTGTGTTTCTTCTCCAGCATTGGATACATCTGCTCGAACTCGCGTATATAGTCGGAGCCGTAGTTCCGCGGCAGCGTCATTCCAGCGAGCAAGACCAGGACCCCGGCTTCCTTAAACGCCAAAATCATCTTGTCCAGGTTGTCCCGCGTCGCGGCGATAGGAAGCCCGCGCAGGCCGTCGTTTCCGCCAAGTTCCAGAATGACCAGATACGGTTTCGACTCCGTCGCCTGGGATACGCGCTCCAGTCCGCCGCTGGTCGTGTCGCCGCTCACGCCCTGGTTCACGACGCGGTATTTAAACCCCGCCGCATCCAACTCCCGCTGCAGGAAATCCGGATAAGACGATCCCGTCTCGGCCCCGAAACCGGCCGATAAGCTGTCGCCGAAGGCCACGATCACGGGACGATCATCGGAAAGCCCTATCAAGGCGGGCGCCGGTTCAAGGGCCGCCGCGGGAACGGGCTCACTCTTTGTACCGCAAGCGGCCGCGAAAAGCATCAAACTGAAAAGTAGTCTCTTCACCTATCTCCATCCTATGGCAAACCCTAGCATCCGGCCGGCCATCCGAGTCCGCGAACTCCACAAATCCATCGCCACCGCCACGCACACAGTCGACATTCTGCGCGGCATCGATTTCGACGTTCCCCAAGGACAGTTCGTTGCCATCATGGGCGCATCCGGCTCCGGAAAGAGCACTCTGCTTGGCCTGCTGGCCGGTCTTGACACCGTTACCAAGGGCTCCATTCAACTCGACGGCGAGGAGATCACCGGTCTGAATGAAGATTCGCTGGCGCTTCTGCGCGCCCGCAAACTGGGCTTCGTTTTCCAGTCTTATCAGCTCATCCCCACTCTCACGGCCGAGGAGAACGTCCTGCTCCCGGCGGAACTGGCCGGCGCCGTGGGCAATTCCGCCGAACGCGCCCGCGTGTTGTTGAACGAAGTCGGCCTCGACGACCGTCGCGATCACTATCCAGTCCAACTCTCTGGAGGCGAGCAGCAACGCGTCGCGCTCGCGCGAGCGTTCATGTTGCAGCCCCCGATTCTCATGGCTGACGAGCCCACCGGCAATCTCGATTCCGCCAATGGCGCCCACGTTCTCGAACTGCTGCTCAACATGAACCAGAAGGAGGGCACGACGCTCGTCCTGGTCACGCACGATCCGCAACTCGCGGTCCGGGCTGACCGCCGAATTCAGATGCGCGACGGAGTCATTATCAGCGATGAGAATTAGAACCGCGTTCCGCCTGGCCTGGCGCGACTCGCGCAACTCCGCCGCCAAGTTTGCCTTCGTTATCCTTGCCGTCGCCGTCGGCGTCGGCTCCCTGACTGGTGTCCGCGGCTTTTCGCGCGCTTTCCGCTCCATGCTGTTGAAGGATGCCCGGACGCTGATGGCGGCCGATTTGAGCATCCGCGTCTTTGAGATGCCTACCCCCGCGCAGCAGAAGGTTTTCGACGGCTTCACAACTTTGTCCATTGACCGCACCTGGATCACCGAGACCGTTTCCATGCTCAACGCGCCGCAAATGAGCACGCCGCTGCTGGTCGCCGTTAAGGCCGTTGACCCCTCTAAGTACCCCTTCTACGGTCAAGTCAATACCGCGAATAACGCCTCGCTCCCATCGATTCTGGAAGGCGCGGGCATTGCGGTGTCCGACGACTTGCTGGTCCGCTCCGGGCTGAAGGAAGGCGCCAAGGTCCGGCTTGGCACGGCTGAATTCGTCATTAGGGGCGTGCTGACTTATGAGCCGGATCGAATGGCCGGCTCCGTCAATGTCGGGCCGCGAGTGATGCTGACGCGCCCGAATCTGGAACGCGCCGGACTGTTGCAGGAAGGCAGCCGCAGCTCGCAGCGCTTCCTCTTTAAGTTCTCCTCCGGCCAAGCCGACGCGATGATTCTGACCGCCCGCAAGCAGCTTGCCCTTGCCTTTCCGGATGCTGTGATTGCGGACTACCGCGAGACCCATCCGCTCATCACTCGCGGCCTGAATAACGCGACAACGTTCCTCAGCCTGGTCAGCCTTATCGCGCTGGTTGTTGGTGCGCTGGGAGTGGCGATGGCCATGCAGTCGCACTTGCAGCAGAAACTCGATTCCATTGCGGTGATGAAGTCGCTGGGCGGCCGATCCTCGCAGATTCTGCAGGTGTATTTGTTGCAGGCGATGATGCTCGCGCTGGCCGGTGGCGCTGTTGGTATTCTGCTCGGCGCGGGTGTACAGAAGGCTTTCCCGCTGCTGATTGCCAGCTTCTTCCCCATCGCGCCTAAAGTGGAATTTGAATGGATTTCGATAGCCGAAGGCTTCGGCCTTTCGCTGCTGTCGACGCTGCTTTTCGTACTCCCGCCATTGCTGGAAATCCGCCGGATCAAGCCAATTCTGATCTTCCGCCGCGACATGGAAGGCGTGCCGAAACTGTGGAAGGAGCGGTGGCTGGAGCAGCGCGCTTCGCTCGCGGCGGGCCTTCTGATTTGCTTGGGGCTGGCGGGCATGGCGGCATTCCTGATCGATGCCAGTTGGGCTGTCGCGGCCCGCGTCGGCGCCTGGTTTGTCGGCGGCCTCATCGGGGCGCTGGCGCTGCTCGCCGGGCTTTCGTGGGCGCTGTTGAAACTCCTTCGCCGGCTCGTGAAGGTGCAGGCGTTGAAACTCCCGGCGCTGGCCCGCCACGGTCTGGCCAATCTCTATCGGCCGGGCAATCGGGCGGAGGCGGTGCTGGTCGCCTTCAGCCTTGGCGTCATGTTTACGTTGACGATTTACCTCCTCCAGAGCTCCATCATCGGCCAGATTTCGGCCAGCGCACCGCCCGGCATGCCGAATGTGTTTCTCATCAACATCACCAATGCGGATCGGGATCCGGTGGCAGCATTTCTCAAAACCGCTCCCGGCGTGGAAGGGGATGTCGCCGTCATCGCCACCGCCGCCGCCCATTTGAAGTCCATTGACAATGTGGCGCGGAACGAGGCCAATCTCACCGGTCCCGCCAAACGGTTTCTTCGCGCCCGGACCGTCACCTGGTCCCGCGAAATGCCGCCGCAGACGCAGATTGTGGAAGGCAAGTGGTGGAAGAATCCCGATCCTAAACAACCCCAGCTCTCGGTGCTGGCGGACTCGGCCAAGATCTTGAATCTGAAGCCCGGCGCGCTTACCGAATGGGAGATATCCGGCCGCCGCATCTACGCGCGCGTTGCCGCCGTTCATCGGAATGAAAGTGTCCGGCCCGGCTCCAACACCGAATTCGTCTTCTCTCCCGGTGCGCTGGATAGCGTGCCCGTGCTGTACTTTGGCGCCATTCGCGCGAGACCGGGGGCGATTGCGCAACTCCAAAAGATTTCATTCGAGAAGTTCCCCTCCATTACCGTGATTAACCTGGCCGACGTGCTGGACCGCGTGCAGGAGGTGATCGATCAAGTCGCTTTGGTCGTGCGCTTCATCTCCGCTTTTGCGATTCTGGCGGGTGTGATCATCCTCGCTTCCAGCATTGCCGGCAGCCGTCTGCGACGCGTGCGGGAGGTGGTGATCTTGAAGACGCTGGGGGCCACGAGGGCGAAAGTAGCGGCAATTTTCTCAGTGGAGTTTCTGCTGCTGGGCCTGGTTGCCGGGGTGATGGGCAGCCTGCTCGCCGTGGCTTTTACGAACGTGCTGTTGACCCGATTGCTTGACGCGCAATTCCAGTTCGATTGGGCGCCGAATTTCGTAGCCATCCTTGGGAGCGCGCTCATCGCCATGTTTGCCGGGTGGATGGCCAGCTATCGGATTCTGGACCAGAAGCCGCTGGAAATTCTTCGTGATGAATAGTAGAGGTAGACAATGACCCCGGAAGCGCGCGAACGATACTCCCGCCAGATTATCTTTGCCCCTATGGGTGAGTCCGGCCAGGAATTACTACTACAATCGAAAGTCGCTATCGTCGGTTGCGGCGCTCTCGGAACTTTTCAGGCCGCTGCCCTCGCCCGCGCTGGCGTCGGCACGCTGATTATTGTTGATCGCGACTACGTCGAACCCTCCAACCTCCATCGCCAATGGCTCTTCGAGGAGCAGGACGCCCGCGAAAACATGCCCAAGGCCGCCGCCGCCGCTCGCGGCATCGCCCGCATCAACTCCTCCACCGACGTAATCCCCCATATCACGGATCTGAATTCGGCGAATATAGAAGAGATCCTTTCCGAATCGGACCTCATTCTTGACGGCACGGACAACTTCGAAACCCGCTTCCTGCTCAACGAGTTCGCTCTAAGTACAGATAAACCGTGGATTTATGGTGCGGCGGTCGGCAGTTACGGCATCACTATGCCAATCCTGCCGGGCATCTCCTCTTGCCTCCAGTGCGTCTACCCGGAATTCCCAAAAACCGATCAGCCAACCTGTGAAACCGCCGGTGTCTTGGGCTCGGTAACCGCGACCATCGCTGCAATCCAGTCCGCCGACGCTGTCAAACTATTATCCGGGAACCAACCTCGACTACGAATTACTACAATTGACGTTTGGAGTGGAACCGTTCGTCAAATCGACCAACCCCCACGTAACCCGACTTGCCCGGCGTGCGGCCCCAACCCGAATTTTCCCTACCTCAAAGGTGAGAAGCGCGCCCCGATCTCCCTCTGCGGCCGAAATGCGGTTCAGATACATGAACGCTCCAAACCAATTAAGCTTATCGAGCTCAAATCCCGCCTGGAAAAACTCGCCCCAGTCCGCGCCAATGAGTTTGCCCTCCGCTTCTTCCCCAGCCCCTATGAACTGACCATCTTCCCCGACGGTCGCGCGATCATTAAAGGTACTATTGATGTAGGAATTGCTAGAAGCCTATATGCCAAGTACATTGGGTCGTAGTCGCCATAACTTACCCACAACATTTGGTAGTTTTCCACAACGGGTCCACAAGGGAGCGTGTTATGCTTTTCCCGTGGCCCAGGTCAGCCAGCAATCGTGGACTCGCAAGGAAATATGTAGAGTTCTGTCCCTTGAGGAGCGCCAGCTCCGGTACTGGGAAAAGCAAGGTCTGATTTCGGCGTCCGAAAACTACGCCTTTGCGGACCTGCTGACGCTTCGCACGCTCAATTCACTTCGTGAGCGGAAGATCCCCGTCCGTCAAATCCGGGAGTCCTTCCGCTCGCTACAGGAACGATTGGGCCAACTGCCCAGCGACGTCAAGATCTTCACCGAAGGCAAGCGCATCGGCGTTCAGTTTTCCGGCCAGCGCATCGAACCGGTAACGGGTCAGCTTTTCTTCGATTTCGAAGCCGTCAAGACCCACACGCTCGCGCCGCGTCATGAGCCGCGGCGCAATCGCGAACAGTCGGACTTCTGGTTTCAAAAAGGCCTCGAACTCGAACAGTCCAACGCCGCGCGTGAAGAGGCCATCGAAGCCTATCTCAAAGCCGTGGAGTTGAACGCCTCCGCCGCGGGTGCGCTGGTAAACCTCGGCACCATCTACTTCCACAAGCGCGACTGGAAAAAGAGTGAGGAGTATTACCGCGCCTCCATTGAAGCCGACCCGAATTACGCTCTGGCCCATTACAATCTCGGAAATCTTTACGACGAGCGCGGCGATCCGGACCGCGCCTACGCGCACTACCACTCCGCGCTTCGCATTCAGCCCCAGTACGGCGACGCCCACTATAACTTGGCGCTGCTGCATCAGGGCCAAGGCGACATGATGAAGGCGCTCAGCCACTGGCAGACGTACCTCAAAATCGACCCCTCTTCCCAATGGGCGCAAATCGCCCGCCGCGAAATCGACAAGATCAAACAAACCACCATTGTTCCCGCGCCGAAGCCTGTCCTGCTGCGTCCTTAATAGGTCTTGGATCGCGCGACGCCCACCGGCGGGCAGCGGGCGGATCACCTGGCATAAACGCCGCCGTCCTCAACTCATCCCAGAATCAGGACTAAGGGTCGGAGGTCTTCCGCAAACTCTCCGGCAACGAACTAAAGCTCGTCTATCTTTCCCCAGAGTGCTTGGCCGTTCCCAGCACCGCCGAAGGGCATTCAACGCAATCCCGGCTTCTTCCCGGCGGACGGAGCCCATGGTTTCGCGGCGGTGGACGCGCGCTGCCGGAACCCTCCCGCGCGGGAGCGTTAGACGCCGCCTGTAGATCCTCGGAGCAGGTATTCGGCTGGGCAAGATTGATCAAATTTGGGAATCTTCTCAATAAACCGGGGGGGGGCGATTACGGAGCCCCCCACGAAGGACTGAGATTAATCGTTTTGGCTCGTTGTTGGATCAGTTCCGCCAGCGAGGGCATCTGCCGCGCGCCACTGACTCGGTCGTGGATGTATTGAAAGAAGTTCAC
>Ga0163151_10003362_pt1 | contig 23134 bp, 46 predicted proteins | sample OliLakLV19MP5IB2_FD_145596 | JGI IMG/M metagenome (GOLD analysis project Ga0163151, IMG submission 145596) | Freshwater microbial mat bacterial communities from Lake Vanda, McMurdo Dry Valleys, Antarctica - Oligotrophic Lake LV.19.MP5.IB-2 | ecosystem: Environmental > Aquatic > Freshwater >... | reverse complement strand
AATGCGTGGCACGTCGTGTAGTGTCCTGCTACCTCGTCCCACACTCGGACCATGCCATCCTGCTCCACCATGACCCGATGCGTTCGGGTCGGCTGGCCGCTGAATGCTCGACAGCGGACGGTGATAACGCGGTTGCGCATCGTGCCGTTGCATTCCCCGAGACGAATAAAAACCTTGTGATCCGGTCGCGAGCAAACCGGGCACGATGCGCGGCCCATGTCATCCATCACGGGCGCTTGCTTCGGAGTGCGTGCCGTGTTGCTCGTCTTCGGAGTGCGTGCCATTTGCGAAATCTCTTGCCGGGAGTTGCCCGGTGCGATGCGTTGGATTCGGGGGAATCGCTCCCCGGTGTCGGGAATTGCCCGACTACCTGAACACTAACAGCGCCGACAACAGAACGCAACCACTTTTTCCACTTCCGTCAGAATAATGTTTATTCTGACGGATGCCATCGGGTCGCTGTTCTTCCTTACCGTCATGACAATTACCCCTCATTCTTACAAAAGTCCAAATTGCGAAAAACGCTCTACGTTCAACGAACACCGTGCAGGGTGATAGATTTCACGGTCTACGCTCCGCGCTCGCTACAGAGCCTTCCCGGTGCCTTAGAATTGATCGGGCGTTTATTTGAATGGAGAGCGTTTCCCCATGTATAAGGAGGTCGCGGTTCAAATACCTAGGACGAGGGTCTGAATTTGGTGGTAGTGCCCGTGCGGAACACGAGCCGGAAACGCACTACCACTTTCTGACATTCTTTAGGTCGTTTTAGGGTTCGTTGGTATGGTCTGACAAAAATACGAATATGCGAATTTCCCTTGTTTTCGATACTTTCTCTAAGGGTCTAAGGAAAAGTTTCTCAATGTAAATTCAAACGAAAATCAGTATAAACATTATTTTTTGAGAAATGGGCTGCACATTCTAAATAGCGTCTCGGAATTCGTTGCAGAAGTGAGTTCCACGTCTTTTGTTAGGATTTGCCGTATTTTACGGGGTTTGGTGCGTGTTTTGAGGGACTTGGAAAGTGAGTGGACTACGTCGCAAAAGGGTGAATACCTTGCATCTTTGCGCGAGCAAACACCCTGCGAGTTCTTCGCAGGGTGTTTATGTTGTTTAGTTAGCCTTGTGTGTAGATGACACTGAGGATATTGGGGAGTTGTTGGGGATCGTGTGATCCGTCCCATGGTTCAATGATCAAATGAGCTTCATCGTCTTGTCGTGTAACGCTGGCGATTCTGCCGAGTTGTTTGTTACCTAAGTCAATTGTTTTACCTTCCTTGTATTTGGGATCATCAACGACGACGATGAAGATTGAGACAACGGCGGCGCTGATGATGTTGACGGGCAGTGTGAGGTCTTGAGCGGTCATCTTGCGATCCTTTGGGTTTTGTCTGAACCGGGTTGATTCAGTGAGTGGAGTATTGCAGCGCGACGTGTTGAAGTCAAGGGACATTTTGAAATTCTTCTTCATGAGCGAGTTCATGAGCCATTATTTGCTGGCGTGCGTTTTACGGGGCGAATGTCCTCGGTGTGGGACTTTGCCGGTTTTGAATGTGTTCGCTTGCTGGTGTGCTTGTGGAGTGCCTTAGAATTGATTCTGTGGAACTTGTGCAGAGTGTTTGTTATCGAATGAAGAAACCCGCGAGGTTAGTCGCGGGTTTTTGTCGTTGGTGTTGGTTTACGCTGCGGTTGTTGCGGTGGCTTTCTTTTTGCGGGTGGTTGGCGTCTTGGTGGTGGTTGCGTTTCGTGTTGCGATCACTTGGGCGTCCCAACCTGCGGCGTAGGCTTTGGAGTATGCCTTGCGGTTTTCCTCGGTGCTGCCGGTGAGGTTCTTCAATCGTGCTTTGAGTTTGTTGCTTGGGTTTTTGCAGCGTGGGGAGTAATCCTCCTGAGCGTGAGCGGTTGCGGCGTTGGCTTGTGCGGCTTGTGCGTGTTTGGTGGCGATGTATTCGTTGAGTCGGTTGGTTGCGAAGTGTGTTCCTTGAGCGATGGAGTCATCAGCGAGGCGTCGTCCGTGGTAGTAGTATCGCGGGGGGCTTGAGGCGAACTTCCCTTTGCCGTTTTCGTTTTCTGTCCATCGTGCCTTATGGAACGCGGTGTGCCACACTTCCTCAATGTCTGCGTGTTCGAGGATTCCTTCAATGCGGGAAGTGACGAGGATTTGCTGTTCTGGGACTGGTTGACCGTCTTGTGTGTGAGCGGGGATTGTGCGGGTGTTGGTGACGAAGAGTTTTCCGGAGTCGAGCAGATGTTTGACTTTTTTGGCAGCGTGAATTCCCGTGTGTGCGGGAACGCTCAGAACGAGGTCGCTGTTGACGCGGAACAACTTGGCGGTGACTTGGAACAGTTTCATCGGTAGACCCTTTTGGCTGTTGAGGCGTTGCGAGTTGTTCGCGTTATTGTGCCTCTGCCCCGTGTTTCGGGGTTGTGTGCTTAGGATCATGAGTTAGACGTGGTTGTTCATGAGTGTGGGATTATTGTGGGACGTGAAAAAACCCTGTTCCTTTGTGGGGAACAGGGTTTTCTGTGGTGTTTGTGTTACTTGCTGCGTTTGTTGTTGTTGGTGAACAGGTTGTACATTTTGCTGTGAATGAATGCGGTTGTGGGTTTGTCGCGTTGTTCTTCGGTCTCGTGGTTATTTTCGTGGTCGTCGTCGTTGTCGAGGTGGATTTGTTCGGCGCGACCGTGTTCGTTGTAGACGGTTGTGGTGTTCACTGTCGGTTCCGTTTGGGGTTTGGGTTTTCGTTTTGCTTTGGGTCATGAGTTTGAATGCCTAGCGTGTTTGGCTAGGCATTTATCTGACTGTCAGATGATAGTCAGTTCAAACTCTTTGGCGAAGGCTTGAACGAAGTCCCATCCTGCGCCTATTTTGTCTTGGATTTGCGAGAGGGTGATTTCTTTGGCTTCTGCGACTTTCTTTTTATTGTCGCGTGCTGTGGGAGTCAGCACAATGTATTTACTTGGGCTTGAGAAGATGGCGACTTGGAAGCCTGAGAAGTTCTCTCCGGGTTCGTACTTACCTGCGCTGAGTGAGAGGACGATACCTCCGTATTGTTTGCTGTAGTCTACTTTTGCTTCAATTCCGTTGTGAATCATGTCACTGGAACCGCAGGTCTTGGGTTCGGTGTTGACGATGACGCTTGCCATTTCGTTTCCCTTGAGAGTGTGTGTTGTGGCAACTAAACCGCAAGCCTATCCGGACAGCGTACTATCTGGAAGGCGAGAGCGTGGCGAGTCGTAATTGGCTGGCCTTTTTGTGGTCTCGGTGTTCGGGTTCGTTCTGTTCTCGTTTGGGTCATGAGAATCTCTAGCGATGTGATTGACATTGCTAGACTTACCGGCGTTTGCGGTAGAAGGTTCGTGATTCCCCTCGGTAGGAGGGGTTTTTGGGCAGGTTTTGTGGGAGTTCTCCGTCGATCTCGTCCAGTGCGACGACTGAAAACGCAGCGAAGCCGGGCATCGCGACGGAGATGTGAGGCTGGTTGTACGGGTATTTGTCGCCGTAGGCTGGAATGAGTGTTCCGTAGGGTTCGAGTGGAATGTTGCTCCAACTCTCGATGACTCTGGCGTTTTTGCCGTTGAGGACGGCAGCGGGGCAACTCTTCTTGAGTTTGATCAAGATTGTTGGTTGTGGGATCATTTTTGTGGTCTCGGTGTTCGTTCTGTTCTCGTTTGGGTCATGAGTTTGGCTTAGTTGTCTTGATCCGGTCGCAGGTGAAACCGTCTGGCTTGTGGAGTTTGCATACGACTGATCCGGTTGCCCTGACGATGAGGGTAGCGGGTTTACCGCAGTAGCAGGTTTTCATCTTTGCACATTCTATTCTGTGGGTTTTGTGGTGCAACCAGGGTCATGAGTATAAAGTTTATCATGTCAATCGTCGGTGAGTTCGTCCAGGTCGAGGTCTCCGTCGTAGGAATCTGGTGGAGTTAGGATTCGGTTGAGTTCTCCGACGTTTGGTAGTGGTGTGAGTCTTCCTCTACCTGCGCCGCATGTACGGCAGTGGTGAATGGTAGTGGTTTTGGGTTTGCGGTAGAACTGGTAGACTTTGTTGCAGGTTTGGTTTGGGCAGACTGCGACGTATTTGCCTTGTGGCATAATGGCTGTGGAGTCGCAGCGTGTTGGGTTTGGGATGCCGATTTTCCGGGCTTGTTGTTTCCAGACTTCGTTATGTCCGTTGCCGGGACCGACGAGGGCGTGAGCGATTTCGTGTATTCCGACTTCTTCAACCTTTTTGGGTTGGTTGAGTTCACAGAACTTTTCGCTCATGAGAATGAGCTTTGGTTTGTAGCAGCATACTCCGAGTCTTCTTAGATTTTTGGTATGGATTTGCACCTTCCATCCTTGTTCTAGGAGGTGTGGGGCGTGTTTGAACAGTAGGTATTCAACTGCTGAGACTGCGAGGTTAGGTCTCATTGTTTTCCTTTGCACATTCTATTGTTTTGGTCTGACAAGGTTTTGGAGGTCTGCACACATTAGAAGTATTTGCGAGCGGGACCGAAGGCTTTGATGACTTGTGGAGAATGACGGCGGCGAGGTCTGTTGTGTTGACTTTTGCTTGCATGGGATTCGCCTTGAGTTTGGTGTTATGGGTCATGAAAACATGGTGAGGAAGTCGTTGAGGCTGATTTCGTTTCGTAGGACGCGGGCGTAGTAGCGTGGTCGGAGTTTTGCGCGGTTGTGTCGGCTGATTCGTTTGGGCAGAGGGTATTTTGTGGGGGTGAGGTACATGAGTCTGAGTAGGTAGTCGATAGTTTCGTCTTTGGTATCTGCGCCTTGTAGTTCAAAGAAGTTTTGGAGGTTGTGAGCGGCGCGACTTCTGAGGTTGAATCGTTGGGCGAAGAGGCAAACGATTTTGAGAACGAGTCTGGGGCTGTATTGTCGTTTGCCTTGAGTTTCGCGTCGTTCGCAAGCCTTTTCGTACTTGCGAATGATTTTGGTGATGATCTTCTTGATGCGGATTGTCCGTTCAATCGTGAGTGCGGACATGGGTTCGCCTTTTCGGGTTGAGTTTGAAGTAGGCGTGAATCATTCCTGCGAGGTAGGACGCTGCGCCTTTGTTGTTTCGGGTGTATGCTGCGAGTCCGTATCCGTTCCAGTATTCGGACCAGAACACTTTGAGTTCTGAGGTATCTTGTCCCATCCGGTTGAGGATTGCGAGGAGTTTCCGGAGGTGGTTCTGGCTTGCGGTGTAGTCAATGACTGCGTGTTGGGCTTGACGATGTAGGTAATGAACCGATCTCGGGAGTCTTCGGGTCGGACGCGGTAGGTTCCAGGTCCGTAGATTTTGGCGGTTCTGGTTGCGGCTTGTGCGCTGTCTTGTGCTTCTTGCAGGTTTCTTGAGCGCCAGTGTTTCCGCACTTTCTGTTCTACTTCAAAGTGCATTGTAGTGTTTTCGTGGTGGACTAGCCAGTTATAAAGTTTATATTGGCTAGTTTGTTTTGGTGTTAGTCAATCACTTGAAAAATGTGGTTGGAGTAGTTGCCTTGCTCGTCTTTAGCGGGGCAGGTGTATGCTTGTTTCCCTGCGTTTGCTCCTCTGCCGATGTTTACGCGGCGTAGTGGCGTATTGCATTTGGGGCAGATTGGGGTGGTTGTTGCTGTGGTTGTTGCTGTGGTTGTTGCTGTGGTTGTTGCTGTGGTGCATTGTGGTGTGTCGTCTTGGAGTTCTTCGCCCGTGTTCCAGTCGAGAACTGTGAATTTCACATGGCGCTTGTAGCCGGGAGTGTTTCGGGATTCTGCGTCGGTTGGGCAGAACAGAAAAACCTCTTTATCGGCTTTTCTTAGTGCGAGTCGCATCATTTTCCCGCAAGTGGGGCAGGGTTGAACCCATGCGCCGAGTCTTGCGATTTGGTTGATCATCTTGGAGAGATTGAGACGCCAGTTCTTTTGGCGGGTGACATAGTTTTGGACTTTGCCGCCCATTGGCGTACCGTCTGCGAGAGTGAGCCATGCGCGAATGCTGTCGTCGCCGGTATCTCTGGCGCGTCCGGTGCTGTCAATGCTGGACCGGACGGAGATTTGCGTGTGTGGGGAGCCGAAATTGATGGTGAAAGTTTCTTCGCCTTGAACGAGACCGTTCGGGGTGAAGTTGAAGGGCAGACTCGCAAGTGCTTCGGAGAATTCTTGTTTGGTGAAGCGTTCGGTAGCCATTGGTCTATCCTTTGGGTTTGGTATGCTTCACTTCGGTCATGAGATTTTGGCGATGAGTTCTTCCATGCTATTGGTGAAGGTCTGGCATTCGTGCCAGAATGGGGAGGAGGCGGTTTTGTATTGGAGGAGGTAGTTCATTGAAAGAACCATTTCGAGGATTGGTATTTGTCGGGATCGAGTGCGAGGTAGCAACCGGATTCGTAGCGATTGCGTTGCCAATTGGCGTGTTTTTTGGGTGTGGAGACTTCGCGGACTGGACCGCGATTGGTTTTCTCGCCAGTGAGTTTGATTGTGGTTGTGCCGAATCCGTCGTAGTCGGTGGGTGCGTCGGTGAAGGTAGTGGCGAAGGTCCGCACTTGGAATTCGAGTTTGAGGGTGTCGTATTGCTTGTTTGCGCTGATGATTCGTTGCCCGCAAGTAGAGCAATAGAGTCGTGGCGTGTCGGTGGAGGGTTGGTTGAAGATGGCGAAGTAGGGGCCATCTTTGGGGAGTTCGGCTTTACATGCGGATCGTGCGCAGTTCATGGCTGTAGTCCTTGCGGTCTTTTTGGCGTTGTGGTTTTTGTGCGCCTCGGGATTTCCCGTAGCGTGGGTTTCCTGCGCACATGCCATTTTTGCCGTGGTTGTGATCTTTTCGGTTCTTTTTTCTCATGTTACTTCTCGGTCATGAGTGTTCTTGATAAACATTATCAAGGCGACTGGTGTGTGTCAAGCGCGTTTGAGGTTTTCGAGGAATCGGAGGGCTGGTTTGCCGCGATCCTTACGGTTTTCCTTGTTGCCGTGGCTGAGAGTGAATTGTCGTCCTGCGATTTCGTATACCTTGTGTCGGTTGCAGTCAATGAGGACGGCACCGGCTTGCTTGAGTTTCTTTTCGAGGTTACTCATTGTATTGCCTTGTTGAGTTTTGGGCGATAAACTTTATAGGTCATGAGTGTGAGAGGGGGGGCAAGGGGGTAACTCTCGGACCACTTTCACGCAGCCGCATGTATACCTGCGCTGGTAGTGTCAGTGCGGAATAACACGCCAATCCCTTCCCGAACGCTGTGTCGGGTTGGGCTTGGTGGGTGTTCCCCCTTGCCTTTTTGCATTTAGACGGGAGTGATTTCGTGTGGGTAGAATGGGTAATCGGTGCCGTTGATCTGAACCCAGACGAGGTTTTCATGGAATCGGGAGATAGTTCCCGTTCCCATTTGCATCGTACACATTGTTGCCTTGACCTGTTGCCCTGTTGAGAGATTCATTTCTGTTCTCTGGTTTGGTGGTGGCGTTGGTCTTAGGTCATGAGATTAGGCTTCTGCGATTTTGAGGGCTTGTCGTCGCAGGTTGGCGATTGCTTCGGCAACTTGTGTTTCTTCTCGCTTGGTTCGTGCAAGTTTTTGGGCCGCCGCCGAGTCCGCCGCTTGGGCCGCCGCAGGGTACGCCGCCGAGTCCGCCTCTTGGGCCGCCGCAAAAATCATCGCCACTATCTCCATCCCATGCGAATGCAGGGCGTGACTATTTCCAACATTCCCCGAGATAATATTAACCGACTCCCCGAGATAAGCAATACCGATCTCGGGGAATGTGGGAAATAGTCAGTTCTGAACACATTCGTAAAGGTTGGTGGTGTCGATCCAGCCCGCAAGCGAAGCGACCGCCGACGCCGTCTCAGGGTTGTGCTCGGTAAAAATCGCATCGCACCGTTCCGCGAAATCTTCGGCCATGACAACCGCATAGGCCGCCTCGCCTGGGCAGTTGTCGACTTGAGTAATCCGGCGCGAAACCGCGTTCACAAACTGATCCCGGAGGTTACCTTCGACACAAGTTGCCGACCATGCTCGCTTAATCATCTCAATCTCCCGTTCTTGTTGTGGTTTCCGTCTCGACAAAGATCGATGGCGGGGCAGTGGTTGACACAGCGAAGGCTAAAAAGTCGTGGCAGGAAGCAACTCGTCATGACGGCCGGAATCACATCTCGGTTGCCACGGGATCACAGTGGTCGCACGAGACGCTGCACCTATCGTCAAAAGGGAGATACTATATCGAAAGTGAGAACGACTATCAAGGGAGCACACCGTCCGCGCGGTGGGTCTCGCCCGCCGAGGCAGCTGCCTGGCTGCTGCTGAACGAGCGTGAACTGCCTGCCAGCCACCGGTATTGGGAAAACCGGCATTGGAATTGGCATATTCCATTGCTGTGGCTCGTGACTGAGTAAGGTATATGCCCGGGCAATTGTAGTGAACTTCGACGTTGTAGATGCCTTTGGGTAACTTTGCCAAGAAAAACCGTTTGAGGTTATTGACGGTTTTGTATTCGGGGCTGATTCGTCCAGTCCCGCATTTGCTTTTGCCGTTTTTGTCGGTTTCGTAGATGAATGCTTTCATTGGTTTTGGCTCATGAGTTTGACATAGCGAACTTTTGGACCGTGTGCGTGGCAGAACTTGAGGGCATCGGCTTTGGTGCGGAAGGTGTGTGTATCGCCCTTGTTGTAGGTTTTGGTTTCTTCGTAGGCGGGAGCGATTTCCTTGCCGCCCGCGATGAGAGCGCCGAGTTTGTAGGTGATGGTGAACGGCGTAACGACTTCGACGATGTGCTTGTTCATTAGTTTGCTTTGGTTAGTGGGTATCCAGCGAACGGAATGTAGCCACACGCTTCGTACAAGTGTTTCGCGTCGGCGTGTGGCATGTTGTTACCACTGCACAATCGCCAAAGTTTTTCGGCAAATTCGCCTTGAGTGGGGCGGTTGAGTTCTTTGGCAGCAGTTACAATCAAGTCAAACATGGTTTGCCTTATGCGTTTGGGTCGTGGTCGCCGTAGCCTTCAAAGATACCCATTGGACCGCGTTCGGGTTCATTTGCCTTGCTGATGAGTGCGGCGAGGATATTGTAGGCTTCGTCTTCTTTCCAAACGGAGTTGGTTTTGTCGCCGCGTCCATTGGTTAGGACATTAGCGTTCATGAAATCTGACTGGCTGACGCTGATTGAGTCGGAGTAAGTGTTGTGTTGGAGAATGTAGGTTTTGCCGTCGTCGCCGTCCACGATTGCGGCAAGCCCTCCGTAGGTATGTGCTTTGGCTTTTCCGGTAGTTTGTCGGAGGACGCGGGTTCCGCGTTTGCTGGTTTCGCACCAGAACTTGCACATTCCCCGCTTGTTGCCGCCGAGTGGCCAAGTTGCGAAGGTTGCGGTGGTGCGTGGGTTGGAGAACAGCATAATGTTTATCCTGATTTTCGTTTGCGTCTTGCGTTACATTGGGAAAGTATGCGTTTCCCTAGTTCATCGTCGGTAAGATCATGAAATTGTCTAGCGAGCCATAGAAAACTGCCAGTGTTTTTGAGGATCATTTCGTGCAGTTGTTCGTGTTCGCAGCCTTCATCTCGTAGCGAGTCCGAGAGAAGTTTCGGAATGTTTGGGTCGGGATTGTCGAACCAGTCCTTGATAGTTTTGATACGGTTGAGGAGTGCGCAGACGGTTGGGAAGTCCTTGTATTTTAGGAGTTCATCCACTGCTGGCTTTCCGAGTAGGCTATTCTCGTATCGGCAGTGTGCGGCAATGCGATACTTAGGTTCGATGGGAACTTCGCTTTCGCTGACTTGTTGGAATGGTTGGCGTCGATCTTGCCCTTGAGAGAACCAGCGTTGTCCGTCAAATGCAATGGTTCTGACTTGGTTGATGGCGTTTACGAAGTCAGCTACCCAGCACATTGTAGAATTTCGCTGTGCGCGTCCGACCGTAACATCATCTCGGTAGATGATGTGTGTTTTTCGGACAGTTGAGTCTAATTTTCGGCGTGCCATGTTGCACCTTTTCGGTCATGAGTTTCTTCTGCCTTGTGCTTCTCGGTGTGCTTCCTGATCGTTCTTGCCTTCATCTCGGAGTCGGCGGTAGTCCATCTGCCATCGTTGCCAGTACACTTGTGAATCTTTCTGCTCTTGTGTGCAGTCTTCTTTCATAACCGCAGGAAGTTCGTCCTTATCCTCATGTTTCCAAGCGTTTTGGGCAAGATGAGCGCGGCAGAATCGGATTGTTTCGTCTTTGGTCTTGTAGGTATGAATGCAGGGTCCGGGTGCGCCGATCTTTTCGCCTTCGCGTAGGATCATATAGCACCAGTTTTCCAGTTCTCGGTAGACGACACCGAAGAGACCGCGCCACTGAATGATTGTGGGTGTGAAGTAGCCTTTTGCGGCGGCTTCGATCTTGTTGATCGCGTCTTCTTTGGCTTCTTTGATGGTGGTGCCAGTTCCTTCCCATCCGTGAACTTTGGTGGTCTTCATCGTTTTCCCTTTTTGTGGATAATGAAAACGAAAGAGGAGCAAGGACATATCCCACTATGGGGAGACATGGGGGATGATTACCCCATGCCAGCAAACACTCGCCTTCCTTGCTCCTCTTTCTATCGCTCTTGGATCATGAGTTTCAGGCAAAAGTCCAGTTGCCTTTGGCGTTCTTGGTGTACTGGAGTCCGTCGAGGATGCCGTTGTTCTGATCGAGGCGTCGGATTCCGTCTGTCCGAAGTTCCCGATACTCTGCACATAGTTCGGGGAAAATCTGGTTCATGGTCGGCCAGTCCCATCCGAACGGGTCTGAACTGCTGTAGTCCTTGAAGTATTTGAGAATGCGGTACATTCTCGCCACAAGTTGCTTGTCGGTGAGTTTGGCAATTGGCTTTGTGAGTGCGACGAGCATAAAGTTTATACTCTTTTGGTGTGGTTCATTCCGTTATGTCAGGTCATGAAATCATCTGTTCGGACTTTGATAAGTCCTTGTGGTCCGAAGTAACTGCAATTCCGAAGGAACTGGAGGGTTTCGGCGTATTGTTCGTATCCGGGGTATTCGGCTTTTTCCCACATGGTACGAAGTTTTGCCTTCCAGGTTCGTCCTTCTTCGGAAGCGACGTTTCGGAGGGCGGCTTTCTGTAGCGTGTTGAGTGCTTGGCTGAGAGGGAGGTTCATCATGAGTCTCGTTCAAATTGGAGGTCTTGTTCGCGCCACCGATCTTCGGTTCCGTTTTCGGCTTTGACGAAGTACCAAACGAAACTGCCGTTGCCAGGGACAACGGCAATATTTTGTCCTATGGGCGGCTTACCCACTACCCTAAAGGGCTACACTGCCCAAAGCGGCAGTGTAGCATCTACGATGTAGAGGCTTCCGCCGCCCTTCCCGGTGAATTCGAGGCTGTAGCAAAATCCTGAGTTTAGACCGAACACGCCCCACATTTGGAATTCTTCGTCCCATTCGGCGTAAACTGGTTCTTTTGTCTTGGGTCGTGTGGGATACTTCTTGTTCATGTTTTGCTCATGAGTATAAAGTTTATAAAAGTTGCAGACTGGATTCGAACCAGTGTGGAGATTGCTCTCTTCGGTTTTGCAAACCGACCCATTCGACCACTCTGGCACTGCAACGGGTGAGCGAGGCAGGGTTTTCACCTGCGCTTTTCGCCCCACTTGTGCGCACTCCTGGGGTTCTGCCTCTCACTTGGGCTACTCGCTCATTGGATCACTTCACAACGACAACATTGCCGTTTTTGCCTTTTGTCGTACTTTCCTTGTTGTTGTCGGATAGGAAACTGCGGACGACGCTTGCAGCCATAAAAGATGGTGCGATGATTTCGTCACCAGGCTTTGCTTCTTCGCAAATGCGTTCCAAGTCTGGGTTAGGGAATTCGTAAGAAAGAGTGTACTTCATGTTTTTTCCTTCGTGTGTGTTGGTTGAACGAGAGTGTTAGATCATGACAGGTAGCGACACCAGTCAACGAGTGGAACGCCCGAAAGTAAAGCCCACAGACTCAGGAGCAATCCGACTGAATGTTCAGTCGGCTGAGGTTGAAGTGGGAAGCCGCTACCCTTTAGGGTAGCGGTAGTTCACTGGTGTTGCTTCTTTGCTTTCTTCTTGTTGCTGAGTTCGCGGCGAGTGTTGCGTGAACCTCGTGCTTGAGCCTTCTGGGTTCGTGCAAACTGCTCGTATGCGTCTTGGTGATTCAGTTTCTTGTCGTTCATTAGTTTTCTCTGCTTGATGGTTTAGCGAATGATTGACCAACCAACCGTTTTGAACACGATTTCATCAATTCTGATCAACTGTTGGATTGCTGGATCGTTGAGGTCGCCCTCAATGCGAACCATTTGCTTTTCTTTGCGATTGAACTGGTAGGTGAGTACATGACTACGATGTCCCCACTTTCCTCCATCTGTAATATGCTCCGTCATCATTTTTGCCCAACTTGTGTCAGATGGACATACTTTGTAGGTCATGAGTATTCCTCAATCTCCTCGTTTTGAAGGTCGGACACGTCGCAGAACAACTTGTAGGCTTCTGTGCTGGTGAGTGTTCGACCTTCTATGGTTTTGACGATTACACAAATTTCGGCTTCGTTGACAGCGAAATGGTATTTGTCGTGTTTGGCTTTGAGTATTGCGTACACCTTCTTGGTGAGCATCAAAGTCCTCGTAACTGAAGTTCTTTCTTCGCTTCCTCTGCGAAGATTTTGGCAGTTTTGGCTGTATCGCCTTCTTTTCCGTGATCTTTCCAACGTTTCAATTCGTCGTGGTGAATGTTGACGAGTTGTGAGTTGGTAGCGTTTTTGCAAAACCCTGCACATTCAATGCGGGTTCGTTCTTCTTCGTCCATGTCATCCTCGTTTGTTGGCTAATTCTTTCGCTTCAACAAGCGCATTGATTGCATTGTCAACGGCAAGGTTGAATTCGCCAGTTTCTTTAGCGGTGTTGATACAGTCGCGCGCGGTTTGGATATACCGTTCTGCAACCATGAGAAGCGTTTGAATCTGTTGGCGTTCGTCCATGTTTTAAGCTCATGAGTTTTTGAACAAGAATGCTTTGATGGCGACTTGACGTTGAGCAAATACCCGTTGAGGGTGGCGGGGTTGTGTGGTTGTGGTCCGCTGTCTTCGTCGGTCGGTTCCAGTCCAAACTCTTTCCAAAGTTTGATGATCTTGTTAGCGATATCGTCGTCAGGTTCGTCTTGAACTTCCCTGTTGTGCATTTCCTTGAGCGGGTAGTGCGCAACTTTGTTTTTCGGCAGAACCGCGATCTTGATGGATACGCGGTCGTCAAAAACCAGCACAATGTTTTCCATTTTCAGCTCATGAGTGTGGTATTGACACTTTCAGTGTCATGGAAACCTCTTCACCTGCTTCAACTGCGCGGATTCTGGCGATGGGTGCAGCGATCCTACAAGCATTGTAGAGAACCGCGAGGAATCTTCGCCGTCCAGCCACGATAGAGAATGTGCGGTTCTTGCCCGCTCCGCTGAGTCGTCGGACTTGGATCGGTTGTACTTGTCCGTCTTCAATCAAGGAAGCGGCGAGTTCAACGATATCGGGTTGGTGTCGTTCAAGTGTCTGAACGAAGTGTAATTTTTCCGTCGCATCATCATCGTAGGCAAGGTCGCAGAAGTCCAACCAGTTTGCGATTGCGCTCAATCCAGGGGTTGAGTTGTTCGTGGTGCCGTCGCTGACAATTTGACGGCATTCAATTGTGAATTCTTTCATGTCATTGCCCCTTTTTGTGCGTTTGGGTCATGATAATACCCAGACGGTCCTCTTTCAAGGAAAATCTGGGTATAAAGTTTATCCGTAAGAGGCGCGTCATCGCTTCCCCCAGAGTTCTTCGTGTGTTGGTTCTCGTCCCAATTCCTTGACGAATGTGGCGCGTTTGGTTCGCAATCGTGCGCCTTCCTTGTGAATGTAGGTCATGCTGGCCTCACCGTCACAAGACAAATTTTCAGGGCTAAGGGCGCAGTCCACATCGAGAATGTCACTGATGATATCTGCGTCGGGTCGCTTCTTGTTGAGGTTCAAGTCTGACACCTTCAATGTCCCGATATCCGATTGCGTCAGCACGACTTTCTCTGTTCTTGGGGTCATGAGAGTCTTGACTGTTTCAACGGGGAAGCGGTACATCTTGCCGTTGAGGTTCTTCGCCAGGATTGGGGTTTTGTACGCTCGTGGGTTCATTCCCGCGATGATGAAGGTCATTCCTCTTTGCGTGAACGATCTTCCCAGGTCTTCCGCCTTGAGTCCGAACAGAGCCGCATTCGCCTTGAATGCTCGCTCCATCTCGGTTTCTGGTGGCTTGCCGTCCGTTCGCTTGGACGCTGCGACGATCTTGAGTTGCATCGTTTCGCCGTAAGTGGCTTTGTGGTCGATGGTCAAATCGACACCGAACTTGTCGCTGAGAGTCTTCAATTCCGCTTCAAACTTCGCACGAAAGTCACGCAGGTCTTGACGACTGAACATTGCACACTCTCCGGTTTAGGTTTTGTACGTCCAGAAGATCATGAGTTGGACTGTTCTCCTTTTTTATTGAATCTGATATTGATGCATTCAAAGGATTTAGATTTATCTAATAAGCCTCTACCTTTTTTATAAGCATCCCATTCGGCGTGAGTTTTTGGGATGTCATTAATTCTGCTATGGTATCCTAAGTGTTTAGGTGGGACTCCAAGGTGATTTCTTCCCATAGAAATCACCTTGTCTTTTTGTATTAAAAAGGCAAAGTGAATGTAGTTTTTATACTGAGGGTGTTTGTGAATAACTTTATTCGCAATTCTCAGCACATGTTTTAGGATAGATTTTTTCATTTCTACTTTTATTATAATAGAATGTCTGCATTAAATCAATCGAAAATAATCATGAAGAAGATGAATATCTACTTTTATTATAATAGACGGGCTTTACTTTCGGGCGTTCCGCCCGTAGTTTATCCCCTTTCGGGGTATTCTAAGTGTATCACCGCTTGGTTTTCGTGGTGATACAAGATAATAGAGTCAGTTGTTAGTGTTTTATTTCACAGAAAGTAGGAATTATCTTGTTTCGATTTTTAGTGCATTGCCTTCATCCCCTACCCTAAAGGGTTGCACCGCCCAAAGCGGCGGTGCAACATCTACGATGTAGGGGGTTTTCGGCTCTGAAGACAAATAAAGTTTATCACTCGTCGCCGTCGTCGTCATCATCGCTGACGGCATCGGGCTTGAGGATGGAAAGGTTGGGAACGGGAACCACGAAGTTCGCTCGGGGCGTGATCTTCATGGACTTGCGAGTCGCGTACTTGTGTCCGGGTGGGTTCTTGGTTTCTTCGTCCTTGAACTTGAGTCCGCTGAACCATCGACCCATGCAGTTGTAGAGTGCCGCATTGCTTCGGCATCGGACGCGACCGTGCTTGATCATCTTGGCAATGACCATTGCTTGCGCTGGAGTCACATCCTCAATGTCAATTCCAAACGCAGCCTTGAACTCAGCCGCAACTCGTTCACCTTCGTACTTCATCGCCATTTTCGGTTCTCCCTTGTTTGATCCTTTTGGATCATGAGATTCAAGCCAACTGTGTGTCGGTTGCGCCGTCTGGACCGTTAGCGGCAGAATCACAACGAGCGCAGAGTCGTTTATGGAATACAGCGAGTGCCTTTGCGACTTCTTTTGCTTCGGGGTCGTTATTGCGGTTTTCGTAGTCTCGGAGTTCCGTTGCGATGAGGGACTTCATCATTTCATCATAAGTCCCACTGTAGACGGACGTTCCCACAAACTTTGCGAGAGCCTCGCCTTGTTTGGCAAACCATTCCGGTTGGGGAGCAATCAACGGAATCACGATCAATCGATTCACTTCGGTTGATCCGGCTGGTCCGTTGACGATGAGTTTCGGCATTTGTTTTCTCGTATAAAGTTTATTACATTTCGTCGTCCAGGGCGAACACAATACACATCTCGGAAGTGGTTGGCGGTTTGACAAGCATAATTGGAAACGCTCGTCCTTTCGTTCGCACATCCAACCCATCTTTCATTGCTTTTGTGAGTAATGAAAGCACATTGGTACGAGAAATTACCGATACCAGTACATCGGCATCGTCTGGCACTTGTTCAAGCACCTTTTTGATTTCACCGGCTTTCATCTGAAACCTTTTGGGTCATGAGTGTGTCTTCTTCTGTCGCGAGCAGGAACCGAAATTGCACCAAGGAAGGTCCGGTGTGCGTGATTTCGTGAACTCGTCGGTCGTAGACTTCCCAATGCGACAAAGCACGTTTGCGATGTTTGCGGAAGCAAATACGAAACCGTTTGCCTTTGCTTTCGTAGTGACCGTGTGTGATTCTGGTCACTGGTAAGAGCGGTTTGCCGTCAAATTCCGTCTCAGCCATTTGAGCGGCGCGTGTGTATGTGCCTTTAGCGGATACAGTTCCGGAGCAAGTTGGGAATGTGACGCATCCCCAAAAATCACCCAAGAATCCTGTTCGGATTTCCATTGGGGAACTGCACAGTGGACATTTGTGTTCGCTCATGACTATCCGATCATCACGAGAACAATTCCACCAGACACTTCCTTGAGTTCCTTGCAAACATCCATGAACGACGGTGACGGTAGTCCAATGATTTCGGACACTTCAACGAAGTCGCCAGTAACTTCGCCTACTTTGTCTGTCTCGTTGACATTCTGAGCGAGACCTTTGTCGAGCATGTACTTCGCGGTTTGGGTGTAGTCCTTGTTATTTCGGACGATTACTTTCAGGAGCATGTTTTTCATCCTTTTGGGTCATGAGAGTGAATGTATCAACTTCCTTTTTCCAAAACCAGTAAATTCTGGTAGGATTTTCTTCGGGCTTGATGGTTTTGGGCAGGTAGCCAGGAATTCGCACTTGGGCAAGCATTTCGCCCGTGTAGACGATTTCCCCAGGTCCGTAAGGAGTTTGCACAAAAGACATGATTTCTCCAAACTAACTTACCCACACCGGATTTTTCCGGTGTGGGTAAGTTAGTTTATCACTTCTTGCGTTCGCCAGCGGGGGTCAGGCGGTAGCGTCCAGCGCGTTCGCCGTCCACCGAGAAGTATTCAGCCCAACCGTTCTTCATCATCTTGTTGATGCCGGACACATAGCAGGAACCTGCGAAGGCGTCGAGGGTCGTGGTAGTCGTGTACCCCGCCTCAATCACTGCCTTCGCAGTGTCAACCTTGTTCAGTCCCGCCTTGCCAGCAGCCTTGAGTGCTGCGTAGCAGTAATCCTCCAGCGTGCCGTTCTCACCGTGACCGCGAGAGGCACGAGTCGAGGATCGTTCGCGTTCGTCGTTTCCGCCTCCACCGATCATTGCTCGCAACTCAACCAGTTGCATGTCAATCTGGTCTTGTGCGTCCACCAACTGTTGTCGCACTTCCGTCAGTTCCGTGATGCTCGCCTTGACCTTCTCGGCGGCGTTGCGTGCCTGTTCCAAGAGGTTTGCGAACGGGCTTGGCGGTGCGACCACCAAAGCAACTTCGGGGGTGGTCTCGGTCTTCGGTGCGGTCTTCGTAGCCATGATGATTGTACCTTTCAGGGGGTTTGGTTGGAACACTTGGTTAGGATCATGAGTTCTGGTCGTCTTTGTCTCGTGCTTCGTTGAGTGCCTTTGTACACAAACTGCAAGCAGACGACGAGAAATTGAATCCGTCGCCACATTCAGGACAAACTTTCGGAACATGAATTCCGCTGTTTTCACGGTCTGCATCGTCATCCGTGAAAAACAAAGGATCACTCAACAGTCTTTGGTGCGAATCAATTTTGAACTTCTTGATCAGGTCATTGAAAACGTCAACGAGTTTGTATTTGCGTGGATAACTGTCCGAAAGCAAGTCGCTTGTTTTGAACACGTGATTGTTGATCTTGACGTTGATTCGCTCTGCGTTCGCAGTGATGAGTTTGAGTCCATGCTCATTATCAAAAATGAGATGAGCCACATATCGATCACTTGTTTCGCCGTCTGGTGTTCGTTCGCCTGTGACTGGATTGACAAATTTGTTATCCAACGTCACTTCTACAAGGTCGTTGTAAGCCACACCCAAAATCCGCACCGAGTACCAATTCGGTCTTGGGTGACACGCCAAAGAGATTGTGTGCGTCTCTTTGGCGATAAATTCTGGCTCGTCATTCAAAAACTTTTTCCGCAATTTGGTTAGTTCTGTACCAGATTCGTTCATGAGTTTCTCACTTTGTTGAGCAAATTTCAGGAACTTTTCATCTTTCACAAGAAGTTCCCATTCGTGAACGCATGTGTCATGCTTGAGGCAATTATGCAGTGGGAGGTGGAGTTGGTGATCTGTCTCACGAACAAGACGACACTTCAAACACACGAATGTATGGTTCATTGCCGAGCTTTCTGCCGTTTTGCGGCTTTTGTGCGTGCGCGTCGCTTCTCGACTCGTTTTGCCATTGCGCGGTCGTAAGGCTTGGTGATGTACCTACCACCGCATCCAAGCGAACGAATCGCTGGTCTTTCATGCGATGGCATTGATTCCAAGAGAGCCAAAGCAATACCAGCGAATCGGTGCGAATTCATTTTAGTGCCTCGTGCCGTGAATGTATACTGTAACTCCAAATGCTTGCATTGTTGCTTTTGCTGGATCATGAGTTTCAACGTCTTTTGCCAACTCATCGACCCGACCTTCCAACGACAAGTACCCCATTAGATCGTTTGTGCCTTCGTGTTCAACTTCAAAAAAGCCCACACGAAAGCCTCTGGCAACAAATACCTGTCTGAGTTCGTGCGTCAACTCTTCGGTTGACAATTGTGTTCCCCACTCACGGGGAGCAACAGAGATAGCGAATTCCATTGTGTTTACTTATGTAAGTGGTGGTGTCGTTATTGCTTTTTCGTCATCCCATCCTTTTCTCAATCGTTGTACGATATTATGTCGTTTTGCCTTGCAGCGATCATCAATGAGCCAGTCGGCAATCGTCTTCGTCTCACCGAATGCTTCTATCCACGTTGTGGTTCGGCGGTTATTCACATTGTCTTTAGGTGATGAAAACTGACAGTTGATAGGAGAATAACCGGAGTCATTATCAATCCTATCAATTTGCAGTCCAAGTTTCCATTTATCAATTGCCCAATCGTAGAATGGTTTGAATGTTTGCCATTCTTGACAAACTTTTATCCCACGACCACCGTCCACTGACCGAACACGTCGCCTTCTTTGATATCAGGCCAGTAATTTCTGACTTTTGCGGCACAAGAACAACAACAGGTTGATTCGCCTTGAATCAGGCGAGACAATCTTGTTTGTGACTCACGACCGCACTCGCATCGGCATTTTTGTTTCGTGTGACCTTTTTCAATGAAAGGTTCGCCTATCGTTTCCCATTTTCCGTAGTTCATCAACTTCACTTTATGTTATTACCAAATTACCTGCATAATAACATAAAGTGAAGTCAATGTCAATCACGCCAACTTGTATTCCTTGGTGTCGCCTCTTCCTCTCTGGATAATTTTCGAGTGTTGAATTAAGGTAATGCAGGTCAACATGACTTGGCAGGCGCGACCCTTGGCGACCTTCGTCATGGGCTTGACATCTTCGTGCCCGATGCGGAAGTCGTACACTTTGAGTGCAGCCTTCTTGTTGATGTGTGGCGAACACACCTTGACGAGTTCCTCCTTGCTTGTCCAAGACTTCCGATTGAGCGTGGTGAGAATCGCTCGCACAACTGCGCTGCGAGCCTTCTCGGGGTTGACAACCTTCTTCTTCTCTACGGTGGCAGTAGCCATTGTCTGAGTCCTCTGAGTTTGTGGTTGGAACAATGTTGTTGGGTCATGAGAGGCGAACCTTATAAACTTTATCAGGGCAACTTCATGCAAATTCGTCGCAAACCATAATCACATCACCTCCTTTGTATGTCACGGGGCGATACATACAAAATAACGCTAATATGTGCGTTGGCAAGTGAATTTTTGTGATTTTTTTACACGAATTTGCATGAAGATAAAGTTTATTCTCCGTCACTGTCGCCTTGATAACGAGCGTAACTCGCATCATCCCACCAAAGAACAGGCGTCAGCGTGAAAGTGCCGTCGCCGTTGTTCTTGGCGTCATATTTCGCTGGTAAGATTTTCTAACTTTGAAAGAACGGTGCCAACTCAAACATGCGAACGTTCGTGTTGTTGACCACCACCAACGGAGTTTTCTTCTGGCATTCGCTGATGAACGCCAGGAGAGAGAGATTGTGGAACTCGCCCAACTTTTCCTTTTGGAATACGAACTTCCCGTTGACCATGTGGTAATCATCAGTGGAGATGATCTTGGCGTTAGGAAGGTTGCTCTTGATCCACCAATCCTTACCCGCGCCAGACACTCCACGCATGATGTAGGCTTTCAAAGTCACTCCAATAAGGAATCAGGGAAACATTCATCCAAGATTAACTTGGTCACGATCATGACAAGTTCAGTTCTGAGTTGACTGTCGTCCAAATTGTCAAACTCACGATTCTGTGATACTTCCCAACCGGCAATCTTCGCCTTGATGATAAGACAAATTTGATGGGTGGTAAGATTTTTGAGTTGATCAATCCTGTCCTTGACCCTGAACTTTTGGGCACGAATCCAGGCTTTTGTGATTCGCAGTTTTGGTTCTGGCATATCACGCTCATGAGTTTGGGAATGAGTATAATGTTTATAACCCCTGCCAATTGTGGCAGGGGTTATTCGTTTGTTGTCGGTGGATCAAGCAGCGGCATCCTTCTTGCCTTCTGCTGCCGCCTTGGTCTTCTGGATTTCCTTGAAGGTCACATAGACCACATTGAGGATTTCCTTCGCGATCCACTTGCGAACTTCCTCGTGAATCCCGGCATCATCCGAGTAAGTAGTCTGGAAGTCCTTGAGGGACGGCACGCGACGACGAGAACCATCGCCATTGGTCCCCTTGCCGCTTCCGCCCGGCTTCTTGGGGTCTTCCTTGCCCTTCACGATCTTGAGTGCCTTGACCACACCCAACTCGCCAACCTCAACCGCAACCTGCAACTCCTGCGGGAGTTTCAGAAGATCAAGACGCTGACGAACGACTTGGTGATCCACCTTCGTCTTGCCTTCAATGTCCTTGACGGACATCCCCGCATTGCGAAGCCGACCGAACCAACGAGCCTGTTCCATCGGGTTCATCTGGAGGCGGTGGGCGTTCTCGCTGAAGCTCATGTAGAGCGCGTCCTGGTCCGTCTTCTCCGTGATGATGGCGCGAATGCTGGCGGGCATCCCGTGCTTGCAGTGGTTGTAGAGTGAGGCGAGAACACGACGACAACCGATGATCAGGTCATAACCGTTATGCACGATCCGAACCCGACACGGCTGAATCATCTTGTTCAGAACAAGATCATTTGCCATCGAGACGATACCGCTGCCCTTCTCGTCCTCAAACTGCTCAATCAACTTGCAGAACTCTGCCTTGTCTTCAGGCTTGTCTGACAAGCCCAGAGGGATCACAGCGGGCTTATCGCTGCCCTCCAACTTGTTGAAGACACCGAACCCCATCTGAATCAGATTGGGTGCCGACTCGCGTGGGTTCTGGCTGTTGCTGGCGATCTCGGTAATCATCACCTCGACAATCGCGTCCTCGCTCACCTTCAACTTGGAGACGAACCCACCACCAACCTCCTCCTTCGGAGCGGCGTTCTCAACCTTGCCCTTCTTCTTGGTGATCTTCTCTTCGCCCGCAACTGGTTCTTTCTTCTTGGTCATTGTCAAGTCCTCTTGAGTAGGGTGAGAAAGTCTCACCTTGTTGAATCTTCCGGATCATGAGAGCAACATACTCTCTAAAGTTTATATCCGGCGTTTCAGGTCGTAAACCCTGTTGTAATGTTTATACACCACAATTCCCGAACGGTCAATAAATTGCCGAGTTTTCACAGGAATGGTTGTAACTGCATAAACGATAACAACTTGTGTTCGTCGTTCTTTACACCAGTTCAGGATCATGAAAGTGGGTCGCGATGGAATCGAACCATCTGTTCCTTTATGACCCATATCGAACGTAAACAACCGGAGGGCAAAAGCCCCTCCGGTTTCTGAACCGATCTTCTTCTTGTAGAACCTTTTTTCACCGAGTCACCGCAAGCACAAGCCCTGCGATGAGTCAGTTTGCATCTCACGGACATTCCAACGACCTAGCTAGAATCGTTAGAATTGCAATGCTGGGGGATTTCCAGCCTCAACCAACCATAGAACGGTCGGCCTCGTAATCCGTTCCGTTCCGCCGAATCAATCAAACCATCTTACTTTCGGGAGAATGGCAGGATCATACTCTGTCTCTCGTCCTGCCATTCCACCGAATTTTCTTCTCGTTCTTTTGTGGAGTTCTTTTTTGTACTTTTTTGTCAGAGGATTGATTTCACATGGTAAGCCCGTCCTTTGATGAATTCGGGGTGGTAATTATATTTTCGCGGAATTGCGAATCGTGCCCATTGAAGGGGTGTCCAGCCGACTAACCACACTGTCAATCGGCTTGGACGGTCACATAAACATTATGCTACGGCCAATCCATTGTAAACTCCTTCGTCGTTCGTGCTTGTGGTTCTTGGAGCCGGTGCCGTCGCGCGATCAGTTGAACAAATTATTGGTGCAGGCAACGGTTGTGGTTTGCACAAGCATATCCCAGCGCTCCTTTCTTTTGTTTGAGGAACCGTACATCAATTTCAGGAATGAGTGAAAACGCTGCAAAAGGTGTCACACTGGTTACTACCGCAATAAAAGTCCCCCGCCGAGACTACCAGTGTGACATGCGGGAATTAGGTAGATGAAGTAACTACGGGAATGGGTTGGGTTTTATCACGCTTTCTCTCCGTGTGGTTAGGCGTTTGTAACCGCCGTTTGTAACCGTTAGCGGTCATGAGATTGACTAGGGGAATCGCTCAAACAAGTTCTACCACTTTTCGGAATCTGTTTGTGGGAACTTCCGCGTCTACATGCACGACACGGTGTTCCTGATTGCTTTTGCTCCGCTCGATGCGAGCGGAGGCATTCCCTCGCTTCTGGCACACTCCGAGAGTGTGCCAATCATCACCTGTCCAGACCTGTGCCAAATACTTCCACATTGTCGTATCTCCTTTGAAGTGTCCCTACGTCGAAGTGACGTAGGGACGTGCTGGTCAGATCATGCGGACAATCCGGCGGATCGTCGCATGACTCAATGCGTGGCACGTCGTGTAGTGTCCTGCTACCTCGTCCCACACTCGGACCATGCCATCCTGCTCCACCATGACCCGATGCGTTCGGGTCG
>Ga0163151_10003355_pt1 | contig 23173 bp, 16 predicted proteins | sample OliLakLV19MP5IB2_FD_145596 | JGI IMG/M metagenome (GOLD analysis project Ga0163151, IMG submission 145596) | Freshwater microbial mat bacterial communities from Lake Vanda, McMurdo Dry Valleys, Antarctica - Oligotrophic Lake LV.19.MP5.IB-2 | ecosystem: Environmental > Aquatic > Freshwater >... | reverse complement strand
CTTTAAAATTAAATAACTAGTATTCATTCAAATCACTTCGATAAAGGATAATGTAACGCCCGGACAGTTATCCTTTATGTTCTTTTGTTTATTGATATATAAAAATAGAGCCCGCTCTTTCGAGCGGGCTCTATTTGTCTTTGTGTTAGAGACTGGAGCGAGATGTTTGAATCTAACCCGTTAGAATTTAAAGGGTTGAGATTCAAATACCGAGCGGAGCTAGGCGGATGCCGCTGACGCAGCCTCCGCCGCCGCCAAATCCGCATCCCGTTCAGCGTCCACAATTCTTTGAAGGCGCATGCGTTCTGCCTGCATCTTCTCGATTGCGAGCGCCTTTTTGGAACCAGGGAAACCACTACCGGCTGGGATAAGGCGTCCAAGAATGACGTTCTCCTTGAGACCGCGGAGTGTGTCCACAGAGCCCTTGAGAGCGGCATTGATGAGAATCTTCGTAGTCTGCTCGAAGGATGCTGCTGAGAGGAAGGAACGACGACTGAGTGCGGACTCCTTGATACCGAGCACCATTTCGCGAACCTTCGGAGGAAGTTTTCCTTCTGCTTCCATAAGACGCGCTTCTTCTTCGAATTCCCAGTGCTCAACGACGTCGCCAACAGACCACTCGGAATCTCCGGTCTCCGTGACCTTGGCGCGTGAGAACATCTGCTTCACCACGACTTCGAGATGCTTGCGCGACACGCTTGCACCCTGTAGCTCGTAGATCTTAGACGTTTCCGCAATGATGTATTCCTGCACTATGGAGCGTCCTGCAAATTCGAACAAGTCATCAAGATCGGCAGAGCCGTCCGTAAGAAGCTGACCGCGTACAACTGAGTCCCCTTCCTTAACGAGCGACATACGAGGATAGGTCGCAAGGTATTCAATCGAAGTCCCGTCGTTCTTACCCTTCTTCTTCTCCTGACCCGCAAGGACAGCAACGACGAGAATTTTGTCGCGTCCTGCCTCCTTAATCTCAGTGACAAAACCATCTGATTTCGAGACGATGGCCGGATTCTTCGGTGAGCGCTTCTCAAGAACTTCCTCAACACGCGGAAGACCCTGCGTAATGTCGCCACCAATCGAGGCGGTACCTCCGGCATGGAAGGTACGCATAGTGAGCTGGGTACCTGGTTCGCCAATGGCCTGCGCCGCAACGGTACCCACGGCTTCGCCGAGGTCGATCATCTCCTGCGTAGTGAGATCCATACCGTAACAGGTTGCACAAATGCCGTACCGCGTTTCGCACGACATAGGCGAGCGGAGCTGCACAAACTCGAGCTCCGAAGCTCCAATAACTTTCGCTTCGTCAGCAGTGAGGTAGTGGTTGCGCTTAAAGCCCGCTGCTTCGCTTGCTAGTGTGCGACCACGAACCGCGTCAGCGAAATCAATTGTGATACCGGAAGCTGACACGCGCTTTACGGTGATGCCGCGCTTCGTACCACAATCTTGCTCAGTGACGATAGAGTCCTGCGCAGTATCGAACAAACGGCGGGTGAGATAGCCTGCGCGTGCGGTACCGAGCGCCGTGTCAGTGAGACCTTTACGCGCACCGTGGGTGGACATGAAGTATTCAACCGGGTTAAGTCCTTCGGTCATCGAGGACACAATAGGCACTTCGATAGTCTCACCGGCGGTATTCTGGATAAGACCTTTCATACCGGCCATCTGCGTAAGGTTACCGATAGAACCACGGGCGCCAGAGCGCACCATGTCGTGCACGGAACCAGCTGGATCAAGCGCGTCTTCGACGAGCTTCTCGACTTCGGTCTTCGTGCCGTGCCAGATTTCGATAACCATACGGCGCTTTTCTTCTTCGGATAGAAGTCCGTCGCGGAAATCGCTTTGGATCTTTTCCACCTTCTTGCCGGCTTTCTCAATGATAGCCGTCTTTCCTTCAGGCACTGACACGTCGTCAATTGACCAAGACACCCCAGACTTCGTAGCGTACTCGAAACCGAAACGTTTGATCTTGTTCACAATGCCCGGGATGCTATCGAGTCCGTACTTCACAATGCAGTCCGACATGATGGTCGAAAGCACCTTCTTTGAGATGGCGTCGTTGACGAACTGATAGTCTGCGGGAAGGACGGTGTTGAACAAGAGTCGTCCGACGGTAGTCTCGAACGTCTTACCCTGAAGCGAGTGGTACTTCACCTTGTCTGCTGTCGGCATCACATGCACGAGTGCACGCAAATCTATTGCGCCATACTCATGGGCAAGGATGGCTGCATTTGGCGAATGAAAGTATTGTCCTTCGCCTTTCGCACCCGCAACCGCCTTAGTAAGCCAGTAGGTACCGAGCACGATATCAAGCGGCTTCTGCGTCATGACAATCATTTCACCCGAACCCGGCTTCAGAATATTCTTGTTCGCCGACATGACCTCGCGTGCTTCCCACTGCGCTTCTTCTGAAAGCGGGACGTGAATGGCCATCTGGTCACCGTCGAAGTCCGCGTTGAATGCGGGACACACGAGTGGATGGAGCTGAATGGCATCGCCTTCGATAAGACGAGGACGGAACGCCTGGATGCCTTGGCGGTGAAGTGTTGGAGCGCGATTGAGTAGCACGTACTTGCCGGCAATAGCTTCTTCAAGAATTTCCCACACCTCAGGTACGCCGTCTTCGATCAAGCGACCAGCACCGCGGATGTTGAACGCGAGTTCGCGATCAAGCAGTCCGGCGATAACAAACGGACGGAACAATTCAAGCGCCATATGCTTCGGAAGACCGCACTCATCGAGCTCGAGATCAGGACCAACGACAATAACTGAGCGACCCGAGTAGTCGACACGCTTACCGAGAAGGTTCTGACGGAAGTAGCCTTGCTTACCCTTCAGGTAATCAGCAAGCGACTTAAGCGGACGACGCTGTGCGGGTGTGAGCGCGCCTGCGTTAGCTCCTGATTTCCTGATGGAGTTATCAAGAAGTGCATCGACAGCTTCCTGGAGAATACGCTTCTCGTTGCGGAGGATGACTTCCGGCGCATGGATATCGAGAAGTTTCTTAAGGCGATTGTTGCGATTGATGACTCGGCGATACAGGTCGTTCACATCAGAGGTTGCGTGGCGACCGCCCTCGAGCGCAACCATAGGGCGAAGTGCTGGAGGAATGACCGGAATCTTCGTGAGGAACATCCACTCAGGACGGGTCTTTGCCCCGATCATGTTGGTAACGAGTGCTATCTGTTTAGCGAGCTTTTCCTTCCCTGCCGCAGGTGCGGTTGGGTATTTCTCTTCAAGCCTCTTCTTGAGATCTTCCATATTCATATTGCGGAAAATCTCATAGATTGCTTCGGCGCCAATTTTAGCTTCGAACAGAGTGCCGAATCGTACCGAGTGACGATGGTAGGCCATTTCATCGAACACACGACCAGTGACGACCGCTTCTATTTCTGTCTTCGCGATAGTCATGCGCTCCTTGAGCGCGTCGCGCGCAGTGTCGGTGTCCGCTGCCTTGTGCTTAGTCTTGTACTCAGCTTCAAGTTCGGTAAGGAGACGCTTCTTCACGTCCTCGTTTACCTTGGTGATGATGTAACCCGCAAAGTAGATGACTTTCTCGAGGTCAGCTGAGGGCATACCAAGCAGAAGCGCCATGCGCGATGGCATCGAGCGAAGGAACCAAATATGTGCGACCGGCGTGACGAGCTCGATATGGCCCATGCGCTCACGACGCACGATGGAACGGGTGATTTCAACACCACACTTATCGCAGGTGATGCCCTTGTAGCGGATACCTTTGTACTTACCGCAGTAACACTCGTAATCCTTTTCCGGGCCGAAAATCTTTTCATCGAAGAGACCGTGCTTCTCCGAACGCTGGGTTCGGTAGTTGATGGTCTCAGGCTTGGTGATTTCACCACGAGACCATTCGAGGATACGCTCAGGAGATGCAAGCGAAAGGCGCAGCGCGTTCCATTCGGTTCCGCGTCCTATCTGTGGGCGCTTCCCTCCTACGAAATTGTTTTTATGCATTGGCATAGGCGTGGTATTAGGCGTTCGCGTCTACGGGTCCTTCGAGTGGCTCGATATCGAGCGCAAGGCCGCGGATTTGGTTGGTAAGTACTGAGAAGGATGCTGGTGTCCCCGCATGAGAGACCGGCTCGCCCTTCACGATTGCATCGAACGTTGCGGAGCGTCCCTGGATGTCGTCAGACTTAATGGTGAGCATCTCGCGGAGTGTGTAAGCGCTGCCGTATCCGAGGAGTGCCCAGACTTCCATTTCTCCAAAGCGCTGACCGCCGTTCTGTGCCTTTCCTCCGAGCGGCTGCTGGGTGATAAGCGAGTACGGACCGATTGAGCGCATGTGGATTTTGTCTTCCACCATGTGATGGAGTTTCAGCACGTACATATACCCGACGGCGATTGTTTGTGCGAACGCTTCGCCGGAACGACCGTCGAAAAGTTGCATTTTGCCCGAACGATCGAAGCCGGCCTTCTCAAGCTCATCGCGGATCTCGTCGGCGGTAGCGCCAGCAAATGGCGGAACGATTGCCTGATAGCCGAGCGTGTGCGCCGCAAGTCCCAAGTGGAGCTCGAGAATCTGCCCGAGGTTCATACGCGATGGAACACCGAGCGGCGTAAGAATGACATCGATAGGATTACCATCCTTGTCATACGGCATGTCCTCTACCGGAAGCACGCGGGAGATGACGCCCTTGTTGCCGTGACGACCAGCGAGTTTGTCGCCAACTGAGACGTTACGCACCTGCGCTACTGTGACGACGATCTTTTTAATGATGCCGCTTTCAAGTTGGTCGCCCTGCTCACGTGAGAACACGCGCACGCCGATGACGCGACCGCGCTTACCGCCTTCCATGCGCAAGCTCGTGTCCTTAACGTCTTTGGCCTTATCGCCGAAAATAGAGCGAAGGAGGCGCTCTTCAGGCGTAAGCTGGGTCTCGCCCTTCGGAGTAACTTTACCGACAAGGATATCGCCGGGTCGCACTTCAGCACCGATGCGGACAACACCTTCTTCATCAAGATTTTTAAGACGGAGTTCGCCGACGTTTGGAATGTCGTGCGTGGTAACTTCCGGCCCAAGCTTCGTGTCGCGGACGGCACACTCGAAGTCTTCGATGTGTACAGTCGTGAACTTGGCTTCTTGCACGAGTCGCTCGGAGATGACAATAGCGTCCTCGTAGTTTGCGCCTGACCATGACATGAAGGCGACGCGAACGTTCTGTCCAAGGGCCATCTGGCCGTGGTCTGAAGACGATGCGTCAGCAATCACGTCTCCCTTTTTGACCTTGTCGCCCGTCTCGACGATAGGACGCTGGCTGAATGCAGAATTCTGGTTGGTTTGAGTAAGTCCCTGGAGGCGGTACTCATGTGGCTTGCCGTTTGCGGGCGTGACGATAATACGACGCGCATCAGCATAGGTAACTTCTCCGTTATCAAGCGCGACGACGAGGCGGCCAGTATTGCGAGCGGCGTGCTCTTCGATGCCCGTTGCAACGAGCGGAGCCTCAGGGATGAGGACTGGAGTCGCTTGCTTCTGCATGTTCGAACCCATGAGTGCACGGTTTGCGTCGTCATGATTCACGAATGGGATCATGGCCGTAGCAGCAGAGAACATCTGATAGGTCGACGCGTCGATATAGCTGATTTCTGCGCGATGTACAAGCGCTGGCTCGCCGCCTCTACGAGCTTCGATGGTGTCAGGAATGATGCGTCCCTTCTCATCTACTGGCGTCGCGCCGTGCGCGATGACATGCTCCTCTTCTTCAAGAGCGTTGAGGTATTCGACTTCGTCAGTGACCATGCCGCCTTTAACGACTGAATAGGGAGTCTCGATGACGCCGAATTCGTTGGTGCGCGCATGAAGCGCAAGGCGAAGGATAAGTCCGATGTTCTGACCTTCCGGAGTATGGATAGGACAAAGGCGCCCGTAGTGGGATGGGTGCACATCGCGAACTTCGAAACCAGCGCGTTCACGCGTGAGACCACCCGGACCAAGTGCTGAAAGCGTACGCATGCTCTCGAGCTCAGCAAGAATATTCTGCTGGTCCATGAACTGCGAAAGCTGATTAGCAGTGAAGAACTCACGGATAGACGCCTGAAGTGGGCGCGGGTTAACAAACGCCATGGGGAGCGATGTTTCTGATTCGATGGTCGACATGCGGTCCTGGATATTTCGCTTCATGCGCGACATACCGACACGCATGCGCGCCTGGAGAAGCTCGCCCACGAATCGAACACGGCGGAATCCGAGGTGATCGATATCGTCAGCACGGCCGTTCGGATCCTGATTCAGGCGAGCAATTTCTGCGACAATGCGGATAAGATCCTCGATCGTAAGCGCGCGCTGATCGAGCGACTTCTTATCGGTTGGCAGGCTGAAGCGCGCGTTCAAGCGATGACGGCCGACTTTGGAAAGGTCGTACCGCTCAGCAGCGAATAGCGCGTTTACGTACTGCTTGGCATTATCAGGGGTCGCCAAATCGCCGTCGCGCATGCGACGGTGTATCTCGACAAAAGCATTGTCTATCGTCTGCACGGTGTCGTGCGCAAGCGTAGCCTTGAGGGCATCAATCGCAATGTCGTCTCCCTTGAAACGAGCGAACAAATCTTCGCGCATACCGGCGCCGAACACCGAAAGAAGATTTGTCACGGGGAATTTGCGCTTGCGGTCGATTTTTACGAAGATAGCGCCGTCTGCCTCGGAATCAATTTCTATCCATACACCGCGTGCGGGAATCAATTTCGCGCCGAAGTAGTTCTTGCCTTTCAGTTCTTCAGCGACGAAGAATGCACCGAACGAGCGCGCAAGCTGTGGCACAATAGCGCGTTCAACACCCGAAACGATAAAGGAGCCATGCGGGGTCATCATCGGAACATCCGCTAGAAAAACCTCCTGCGTCTTTTCCGTACCCATAGTCTTGTTCAAGAGCGTGACCGAAATTTTGAGCGGTGCTTCGTAGGTGCGCATGTTCTCCCGCGCCTCCTCCTCAGTCCCCTTCGGATCGCCTATCTCAAAACCATCGAACCTAAGTTCGAACTTCTTACCCGAGTAATCTGGAATCGGCGAAAACTCTTTAAAGAGTTCACCGAAGCCATCCTTCAAAAGCCAGTTGAATGATTCTCGCTGGTGGCCTACCAAGTCCGGGAATGCAACCCGAGGGGCTTTGTAGGCATTGAACGTTTTTGCCGTGAGCTTTTTTAGCATGTAGCTAGACGGTTATGTGCCGGAAAACATTCGAGATAAACGACGAATGCGCTCGTGATAATCACGAGCGAACGTCCCTCGATTTCCGAGACGTTGTTTTTAAAATGATTCTTCTTTTTCCCCCTCCCCAAGCCCTTACACGGCGTTACTCATTCGTATATAAAATATACTCTTTCTCCCCATAACTCGCAAGTGTCCAGCCTGTGGACTACAAAGGGGGCAGCTCTCAAAAGAAAGCCGCCCCCCATACCCCGTGATTTACTTTCCCCATTGACTGTTTTTGCCTCGGGAGAATCTGCCGCGAATGGCGACACTTAACAACGAACTTGCTCTTGCTGTGGCCAAATCAATCGATTCAGGTTTGCGCAAACGCCGCCTTCCGGGGACAACTTGAAGCGAACCGAAGAAAGGAAGCCTCGACGCAGGGGTAGTGCTGATCCGGCCAGGGTAGCGCTTGTGCATCGTCCGCGTCATCACATACAGAAACAGCATGATGCTCGTTGCGGCTAGGAAAAAGATTGCGCCGAAAACGAACCCTCCGCGCGGCATTCCCCCTATCATGACCCCAAGCAGTACGAGCAAGGCAATTTGAGCGATTCGGCTCACCCAGGTGCGGACGACCGGAAACGGACGTTTAGAGAAGAACGCTCCTAGCAGTGCGCCACCGATCAAGTATGCAATCATTGCAAGTTCCTCATGCGTAAGCGGCCAGTGCGCCACGCTCCGTACCTACTATAGTTTTTAATTCGTATGCGTCAAAGATAAAGACATCGGGCGGCTCTCCAATGATGGAGAACCGCCCGGGTGGTGGCGTTAGGTTTTGATGTCGCACCTTTCGCCAAGTCCTGCCTTATGCCACTGCCCTTCAGGTAGCCGGTGACCGGGCCGCGTCGAAACCTTTGACGTTTCCTCAGTCGAGGTCACGAGCTGAGGCAACGTCGGGGTTCCTGACTGCACGAGAGCAACCCACGCACAGGCGAGGATCGCGCCCGCCGCCCCAAAGAGAACGGTGAGGCCGAGTTTCTCGAATTCAAAATAGGAGCCGAAGGCGGTCCGTTCGAAGGAGAAGCCGGCACCAAGCGCCAGAAGCAGGATACACGGGATCAGGACGGTCCCGTTTTCGAAGGACTTGAATCCTTGAAGCACCTTCACAGAGAAGAAGCTCACCGCCAGTATGGCGATGTAGAAAAGAATCTCAATCATGGGTGCCCCCAACGGCATGTCGCTGATGAAAAGGATACCAAAGTGACAAGCTCAGGCGTCCGAACAGGTTCATATACATAATACACCTGAATGTCAGGAATGTCAATAGTCTTACCTCAGCCGTTAGGTTGATTCTTTCTTTTTGGATTTCTTTGCACGATGTGCGTCAATTTTGGCATGGTTTCCGGTCAAGAGGACTTTGGGAACCTTGTAGGTCTTCCCTTCCCATTCGATAGATTCAGGACGGGTATACACGTCTCTTGCGGCAATGCGTCGCTCTTCAACTGACTCATCTTTTCCGAGCACACCTGGAAGTCTGCGCGTAACCGCATCCACAATCGACATCGCAGGGAGCTCTCCCCCCGTGTATACCGACTCGCCTACCGCGAATTTCTTCACGGGCGCGAGCGTCTTCAGTAGTTTCTCTGCACGCGCGTCAATGCCTTCGTAGCGCCCGCACACTAGTACTACCTCATCGAATTTCGCGAGCATATCTGCGTCCTTGTTCGTAAATTGTCGTGCACTCGGACTAAACCACACAATGAGGGACCTACGAGGTCGAACATTTTTTCTGCCGAGGGCTTTTTTAACCGCCTTCACCACCGGTAGTGCGGTCATGACCATGCCAGGGCCCCCGCCATACGGACGCTCATCTACCTTGCCCCATTTGTTGGTAACGAAACCGCGCGGTGATTGATACGCGACCGCTATCTTCTTTTCTTTTCGTGCGCGCCCAAGTATCGATGCATCAAGATATGCATCGCACGCCTCCGGAAAGAGGGTAATCAAATGGAAGCGGATCATAAAAGTTGGAGCGAGAAATGCGCGAATTTAAAACGTACGCAGGCGGGTAGCCGAGTCAGAGCAAATTTTCAGCAGAAAATTATGCGGTTTTGAATTCATGCATTGCGAGCGGATTTCTTATCCCAAATCGTCCATCACCTGATCGAGCGAGCGAGGCTCGCCCTCGCGCTTGCCGCCGACCGGTTCATTTATCTTGAGGTTCACGCGTGCGTTGTGCTTCATGCCGACGACACGAAGGAGCGTGCGCAATGCTTTGGCAATATTGCCATCACGACCAATGATTTTGCCCATGTCGTCCGGGGACACCGTGAGCATGAGCAACACACCCATTTCGTCTACGGTACGGGTGACCACAACCGCGTCCTGATTGTCAACGAGGGCTTTTACGACGTATTCGAGAAATTGATGATCTTGTTCCATATCGTTTCAGAATTACAGATATACCGGAAGGGTTACAGGCTATAGACTACCAGATTGAGATGAAGGGTTGAGGAACGAAGAAAAAGGCTAGGGAGCCGCTTTCTCTTCGGTTGCTTCCGGCACTGCTTCTTCTGAAGCTGGTGCCTCAGCTTCGGTGACCGCTTCAGGAGTGGTGTCAGCGACTACTGCTTCCTCGGGAGTGGCGTCCACCTCTGCTACAGGAGCTTCTGGCGCTATCGCTTCCGCCTCTTTTGCGGCATGGAGTGCAGCCGCGCTCGCAGCTGCTGCCTTTGCTTCTTCCTCAGCCTTCTTGGCTACGTTCTTCTCAAGATTCTTCTTCGAGACGACGCGTGCCGTCTTTGTGCCTTCGATGATGCCACGGGACACAAGGAGGTTGGAGAGCGAAGGTGAGAGCTGAGCGCCTTTAGCCACCCAATCCTTAATGGCATCTCCCTTAACCGTCATGGCCTTCGTCTTTGGGTTGTAGGTGCCGACGAGGTCGACATATTTGCCTGCCTTAGGTCCTGCAGACTTTTCGAGTACGGCCATACGAAAGGCCGGGTCGTTCTTGCGGCCAATGCGCTGGAATCGGATCATCAACATAATGGGTCGAACTGTAACAGAAAGCTCCTTTTGAGTCAAAACCGCCATAGCTTCAATATCTGTACGTGTGGGCACGTGTGGCCTTAATTCATGGCATTACCAAGCTTTTCTGCTATTGTAACGAAAATGACTGACACGAAAGAAATCTACGAAGGACCCATCTCAGTTACCCGCACCGGTAAAGGATTCTTCACCTACGATGCCGACAAAGACGATCTGTATATTCCGTCTTCGAATCTGCATGGCGCATTCCCTAACGATATTGTGCGGGTACAGATGGCAGGTATGGAGTTTGATCCAAAGACACGCGAGAAAAAAGCCGTTGGTACGGTCGTCGATATCGTATCGCGCAGTCGCGAGACCTTCGTCGGCACACTCTATGAAAACAAAGAGGAGAACCTCACCATGCTTCATCCTGACTGGAAGAAAATGTACGTGCCGTTTGTGGTAAAAGGCGAATCCCTCCCGATCGGACATAAGGTACTCATACGCTATAAGGGTTGGAATGAGCATCAGCCCTATCCTTGGGGCGAGCTCGAAGAAATTATTGGCCCCGCAGGCGAACACGAAACAGAAATGCGCGCGCTCGCGCTCTCAAGCGGATTCCGCTCCGACTTCCCTCCTGGAGTGACTAAAGAAGCCCATGCGCTTGAAGAGAACGGTAAGCAACTCCTCGCCGAAGAAGCAACCGCAAGCACCAAGAGTGGCGCGCGTAAAGACTTCCGCGAGACGACAACCTTCACTATCGACCCGTATGACGCAAAGGATTTTGATGATGCACTTTCTGTGCGCGTGCTCCCGGACGGGAATGTAGAAATAGGCGTGCACATTGCGGATGTTTCGTATTTCGTACAGCCCGGCACGAACATAGATAGCGAGGCCCGCAAGCGCGCGACATCGGTCTATCTCGTGGATCGCACCATTCCTATGCTTCCTGAGGTGCTTTCCACCAACTTGTGTTCCCTTAACCCGAACGAAGACCGTCTCGCTGTATCTGCCGTGTTCGTGCTTGACCCTGAGGCCGGTATACTCGATCGGTGGTTTGGGGCGACCGTCATCCATTCGGACAAGCGCTTCACCTACGAAGAAGCCCAGGAGGTGCTTGATACTCAGGAGGGTCCACATCTTTCTGAACTCAATACACTCAAGGAGCTTGCGTTTAAAATCCGCGACCGCCGCACTCGAAACGGCGCGATTGCCTTTGATACGCCCGAAGTAAAAATAAAACTCGACGCGACCGGCAAACCGATTGCCGTCGAGCTTAAGGAACGACGCGATACCAACCTACTCATCGAAGACTTCATGCTTCTTGCAAACGAGGCGGTGGCTGAAATGCTTTCCGAAGCTACTCGCAAGGCGAACGTTGCAAACAGTGTCATCTACCGCGTACACGATGTGCCGGATGCGGATCGCATCGAGAATCTTTCTTCGTTCCTTAAGGTGATGGGCTATACCCTAGAGACGCATAGCGGCCACGTGAAGGGTAACGACATAAACGCGCTTCTCGAAAAAGTAAAAGGTACGCCTGAGGAATACCTCATCAAGACCGCCACACTCCGCTCGATGGCAAAGGCCGTATACACCACAAAAAATGGCGGGCACTTCGGTCTTGCATTCAAGTTCTACACGCACTTCACGTCGCCCATCAGGCGGTATCCCGATCTCTTAGTGCACCGCCTTCTAAAGCATTACGCAAACGGCGGCGCGTTCGGCGCGAATGAAGTGGCTGAGCTCGATCAACTTGCGCTTCATTCTTCTGAGCGCGAAGCTGCGGCAACAGAAGCTGAGCGTGATTCGATAAAGATGAAGCAGGTTGAGTTCCTTGCCGAGCGCATTGGCGAGGAATTTGATGCCGTCATCTCAGGCGTTAACGATCGCGGGATCTTCGTAGAACTCAATGAGACGCGCGCTGACGGCATGATTCGCATTCGCGAAGTGGGTGATGATTATTTCATATACGACGAAAAGCGGTATCGCCTCGTGGGCGAACGCACCAAAAAGGAATATGCGCTCGGGGACCCCATACGCGTAAAGCTTATGGCAGCGCGACTCGCTGAACGCGAGCTCGATTTCTCGATTGTTTCAGGCGCAGGTGCCTAGAGAAACTTCTCTACTTTTTTAAACCAAATAGCATAACCATCCCCACTTGGATGGAAGCGATCGGCTGCATAAAACCGCGGAATGTCTGTGTTGAACGGCTCATCTTCGCGTTCGTTATAGAGATCGACATAGTAGGCTCCTCTAAATTTGGAGATGACGTCCATATACAGTACGCGCATTTCTTTCGAGCGCTTCGTATAGAGGGTCGTAAGCGGAAAGCGGAACACTGGCGCAAGGCCAATATTGCCCGCGCTCATGACGATAGTGCAGGGCGCCATAGTGCTTGAAAATGAGAGACTTTGCTCGAGACGCTTCCTCATATCTGCCTCGCTGGTTAAACCGATAACGTCGTTTGCCCCTATTTGAAACACGATGAAATCATAGCGTTCGCTCTTACGTAGTTCGAAGCGCTCGAGAAATACCTCGAGCTTCATTCCATTCTCTGAATCGTTCACGATACGTGCGCTTGGATAACGTGCACCAAGCCGCCCAGCAATTGATTGAGAGGGGCTGCCGCCAGTACCTACTGCCGTACTATCACCCATCACAAGAATCTGCTTGGTTGGTGACTCCGGCGATTGCGAATACGGTACGGCCATTTCCATAAGCGATTTAGTCGCGCGAAGTGCATTGCCTATCGGTATATATACATAGAATGCATAGCCAATAACCGCGACAATCGCGATGCCGATCAGAATGGTAACTAAGGACATGGGATGCAAGTGTGAGCCAGGAGCAATGAATTCGGCGTGAGTGCGCGGTATCGTCAGTTGCCTGCCGCGAGTATGCGCGTAAGTGCGAGTGTGTACGCTGCCTCACGGAGCGTGATGCCCCTATCGAGTGCGAAATCAGCGACGTCACGGTACGCGTCATGCATCGTTTGAGTCAAGCGTTCTTCCACCCGTTCTCTTGTCCATATCTCCTCTGAACGATTTTGAAGCCACTCAAAATACGAGACGGTAACGCCGCCAGCATTTGCGAGCACATCGGGTATGACGGCCACATGTCGCGATGCCAAAATTCTGTCGGCTTCCGGAGTGACCGGACCGTTCGCTATCTCAAGCACAATATCGGTCGATACATCTGCGACGTTATCTTTATGTATCTGTTCCTCAAGCGCTGCCGGCACCAACAGGTCGCAGGTGGTCGTGACGATGGAACCAGCGTTCAGTGCCACCATGTGGTCACCCACGGCATCGTGGACGGAACCCTTTTCTTCTTTCGCCTTAAGCACTGCCTCAACATCGAGCCCTCCATGATTCATGATCGTGCCGTGACTGTCGGCAAGTGCGATTACTTTTGCGCCATTCGTTACCAGTAGTCTTGCTGCTTGCGCACCTGCGTTGCCTGCACCTTGTACGGCTGCACGCATACCTTCTAGTGAACGATGCTGATCCGCGAGAAGTGCCGCGAGCACGGAAATTGCGCCATCAGCCGTCGCGGTATCGCGCCCAACAATGCCACCTCGATTTAAAGGCTTTCCCGTAATCATCGCTTTCGCCTCATGCCCCACTATCTTCTCGTATTCTTCGAGCATCACCGCCATAATCTCCGCATTGGTATATACGTCAGGTGCGGGCACATCAACATCAGGCCCGAGATGCTCACTAAAGGCCCGTACATACGCGCGTGCGAGCTCGTGGGTCTCTTCGGTAGTTAATTTCTTAGGATCAACTCGTACTCCTCCTTTAGCGCCACCGAATGGAATATCAACGACGGCACACTTGATTGCCATCATGGCCGCAAGTGCAGACACCTCGTCTTCATCAGCATCCGGATGGAAGCGAATGCCGCCCTTATAAGGCCCTCGGGCGTTATTAAACTGCACGCGGTAGGCAGGAAAAGTTGCCGTCCCTCCGGAAGTGAGCGGTATGGTGAGTTCTGCGCGGAGCACTTGATTCGGAGTTTGGAGCTCGGCCCTCAACTCATCTGAAAGTCCAAGCAAATTTGCAGCAGACTCTACATGCTGCTTAAAATATTCAAATGCTGCCATACATACTGCTAGAAATCTCTTCTGTTAAAAGCAACATGTTTGAGCTTTGCCTCGTAGCGTACGAGACCGCAGTGGCATCTCCTGTGTGTAACGTCATGCAGTGCTTTTCTTATTTTGCTACGGTTACCGCCTCTTCGAATTTTACCGACAGAAGTTTTGAGATTCCGTCGTGACCCATCGTGACGCCGTAGAGAATCCCGGCACGCGACATAGTTTCGCGATTATGGGTTATGACGATGAGTTGCGACTTCTTCACAAGGCTCTCTATCATATCCCCGTAGCGGCGGCTGTTCGCCTCATCAAGCGCAGCATCGGTCTCGTCCAAAATGAGAAACGGTGGTGGATTCACCTGACTCATCGCGAAGATGAGTGCGATAGAGGTAAGTGCGCGCTCCCCGCCCGAGAGTTGCATCAGCGACTGCACTTTTTTACGCGGTAGGTTCACGGTGATTTCAATTCCTGGCTTCCATTGCCGCTGCCTTCCTTCAGGTGCTTGCTCGATATCCACTTCTTCGTCCTCTTCGAAGTCATTGTAAGTTTTAAGAGTGGGTTGTTCTTCAAGCACCAAACGCGCACCGCCTCCACCGAACATAAGTGCGAAGAATTCTCCGAACGAGGCATTCACCTTAGTAAGTCCTTCGGCGAAAGTCTTTTGAAGTTCTTCGTTCAAGTCTTGTATAAGACCACGAAGTCCTTCCGCTGATTTCGCCAGATCTTCGAGCTCGCGTGCAAGAAATGCTTCGCGAGCTACCGCATCGTCACATTCTTTACGGGCTTCCTCACCAGTACCACCGACTTCCTCGAGACGTATTTTAAGCCGTTCAAGTTGGCGCTTTCTATCTTCCTGCGCACGCCGCTCCTCGAGCGGTATCTCGAGCAAGGGCTCGAGCATGAATGCTTGAGGGCCTGCAAGCGCAAAAACTTCAGCCCGTCCTTGCTCAAGTTCCTCAGCAAGATAGGACAGCTCGCGCATACGCCCTACTTCTCGCTCTACCTTAGCCTCTTCGTGCGCCTTAGATTCTGCGAGACCCAAAATACGACGCTTCTCTTCTCGTCCGGTCTCTTCATACGCAAGCGCGGCTTCACGCACCTTCATAAGGACACTGCGCGCTTTCTCAATTGATGAAAGAAGCACCGCGTCTTTCTCCATAAACACTTTGCGCTCTCGTTCAAGACGCAAAACGGTCTGCTCTTCTTCGGCGAGATAGTCGTCTCCGGGAAGGGCGAAGCGCTCGAAAAACGCAATAATCATGCTTCGCACGCCTTCGAGCGTTGCGCGAAGCGCGGACTCTGATAACGTGCCAGATTCACGCGATTGTCGTTCTATTTCATCACGAAGCGCACTCAAATCTTCGCGAGGCACCTTAACGTACGGTTCGCGCGCCACCTGTACACTCCGCTTTTTTGCTTCATGAAGCCCTCCTTCCACTCGACCAATCTCGCGTGCAAGCTCGCCGCGCTCGCCGACCAACCGATCCACATCGCGCTCTTGGCTTCGGATGGCTTCCGCGCGCTTCATGCCTTCAGAGTCATGGGTTGCTCGTTCATCAAATACCGCAAGCTCATTCGTTGCCACCATAAACCGCTCCTCCGCGTCTCGCTTACGCTGGCCCGATTCCTTCTGCTCGGTCTCAAGATACAATTCTTCGACACCAACATACAGCTGAGCGAGTCGTGCTAAGTCGCGGGCAAGTTCTTCGGCACGCTCCAGCTTCTCTACCTGCTTCTGTAGGAATCTAAGATGCGGCGCAATTTCGCGGCGGATTAGTTCAACTTCGCGGACATTTGCCTCAGTCTTCTCGAGTTTGCGCTCCGCTTCCGCGAGCTTGAATTCATATACTTTAAGTCCGAGCGCATCCTCAAGCATGGCGCGCCTTTCTTTCGGGTGTGCGAGCAAAATACGATCAGCCTCACCCTGCGAAATAATGTGGTGACCAGTCTCGCCAATATTGGCAGCCGCTAGAAGTTCCTGAACATCGCGCAGACGTACCTTTGAGCCATTAATGGAGTATTCGCTTGCGCCATCACGGAACACGGCGCGCTCCACTGTGACCTCTTCGAAATCAAGCTTCGGGAACGTACGCGTACCGTGTTTTTCTGTGTTATCAAACACAATAGCCACCGCAGCGCGGTTCGCTCTTGGACTGGTGTGTGAGCCTGACCAAATAAGGTCCTCGCTTCTTTTCCCACGCATCGACTTCATCGACTGTTCGCCGAGCGCAAAACGAAAGGCCTCAGCAACATTGGATTTCCCTGAACCATTCGGACCTACAATCGATGTGGCCGCCGCCGAAAAATCAAGCACGGTTTTCCGCGCGAACGATTTGAACCCGGCGATTTCAAGCCGCTTAAGCATTTAGTAAATTATACCGTATGAAGTGAGGCGGGTGTGTACACCTAAAACGAAACCGCTCCTCAGACGAGGAGCGGGGCTAAGAGAAAACACTCAGAGCGGGAACTACAGGAGGGCGTCGATGTATCTTGGTACGGCCACGAGCGCAACGCTCGCGACGATACTCACACCAATGAAGAGGAGCATGTACCTCTTCATGGTGTGCGCAGTTGTGCTCATTCCGTGCATCAGACGCCAACAGATTGTGGCACAACAAATTAAAGCGACTGACGCAGGAATCCCAAACGTCATGATAGTAGACGGCAGGACTGCCGAAGGCTCCTGCACACCGAATCCATACCAAACGAGTAGGACTCCGACCGCAAGAGCAAGCAGAACGGTGGCTCGTAGCCACGGCCGTGCTCTGTCGCGGCGTTGTTTACTTTCATTAATGGCGAGCATGAATCTATCTCCAAAAAAGCGGCTATACCGCGAACAATGCTGTTTACATTATAGCACTTTTCAGTTCGAAAAGCAATATGTATTTTGCAGAACGAATAAACCGCAAACAAAATTCTGCAATTAAAACTTGTCAGCATTGAAAACAGAGTGAGTAGCAATTAAGGAATGACTTCCTGCAAACAGTTGCAGAATAAGGAACGATTGAGAGAAATAACCGACCAAGTCTTCGAGTGGCGGTATTTCTCGATTGGTTGTGACGTTATGCAGCGTACACCATTGAACTTCTGTTTGTGCTCCCCTGCCCGGAACGAGTGCGTCCAATCATTGGACGCACGAGTGACTTACCAGCCAGTCTTTGCAAGTGCTGCCCTCGCGGCACTCTGCTCTGCTTCCTGTTTTGACTGTCCGGTGCCTGCTGCTATTTCGGCATCTCCCAAAAAGACGCCGACCGTGAAGCGCTTGTCGTGATCCGGCCCGTCTTCCGAAAGCGTACGATAGGTGGGTGTGGTACTTTTCTTATCCTGGGCTTTTTCTTGGAACGTACTTTTTGCGTCCTGATAGGCACCCGTGCGGATCACTTCATCGATCTTTGGATAGAGGTTTTTGGCTACAAAAGTTTCTGCAGCTGCAAATCCCTGATCGAGATACAGTGCACCCAAAATAGCTTCAAACGCATTTGCAAGAATGATGTCGCGCGCACGACCCGTGTCCCTTGCTTCACCCTTGGAGAGAAGGAGCATGTCATTCAGTCCCAGGACTTTTGCGGTTTCGGCGAGCGAGTAGGTATTGACCAGCGCTGCGCGGTAGGCGGTCAAATCTCCCTCAGGCTTGTTTGGGAACTTGGTGAACAGGAAGTTTGTGACCGCAAGCTCAAGCACCGCATCCCCGAGGAACTCGAGACGCTCATTATGACTCCCTCCCCCACGATGCTCATTTAAGTAGGATCTATGCGTAAGAGCCTCGATCAGGAAATCGAGGTTATTAAATGAAATTCCGAGGCGGGCGCTATGGGCGAGAAAATCTGACATGACTCTAATAGGCTGCAGAGTATCGTAAAATCGAGGAATTACCAGCTCCAGCCCCATGAGGCACTGAGCTATTATTTTCCGGGTCCGGATTTATCAAGGAGTTTCTGTACGGCGGCAGTGACAATAGGAAGCATGTCATCATAGAAATTAAGGTCGAGAATATCGGTCAGGCGGAACCACCGCGCATCATCGAGCCCTCCCTTCTGTTCGAGCTTCAGATCCTCATACGGTGCCTCGGCAAGAAAATAAGTCACGCGCTTGCGCATTTTTCCCTTTTCTGGATGCGAGGCGACATACTCGTTCTCGCCGATCTGCTCTTTGATAACAATGTCGAGACCGATTTCCTCCTTTATTTCACGGATGGTTCCTTCCTCGGCAGTTTCGTTCTTGATATCAGGACTGTCCCCTATCTTACCCTTCGAGAGCGTCCAGTGACCAAATACGTCATGCACCAAGGCGAGATAGTACTGGCCACCATGCTTTGCGTACACCACCGCGCCACCGAGCCGTTGGAGCGGCAAATCTTCGTAGCGCTTCTTATTTGCCTCCTTCTTGCCTTTCTCCTCCTTGCCAGGCTCACCAAGCTCTTTATACACGGCCCCAAGTACACCGTTTATGAACCGACCAGAAGAATCGCCCCCGAATACTTTGGCGAGTTCGATGGCTTCGTTAATTGCAACTTTCGCAGGCACCTGTGTGCGATCCGCAAAGAGAAGCTCGAACAATCCAATGCGAAGGATGTTGCGATCGACCGGCGCAATGCGCTCAAGTGGCCAATCCGGTGCCGCTTTCGTAATCACCAGATCAAGATCATCTTTCTTCGCGAGCACTCCATCAAGAAGGGTTTCCATAAATGGCTTATCGGTATCGTCTCCGCCAAACTCGTCGACGTTGCGTGCGAGCATCGACGTAGCCTCCGATTGATCGGCATGCGTCGTATCCCACTCAAAGAGCGTTTGGAGAACAACGGAACGTGCAAGATGCCGATTTGCCATATAGAAAGAACGTACTCATACAATACACCCCAAGTGATGGTGATTACTAGTGCGCTCACGTGTGCATAGCATATGTATAAAACTTTTTACGTGTGCGTTCGGCGAATTTTAATGCCCCACACGCCAACCCATAACGACGAAAGGATCCTTTCGGATCCTAAAAAAGGGTTCGCAAATTTGGTTTATGATGAACCACCACCAAAACCTGAACGAGATTTTGCTTTTCCGAGAGTCATACGTCCCATAAGTCCCTGCTTCTTCTCGCGCGTATCTTCAGCCGTGTGCTTTTCTGCGTGGACTGGTTCCTTGCCACCTTCGACAACGTCGACATTGTCCTTCTGGTTGCGATCACGACGCTTCTTCTCTTCTTTAAGCTCTTTCTTGCGCTCAGGCACGATAAGTTTGCCGCGATACATACCCGTGACTTCATCGATGCGATGTGGGAGCCTCAAATTGCCGGTTTCCTTGTCCTTCACAATAGAACCCTCCACCAAAGCATGGTGGCTTCGGCGGTTCTTAGTGTGCGAACTGGTGTGACGCATTCGTACTGACATGTTGACTACCCTATCATAGGAGTCTTTTGCGGTCTACTTCCTTCTCTTTTCACGCACCCCGCTTGCTTGCTAAACGGCGTATATATGGGAATGTAACAACAGTTGCTCCTTTGGCATGACCCTCAGTTGGCAGCTATTCGCTCGGGCACTCGCGCCCCCACCATTCGCCCCATACAAGGTATGGCGATGAAGAGACAAGCGGAACATGCGCGTATCATTTCAATCAAGGAGGGGGATTATCTGCTCGAATTTCTCGTGAACAAGCCCTACCGCCTCAACCCTGGCTAGTTCCTTCCGGAACTGTCCAATCCTTTGGTGCTGGGAACGTAGCACCCAATGCTTCAGAGCAAACGCCATCCGGGCACCTGCCGAGGCGAACCGAACGGGCCACGCGAATCATTCGCGTGGCCCTGAATTTTTGTAGTGAGTTCTATGACTTCCGCAAAGGGCGATTACTGGGGTGATATGATATATCATATCGTTTTAGTTGATTGTAGGTATCGCGCGTAGCTGATTGAAGGGGAAAGCAAGGTGATTTGATATATCAAACCACCCTTAATCATCTACGGGTGTTGAAGAATATTTCTGAGGAAGGTACGGCGGTGCTCGAGAGACGGACCGTGCGTACGAATGGCTTCTATGTGTGCACGTGTGCCATACCCTTTATGTTTTTCAAAACCGTAGTGAGGATACTCTTCTGCGAGCTTCACCATATACCGATCGCGCGTCACTTTGGCAGCCACTGACGCAAGCATGATTGCGGGCACGATACCGTCCCCACCTATAATTGTCTCTTGTGCGTATTCTGATGGTGCTTTGAGTGCCCCATCGAGATACACCTTCCCTTCTTCGGCGTTTGGTAGTAACTTCCGAACCCCAGTCAGCACTGCGTGCCGTATCGCGGGTGCAATGCCTCCCGCATCAATGTTACTGGCCGACACCATCTGCACAACGGCACGCACGGTGCCCGCTTTGATTTCTTCTTGGAGTAGACCGAACAACAGCTCTCTTTTCTTTTCTGAAAGTTTTTTGGAATCGTTTAGTCCCGGAAATACTTCAAGAATATCGAACCCAATTGCTACAGACACAACTCCGACAGCCACCGGCCCCGCAAGCGGCCCGCGACCTGCTTCATCGACTCCAACCACGAATGTCATAGGGAGAAGGATACCAGTTCGTAATTTGGTATCCTGTAGGTAATGCCTGGCCGCTTTATACATCTCCACACTCATAGCCATTACTCGTTCCTCCAGGCGCTCCCCAAGGTGCCGGAACTCGTGAAGGCAACGCGCGCGCACTCTATGGATGCGCTTGCGCTCACTGACGCCGGGAATATGCACGGTGCGATTGAATTCTATAAAGCTGGAGAGAAAGCTGGTATCAATGCGATTCTTGGTGTGGACGCGTATCTAGCTCCTGGAGCGCGTGCCGAGGTCGGACACACAGAGCCTGGAGGGAGGACACGTCTCGTGCTCTTGGCCGAAAATAATACAGGGTACCAAAACCTCATGGCGCTTATCACACAATCCTTTACGGAAGGATTCAGTGAGCGGCCGCACATGGATCGCGAGCTTCTTAAAGAACACGGTGGAGGGCTTATCGCCCTTATTCCATCCTTCGCAGGGACTGTTGCACAACACTTGAAGCAGGGTGATCCAAAGGGTGCTCGCGCTGCACTCGCGGAGTACGTGAGCATTTTTGGAAAAGAGAATGTTTTCTTGGAAATCACGCGCCACCCAAAGGTGTCCGGGCATGAGAAGCGCATGCAAGAAATTATTGCGATCTCGGAAGAATCAGGCGTACCGCTCGTGGCGCAAAATGATGTGTACTATCTGAAACCGGATGATCGCGAAGCGACTGAAATCATGCGGCGCATAGCGCACGGAAACGTAAGTCCGAACGAAGATGAAGACTTTTCCTTCTTGAGCGAGACCCAGATGCTCGCACTATTTCCCGACCAGAAAGAAGCGGTTCTGCGCTCCGGCCTCATTGCCGACCGCTGTAAGGTGACGCTTTCGCTTGGAAGCTGGAACTTCCCTGCTGTTGATGTTGATTTCGGCAAGACTCACGAAGATATGTTGCGGGAGCGCACAAGTGCAGGACTCTCTATGCGGGGAATGGAGCGTACGAAGGAAGTGGAAGATCGTATCGAGTATGAACTCAAGGTCATCATTAGTAAGGGCTTTGCTCCGTACTTCCTCGCCGTCTCGGATCTTCTCACCTTTGCGAAATCCTCAGGCATCCTCACAACGACACGCGGTTCTGCCGCAGGATCGCTTGTCTCGTACCTGACCGGCATCACGAACGTCGACCCGCTCCTCTATAAATTGCCCTTCGAGCGCTTCCTGAACCCTGAACGTCCCAAGGCTCCTGATATCGATATGGACTTCGCTGACAATCGTCGCGACGAGATGATTGCGTACGCGAAGAAAAAGTATGGAGAAGACCACGTTGCGCAAATCGGCACCTTCGGAACGCTTATGGCGCGCGCGGCCGTGCGCGACGTGGCGCGTGCGCTTGGTCATGCGTACCGCACAGGCGATCGTATCGCAAAACTTATTCCGCTCGGTTCCCAAGGATTCCCGATGACCATCGCGCACGCGCTTGAACTTGAGCCTGAACTGAAGCAACTGTACGACGAAGATGATGACACGCGCGAAATACTGACCCTTGCGAAGCGCATCGAAGGCTGCGTACGGCATACTGGCGTGCACGCGGCTGGTGTGGTGATTGCGCCCACCCCCTTGACCTGCTGGACGCCACTTCAGGTAGACCAAAAGACGGGGAAACTCATTACGCAGTACGACATGCATGCCGTTGAAGATGTGGGACTCCTTAAATTCGATTTCCTCGGCATCAAGAATCTTTCAATCCTTTCAGACGCGGTTGAGCAAGTGACCGAAACTCAAGGTATGTATATCGATATTGATAATGTGCCGATTGATGACGCTAAGACGTTCGCAATGCTCGCGCGCGGAGAGACTGAGGGCACGTTCCAGCTGAACGGTTCAGGCATGACGCGGTACCTCAAGGAACTTCAGCCGACGTCGATTCATGACATCAATGCGATGGTGGCACTCTACCGTCCGGGTCCGATGGAAACGATTCCGCAGTACATTGAGCGTAAAAAGAATCCAAAGCTCATCCATTTTCTTGATGAGCGCATGCGGGAATATCTTGATGCGTCCTACGGACTTCTGGTGTATCAGGACGATGTGCTCCTGACCGCGATTACGCTTGGCGGGTATTCCTGGCTTGAGGCGGACACGCTCCGAAAGGCTATGGGTAAGAAAATTCCAGCCGAAATGGAAGCCCAGAAGGAAAAGCTTATCAAAGGATTTATCGAATACGGCCATCTCTCCAAAGAAAAGGCTGAGCGGATCTGGAAGCTGATTGAGCCATTCGCAGCCTACGGATTCAACAAGGCCCATGCTGCGTGCTACGGCAAAGTTGCCTATCAAACGGCATACATGAAAGCGAACTATCCCGTCGAATACATGACGGCGCTCCTGACTGC
>Ga0163151_10003352_pt1 | contig 23184 bp, 14 predicted proteins | sample OliLakLV19MP5IB2_FD_145596 | JGI IMG/M metagenome (GOLD analysis project Ga0163151, IMG submission 145596) | Freshwater microbial mat bacterial communities from Lake Vanda, McMurdo Dry Valleys, Antarctica - Oligotrophic Lake LV.19.MP5.IB-2 | ecosystem: Environmental > Aquatic > Freshwater >... | reverse complement strand
ATATTAAAGTATGTGAACTCCGGGCACAACCCCCCGATTTTAGTAAATTCTCATGGATATAAATTCCTGGATAAAGGAACAACCATATTAGGGATGTTTGATGAACTACCCTCCATAAAAATGGGCCAAATTCCCATCATCGAAAATACAGCCATCATTTGTTTTACAGATGGGCTTACGGATGTAGTAAATGAAAAAAATCAGGTGTTTCCATTAGAAGCACTCATTTCCTTGGTGGAAGATAATTATAAAGGAGATGTAGTAACACTCAATAAAAAGATCATCGACGAAATTATGCGTTTTAAGGGTGAGGATGGAGAAGTGAGTGATGATATAACAGTATTGAGTGTGAAGATAATGGAAGGAAAAAAAATCTAAAGGATAAAGGTGCATTTATTAAAGGGGCAACAATTTATTCAAAATTTGTTGACGGTAAGCTGGAAATACCATTAACAAAGGAATAAATTACTATCCTACATCTACAAAAACCCCGTTAGGGGTAGCATTATATCCCACTATATAAACACGATATTCATCAAATCAAAATAGATCATCCGGAAATGATTATCCTAAATCATCAAATTTATTAATTTAAAATTCGGTGTAAAATAATTTAATAAATACGATTACCATAAAAAGCGAATTAATTATCAAAATCGTTTTTTGCAAGGTGGGATATAATGCGACCCCTACCCGTTGTTAATTTTTCGTATGCTGAATGGTATTTATTTGTTCAAAAAAATTACTCATTCCTTAAAATGAATGCGCATAAGTGACAGGAGCCCGGTTCATGACAACTATTCTATTCTTCTAGGTGACTTCACTTCCATTCTCCTTCGCAGCAAATCCAAATTGACCAAAACCGCCATTATCATAAAAAACATCGTTCCTATCTTGTCCGCCTCTATAAGATCGCTAAGCGCAATATTTATAATAATGGTTATGATGGATAATGTTAATACCATTGCGAGATACTTATATTGTTTATCAGCAAATCTATTGTAGAGTTTTTGACCGAGATATAAAATATACACTAATAATACTACCCAAATTGTCAATCCTATAAAACCCTGTTCCACAGTTACCTGCAAATAATAATTATGCACTGTTGATCGCTCCGGGTTTCTGCTGATATAGGTCTCGAATTTATTAATGGTATACTCTTTATAATTAAAGTAGAATTGTCCCGGGCCAAATCCGAGATAAGGTTTTTCTTCTATCATGTGCACTGCTGCAACCCAGCGATAAATTCTTTCTGCACTTGAAACATCCTCCAAACTCATAGTTGATTCCATATGGTCTGAAAAATGCGTATGATAAATCGTTTTGGTGTATTCGGGTGCATAATCCATATATTTATTATTGTTCAACATATAGATCGCGAAAAATATTACAGCCATTATCATTACCCCAACCGCAGGCAATAATTTATTGTGTCGAATAAGAAAATAAGCCACCAAAGCCCCTGCAACAGATAACCAGGATGATCTTGTATAAGAAAAATAAATTGCAAGCAGAAACAATATCTTTCCTAAATTAATTACCATGCGCTGCCAGGTATATTTTTTATACCAAGTGGAAGCAATAAATAAGAAAGGGAATGTTAAAGCTAAAAATACTGCATAATTCACATGGTTGCGGAAAAAAGGAACCATGGTCTTGTTCACTTCACTAAAACGGAATTGATAGTGCATGTGATTGTTGAGCGTGAAGAGCACAAGTAAAAGTGTTGGCGTAAATAAACACCAAAATACAATTTTGAAATCTTTAATATTTTTAACGATAAGCGCACTGATAAAATAAAAGGTTACAATGAACCATGTTTTTGCCAAAAGATATTTTAGAGAAATGACAATGTTGGCAGAAAACAAGGTTGTGATCATAAGCCACCCGAAATGAATAAATAATATAATAGTTAGTGGATGGCTAATAAAATCCCGATCAAATAATTCTTGTTTCAGAAAAACAAAAAATATAAAAGTGAGCATGAACGCCAACATAATGGGTTCTGTTGGCAAGGTAGTGCTGAAGCCGGTTGGGGAATAGTATTCAATAGATGCCGGGGTAACGATCAGTAATAAATAAAATATCGATTTAAAATTTAAAATAAGTTGGTAGGCAAATAAAAACGCTACCGGAACCAGATAAAAAAGAGGTTCATATAATATAATACCGGCAAACATGGCAACAATACCAAGAATTGCAGCGGTGCGGAAAATATTTAATTCAACAGGTTGTGCCTGTAAACTACGCATTTTTTATTTGGCTTTTTATTTTCCTGAAATTTTCTGTCAATACAGCAAGTATCACTAAAAATAGGAAACAGCCTAAAGTAACTCCAATTACAATTAGCGAACGTGATGGTCGGTCTTTTCTGATCGCAGGAAATGCTTCTTCCGTAATATTCACGGTAGAAAAATCGGTGTTTATGGAAGTGAGATTTTGATCAAGAATTTTTTTACTCAGACTCAGATCCTCCACTGCATCTTCTAATTTTTCTTCCAAAATAATAAGAGATTCATTGCTTATACCTATTTTTTTCATACTTCCGATACTGTCTTTTAAATGTTCTACCTCGGCATCCTTCATTGCAACTTGTTTCTTGAAGGTTTCCACCACTAACTTTTTATCGCGGAGCAACATTGTTTTATTGTGACCATCAATGGTTGTAACAATATGTGTCACCATTTTGGAAGCCAGATCTTTATCAGTATCCCAAATAGAAACTTCAATTGCAGCATATTCCGTTTCAATTGCCCTGTAATTTTTCAGGAATTCTTTTTTGGTATTGTAACGCGCCATTTCTTTGGTAGAATCTATCCCATAATGTTCCATAAGATGAAAATTGTTGATCATATAGTCAATTATACTGCTGGTATTCGCAATGGTTAGAATTCTGTCCACATCACCTGCGCTTCCGAAATAGTCGATCTCAATTTCACCTGCCGACTGGCTGTAAAGAACCTGCCTGTCCGACATAATTGGATTGGTAGGATAGAAAGTAACCGACGATTTATAATAGTTTGGCATAAAGAACCAGGTTACAATACAGGCTGCAATTGCCACAACTACAGTTATTATGATGGTCGGTTTACGCCACTTGTAGATGATCTGAATTAAGCGAATTATATCATTGGATTGTTCCATACTTGAATTTTAGAGGGCAAAGGTAGAAAAAGTCATGCAGAATCAAGCCCTTTTGCGAATGCCCGCTAGTATAGGCTGTAGCAGCAGCCTAAGCTCTGTTATTTTGATCAGTCCCGAAGCCGCGGAAGCTGAAAGGGAGAGTAAACCTGCAATAAAAAATTTGACATACCAGTTTGTGGGCAATTCGTATATGCCATAATTTACAATGATAACAAGTATTATAAAAAGTATGCTTTTCAGCAATTTGATATCGCGGCCTTTGATAGAAAATATTTTTCCGGCAAAATAGATATGTGCACCAAGAATAATGATCTGAGCACAAGCAGTTGCAATGGATGAACCGAGTGCTTTATAAGTTGGTATCAAAGTTATATTTAAAATAATATTCAAAACAAATCCGGCAAGAGATATATAATTTAACTTTTTAATACTTCCGTTTGCAGTGATCAAACTTCCATATATGTATGTTATGCTGATACAAATAAAACTTACCATTAACAAACCTAATATATTTGCGGAATAGCTGTCGCCGTTAATATATAATAATTGCATTATCTCCAATCGGTAAAAAATAATGGTAATGCCTGCTGCTGCTGAAAAAATAAGCATCAGGGTATAACCAAGTTCGAAAAGTGGTTTTATATTTTCTTTGTTTTCTATCATCCTCGAAAACATAGGCATCAAAAGTCCTGCGAATAAAAATCCTAAAATACTCATCGCATCCAATAAACGAAAAGCGGTAGCGTATATCCCTGCTTCATGTGCACCGCGGTCGCCAAGCATTCTTTCGAGCAAAACTCCATCAGTTCTGAAGTATGCGGTCATTAAAAAACCGAGCAGAGCGTAGGGGTAACTTTTTAGAAAAACCTCTTTTATTAAAGCGCTGTCAAATTTCCATTTAATGGTAATGTGTTGATTGAACAATATGAGTATTGCTACCATGAGCGCAAATACATAACCGAAAATCTGAACCCAAATAAAATTTGTGATACTTATTTCGAATGGAAAAATACTTGTCCACAAAATAAATCCGCAAATTACAGAAGTGGTAAGTTTATCCAATACAGATAAAAATGCATCCGTTCTGAATAGATGAAGCGCATTAACATTCGACCGCAAAAAGGAATAAAATGACATTAATATTTGCATTAATATCAGAAGTATTAAAATAGAGATTTGTTCTGAGGAGAAATTAACTCCAATGGCAGTTATAAATATTAAAATGGTATAAACAACAGATAAAACGAGTTTAGCCAGGAGTGTGGAAAATAAATATAATCCCAATTTTTCAGGTTGCCGGGCCACCATTCTGTTGTTGAAATTATTGATGCCAAAATCGAGTACTACCTGAAAAAGCCAGGCGAAATTGAATAAAGCGAAATAGGTACCATAGGCCTCGGAACCTACACTGTTCTGCACAGAGCGGTCGATACCCAATATCCAGAAAGGCTTAACCAGCAGGTTAAGTAGCAGCAGAAAGCTGATGTTGGTGATAAAATTTTTCCGCATTATTTTGTTGGAATGCTAAAAATAGTTATTATTGCTTCAAATTACACGCTGGCGACAAACTTCTACTTAAAGATTTAGTGATACGGGATACTTCTACGCTTTTTCATTTAATGATTAAAAACAACTGTATAACATGCTGATAGCTGTTAATACCCGTTTCCTTATTAAGGATAAGCTGGAAGGTATTGGTTGGTTCACTTATGAAACCATGAAACGCCTCACCCGAAATCACCCGGAACATACATTCCTGTTTTTGTTCGACCGTGATTGGGACCCCGAATTTATTTTTTCCGACAATATTATTCCTGTAAAGGTTTGGCCTCCTGCCCGTCATCCTTATTTGTGGAAATATTGGTTCGATTATGCCATACCTCAGGTATTTAAAAAATATAAACCGGATGTATTTATTTCAACCGATGGATTTTTATCCTTAAAAACGCATGTGCCTACACTACTTGTAATTCATGATCTTGGATTTGAACATTATCCGGAACATACTCCCGGTATTGTAAGTAAATATTATAGAAAATTTACTCCGCTGTATGCAAAAAAGGCTGCCCGTATAATAACTGTTTCTCAATTTTCTAAGGATGATATTGTTAAACATTACCATGTAGACCCTAAAAAAATTGATGTTGCACACAATGGCGCTAATGAACAATATGTTGTATTGCCTGAAGAAGAAAAAGTGATCACAAGACAAAATTTTGCAGGTGGAAAAAACTATTTTGTATATGTAGGATCAGTGCATCCACGAAAAAATGTGAAAAATTTATTGTTGGCATTCGACCTTTTAAAAAAGGAAAATGCCTCCGACCAGAAATTAGTAATTGTAGGTAGAATGGCATGGAAGACAGATGAAACACAAGCTGTTTACGACAATATGCAATTTAAAGAAGATGTTATTTTTACGGGACACCTGCAATTAAATGATCTTACTCGTATCGTTGCTTCTGCCGATGCTTTTGTTTTTCCTTCTTTGTTTGAAGGTTTTGGAATTCCGGTTTTGGAAGCAAGAGCATGTGGAGTTCCGGTTATTACATCCGATCGAACCAGTTTGCCTGAAGTAGCCGGCGAAAATGCTCTGTATTTTAATCCTGACGATATCAATGATATAAAAAATGCAATGGAGGAATTTTTGTTTAATCGCAAAAAATATCTTCCGGGTGCAAATGATATTCAAAATGTTAAACAGGAATTCAACTGGGACAGATCAGCAAACATTATTTTTAATGCGGCATTACACTGTCTGAAAAAAAGTCCAAAAGAAAGTCATTCCATTGTGTTGAATTAATTGTTTTTTAGCTCGTTTTTTTTATTTTTGAAACAAATTGTGTTTATCACGGTTAATTTGTCTTAAAATAGGTGATTTATATCCTTTTTTGTCTAAATTTGAATAAAAGAACTTAATTGAAATATGCGTTATATAATTTTTACCTCCCTTTTACTATGTTTGTTTGCCGATATTCAGGCTCAGGAATCTGATACTGATAATAAACCACTTAAATTTCCGTTAGCGGCAACGCTTGATTTTAGCAAAATTAAAACGCAATGGAATCCTCAATTACTGTGTTTGGAAATGCCTGCTCCCGGAGCTGAAACCTATAGAAGGTATCTGATCGATCTTAAAAATGAACTTTATCAGAATAAAACATTTACTCCAGTAAATAATTTTAAACAATCTAAAACCAGTGATCTTCCTGATCCTTCGGTTTTAAGCGGTTGGGAAGGAAATCTTATGGGAACCGGTGTTCCAAATGACAACGATATGGCAATTTCAAATGACGGTAAAATTGTTTCCGTGATTAATTCCTCCATTTATATTTATGATACTTTAGGTTTATTGTTGCAATCTGTTTATTTATCCACTTTTGCTGATACACTTAATATTGCGGCTTCTGCATTTGATCCTAAAGTAATGTACGATCCTCGCGCAGATAAATTTATTTTATTGTTTCTCAATGGATTTACCCCCGAAACCAGTTTAATAACCGTTGCGTTTTCGAAAACAAATGATCCAACCGGCGAATGGAATTTTTATGCGTTACCGGGAAATCCAAAGAATAATAATCTGTGGACAGATTTTCCAATGTTTGCAATAACAGAAGAAGAATTATTTCTCACTATTAATTTAATTATTCCCGATGAACCCTGGCAAACAGGTTTTAGTGAAACCCTGATCTGGCAAATGAGTTTGGATAAAGGTTATGCAGGTGATTCGCTAGATGCGGTTTTTCATGACAATATATTTTTTGATGGCAAACCCATTCGCAATTTAAATCCGGTTAAAGGAGGAGAAACTACCTATGGTCCGGATATGTATTTTTTGAGCAACAGAAATTTTTCTCCCGAAAATGATACCATATTTATAGTGCATGTAACCGGTTTGCTCGATGATCCTGAAACAACTGTTGAAGTTGATTATTCCATTGCAAATAAAAAATACGGAGTGCCTCCACAGGCGCGACAATATCTCACACATATTTTCGATACGAATGATGGGAGAGTGCTCGGTTCATTTTATGAGGATGGTCAAATTCAATTTGTGTCGAATTCACTAGACCCAACAACAGGATTTTGTGGTATCTATCACGGAATAATAACAGATCTGGATGGGGAAAGAATTATCACAGCGAATATTATTGGTGATGATACTTTGGATTTCGGATACCCGAATATTTCTTATTCCGGACATTACGATGGTGATAATCAATCCATAATTGTTTTCGATCATACTGCACCTACAGTTAATGCAGGTATGAGTGCTATTTATTTTAATTGGTATGCTTATTCCAATCCAGTAAATATTAAAACAGGTGATACCTATGTAAATGTTTTATCCGGTGCGTACGAACGCTGGGGTGATTATACCGGTTCCCAAAGGCGATATAACCATCCTGGTGAAGTTTGGGTGAGTGGTAACTTCGGAAAATTTGTTGAAACATTTCCCTTCTCCAGCAGAAATAATGCAACATGGATAGCAAAACTCGAAAGTAATGATGTACATGCCGCCGATATCGTAACGGAAGAAAATAATTTGCATTCAAAAGTTTATCCGAATCCATTAACAAATTATTTTACAACAGAATTTGAATTGCCAAATTCGGGTGTGGTTGAAATACGTATTTTTGATATGAGCGGAAAACAAATTAAATATTTATTAAACACAGAAGGTTCAAAGGGTTTGAATGTATTTTCTTTTTCTTTGGAACCTTTGGCCGTTGGTAATTATATTTTGGAGATAAAATTGGATGATGTTGTTTATTCTGTAAAACAAATAAATAAGCAGTAATAAATAATTCGTTTTGTAATATCTAAATTGTATAAACTGGAATCACTTTGGGAATCCTTTGTGCCTTAGGTTCTTCGTAGGCTGTTTACTTACTCTGTGTGTTGAATTTCCTATTTATTGGCAATAATTGTCACACCCGATTAATACACTTAAATTTGCACCCTAAAATGGTATCAGATAATTATTGAATGGTGTGAAATGCGAAAAAGAAAGAAATTAAAGGTATTAGAAAATGTAACCATAACTCAAATTGCCGACCAGGGAATTGGAATAGGAAGGGTAGAAGGGAAGGTGATAATGGCGGAAAACACTATTCCGGGTGATGTAATTGATTTGCAGATCACCAAAGGAAAAAGTGATTATGCAATTGGATATGCGGTTAAATTTCATGAATATTCGAAGCTGCGTGTTATCCCATTTTGCGAACATTTTGGAGTTTGCGGTGGATGTACCTGGCAAAATGTAGCGTATGAAACGCAACTGGTGTTCAAAATGCAATTAGTGAATGATGCTTTTAGAAGAATAGGTAAGATAGAATCGCTCAAAATATTGCCAATATTACCGGCTCCCTTTGATAAATATTATCGCAATAAATTGGAATTTACTTTTACCAATTCAGGGTATGTTGCCGGCAAATTTTCACGGGATGAGGTGATAGAAAAAAAACCTGCTTTAGGTTTTCACGTGCGTAAGGAATTTGCCCATGTTTTTGATATAAAACATTGTTACCTTCAGCCGTATCCTTCTAATGAAATACGTCTTGCATTTAAAGCTTACGCTACCGTACATCAATTACCATTTTACGATCTACGCAATCAGACAGGATATCTCAGAAACCTTATTGTAAAAAATACACTAACTGGTGGATTAATGGTAATACTTGTTGTTGCAGAAGATAAACCGGAATTATTATTGCCTTTATTGCAACATGTGTCAAACACATTTCCGGAAATTACTTCGTTGTATTATTGTATCAATCAAAAAAATAACGATTCCACTTACGATCAGGAAATGATCTTATTTGCAGGGGAAAAATTTATTACGGAACAAATAGATCATATCCAATATAAACTCGGACCTAAATCTTTTTTTCAGACCAATATTTCTCAGGCGGTTAATTTGTATCATATTGCTTTGGAATATGCAGATCTTAAAAAAGAGGATATTGTGTATGATTTTTATACCGGTTTGGGAAGTATAGCTTTATTGGCTGCAACTCAATGTAAAAAAGTGATAGGGGTTGAAAGTGTGGAGGCGGCAGTAGAGGATGCAAAAATGAATGCTACAGCAAATAATATTGATAACTGCACCTTTATTTACGGTGATATGGCTAAAGTATTCGACAATGATTTTATTAATACTTACGGCAAAGCAAATGTTGTTATAACAGATCCTCCACGCGTTGGAATGCACAAAGATGTGTGTTTAAAATTACTGGAACTAGAGCCGGAAAAAATAGTTTATGTGAGTTGTAATCCCGTAACGCAGGCGCGAGATATTCAAATACTTTCCGAAAAGTATGAAGTAATTACAATGCAACCCGTAGATATGTTTCCGCAGACTTACCATGTGGAAAATGTGGCATTGTTGCGTTTGAAATAGATCGTCAAATAAATATTACCACCGGGCACTGCTTTATGGACATGGGTATCGAGACAAGAGAAAAAAAGGATGAGATATTTTGAAATTATTACAATGCTTGAATATCTTCTCCTTGGAAGAATATGGTTCCAATGTTACAAATTCCCACTGCCCACTGCACACTGCTCACTACCACCGCCCACCGCTCACTGCTCCCTGCCCCCGAGCAATTCCACCAATTTATTATAAGCCTCCGCATTGTAAACGTTATGCACTGCATTATTAATGTCTTGTTTTTCTCCGGCGGTAAGATGAAAACTAAGGGATGCGCGTTTATTGTTTTCGGATGGTTGATATTCAAAGGTTATTACCTCCATTTTGCCTTCTAAAATTTCATCTAAATAATTAAGTATCTGGTCATTTTGATAATCCTGAATTTCCACCCAATTAGAATATAAATTTTCCACCGGGCTCATAAATTTTTGCATCACACCATTACTCATATTTTTTTTGATCTTCATCTCTTGTTCAATGGCGCGAATATTTACTATAATAACTCCGCTGGTGTTTTCAAGTATCCAATCATTAAAAACAGCAATAAATTGTGCGGCAGTTTGTGTGCCGTAATTATCTCTAATTCCCGCATCCATTATTTCAATTTCCGGTGACGTAGGGAGATGCACATTTGGCAATATATAAGGAAAGGTGCAATTCATACGCAATACACTGGTAAATAAAATGCTGTCGGTATTATTATTATCAAGTAAATAATGAATATCCGCACCATCAATTTCAGGTTGTGCAAAGTGTCTGCTGCGATTTTGCGGTTTTGCAAGTAGGAGACCGAGTGAGCTCCGATATATAATTTTCTTTCATCATTTATAATAGTAGGAGTGAAGATCATCATAGGTATTTTAGCAGAATATTCAGGTTCCTTATAATAAATCAATGGGCGAAACAAAACGGAATCGGTATTTTCATTCAATATTTTTTCAAACATGTAACCGCGATCTTTTCTATATACTTCATCTTCGTAATTATATTTTTGCCAGGGATAAAAAAGATCATTTACTACAATTGTAAAACTTAGGGCATTCAACAGGTCAGCGGAAATATTATCGGTATATTGTTTATCATTTAAATTTATAGCAGCACCATTTAATGATTGCAAATACAACTCGCGATAATAAGCTGCTGCTAACATACCTCCTGATGCTCCGGTGATCAAAGGGCATTGTTGCATTAATTTGTGTTGTGTAAGACTGTCGGCATACTGAAGAACCTGCATAGTAAAAGACATGGCCCGCAAGCCGCCCCCGCTACAATTTATAAAGACCAATTTTGGTTTTTCATTGGCGGGTGTAAAATTCGTTTTTCGGTTTTCTAATATTTGTAGGGTATTTCTAATGTCCCCATTGGCATAAGCAGTGTCTGAAATTATTTTTAATCTGTCGATGCTGTACTCAGAGGTAGAATCGTAATTTAATCCGTAAACTTTATTTTTATAACTTAGTAAATTGGAATGCATCATTGCATTTATAAAAAGTATGATTAGGAGAAAAAATATCAATTTCCACGGCCCCATCCAGTAATAAAATGCACCTGTTAAAACGATCAAAATTGCAACAAGTAAAACTATACTGGCAGCGGCAGGAATTCTAAAAATAGGATTATCCATCAGTAAACCAAAAAGTATAATTAAAATAATACTACTCACTTCAATAAAAAATGCATTTGCATGATGTTGTTTATATACAGATCTTATAACGGATTCCGGGTAGTGGTCAGCCGATCTGGTGTGTTTCCACCTTAAATTGTTGTTGAGATAATACTCCGTTTGTACCCTGTTTTTCGACATTACTTCCTCGTGTGTCGGCTCATCAGGGTCGTGTTGTGTAATCGCTTCTTTTTTCTTTTTAATAATGCCAATTATTTGAAAAATATCTTTATTGGTCCTGAAAAAATAGACCATAGAAATAAGAATTACTGAAATAAGTCCCGTAATAAATCCACCTATACTGGCTGCAATAGTGAATAGGTTTAAAAGTCCTTCCTTCGATTGAAATGCAATAATTTCAAATATGTATATGATAAAAAATAGCAACGGAAAAAATGCATTATTTAAACAATAGGTGCCAAAAGGTTTTTTTAAAGTAGCGAGAAACGAAAAATTATGTGCATTCAAAATGTAACTGGTAATATTCCACACAATAAAAAAACCGCCCATTGCAGCACCTAAAATGCAAAAGCTGCTAAAATTTACCTTGCCGACATATTCAGGATCGAGAAATAATAAGGAAATGCCATAACGGGAACCTGTAAGTCCGGCAGAAATACTAATCAAAAATATCCACGATAACAATAAAAAATGATTGCGTTTAACATGCAACATCAGCAACCTCACCGGGAACGAATAAAGAATACTGTAGAGTGCTTTTTGCATATTGTGTTCAATCAGTTTTACGCATATCCTATTATAAAGGTTCTGCGTGGGTTGTCATAGTTATGCAACGAACGTGAATCTCAGAAAATTATAAAAAGGGAATTGAACTTTATCGCGCTATAAAAGTGGAACCTGTATAAAAAGGAAATGCAGCATGCTCCTCATCATGCTGCATCCATTTAGGGGTAATGTTGCCTAACCAATAACCTGTAAAGGTTGACCCAAAGAAAAGTATTATTTCTGATAATTGCAAATAATTTAAACATTTATTGTAAAATTTAGAAATATTTGAATATTTTTGAGAATTCATTGTCGATAAGCTAAAAAATTCTCTCTGATATGTCTGAAAATTACGGAATTGATAAAGTTGATATCCAGATTCTGCACATGTTAATGCAGAATGCGATGACTCCCTTTACCGAAATTGCCCAAAAAATAGGCGTTTCCCCTGGTACTATCCATGTTCGCATGAAAAAAATGGATTCTATTGGGCTCATAAAGTCGTCGCACCTTATGGTAAATCCCTTAAAATTGGGTTATGGTATTACTGCCTTTTTGGGCGTTTATCTCGATAAAAGCAGCATGTACGACAATGTTGTAAAAGACCTCGAAAAAATTCCTGAGATCGTAGATTGCCATTATATGACTGGAACCTACAGCATGTTTGTAAAGATCATCTGCAAAGACACGCTGCATCTCAAAGAAATTCTGCACGATAAAATTCAGCAAATATCCGGTATCGATCGAACAGAAACATTTATTTCCCTCGAAGAAAGTTTTAACAGGCCAATGAAGATTGATCAGGATAAACGGAAATGAAACTAAAATGATTAAACCAACAAAGTTAGCATCGACTATCTGCGTCCTGTTATGGTACTCGATACCCTAACCAACATAATCTCTTAATTCCAAATTTTCGTTTTCAGATCAAATTGTTCAGGTATGGTGAGCAAACTTTGGAGATAATTAAATTGTTTTTCCAAAAATGTTTCATCATCTACCCTAGTAAAAATGTCGGGAGCAAACAGGGCGTCTTCGCTTTTAATTGCAACATACATTTTATTATTAATGAAGGAGATATATATATCCTGATAAAATGTATTTTTTAATGTTGTGATACGTTCCACTAATTTGGTTGAAAGAATATATCTTGCCTCCACAGAATCGGTGGAATATACTGCGAACATTTTTTCGAAATCGGGGTTTTCCAGTTGCACTAATTGCGTGTTTTTTCGGTGTATGTATTCGTTCATTAGTTCTCCGGAAACTTCACCCATTAAAGAACGCGAAATGTCAGGCATGACAAATGTTTCCCCTTGAAAATTTTTGTTAAAATCGGCAACAAACAAATAACCGTTGAAAAGTTCAGTGATCTTAGTTTCGGTTTTGCCTTTACTACTACTTGTTTCCTCCTGAAGAACCTTTAATTTACTGCCGTGAAAATTATTTTGTAAACCTTCGAAGTAATCACTACCGGTATAACTCCATATATTTTGAAAGGAAAATAATTTAGAGGATTCAAATTCATCTCGACTAAGATGCTTTTTTTCTGTGTAATTAATTTCTTTATTAATATAGGGCAAACTTTCTTTTAAAAAAATTGTGCGAAAATCATGTATGTAATTTGTTTCAACACGTTTTAATAAATTGTAAGGGAGTATGAGCACAAATACCGAAAATATTGCAGCTGACCAGCGCAGAAAAAAGGCAAAACCGAATTCAACATTTAAATATAATGTCCCGATCAAATATGCTACGGCAATAACTACCGCACTTATTGCAATAGTTAATCCTATCATCAAGAAATTATTTTTGATCAATGCAGGATTCCTTTCTCCAATTTGAGATTTAAGAGTTTTATTGACAATCATCAATACTACAAGTCCCAATACTCCATACATAAAACCCGAAATTATTTTCACAAATCCTGTATCGGCAAAGGAGTCGGCGGTAAACATTTTTAAAAAACCAAGAAATAAACTGATAACAACCGCAATAAAATATACATTAAGGATACGGGTTAATATTCCTGTTACGATAACAAGGATATGTCTTGATCTCAGTTTGGATAAACCGGGTTTGAGTCTTGATTGGTAAAGTGTCTGAAACGAATTGTTATACAAGGTAGGAAATATTGTTTTTTAAGTGCTTTAAATTTTTTGAGTGTAAATTTATTTCAATATGGTAAATGAACAACTTTTTTCCGAACTATTATTGTAGAACCGAATAAAGTACATACCGTTTGCAAAATCAGCGTCTATTTCAACATTTCCATCAACACACCAATAGTATTCCGCAATGTAAATTCTACCCTGGATATCCATGATGGAAACAAATACTTCTCCATCGGTTAGATCATTTGTCATTATAATAAATTTCCCCGAATTAGGATTAGGATAAATTGTAATCGTTTCTTTTTCATTTCCTTCCATTAATTTTAATGGCAAAGTTGTAAAGGCTAGAAGCGGGGAAAATCCACTGGAACCCGATGCACCACAATTTGTTTTTACTTTATATTCATAATTGGTATTGGATAATAAACCTGTTAATTTTTTGGAAATGGTGGTACTCGATTTTTTTAACCAGGTAGTTGTTCCTGTCGGACGATAATAAATTTGATATTTTTCGGCTCCTGTAACTGCACTCCAATTTATTTTTGCTGAGGTTGAGGTGATCATATTTGAAAATACACCGGTCGGAACTGCACAAACAAATGGATTTACAGTAAGGTTAGTAATTATTGCAGAATCGCAACCAAATATTGTTTCATAATTTGTGGTATAAATTCCTGTTGCAGAAACAATAGCGCCATCAGGCAGTGTGTAAGTAGAAGGGGCGCTAATTGTTACAAAAACAGTTGAACTATAATTGGTGCACGTTAATCCGGTTAATAATAAAGAATAATCCTGACCTCCGCCACTTAATAAACCTTTATGACTTATAGTTATGCTATAATTACCCGCAGTTGGTGCAGCAATATAAATGCATTCCGAATTATCGGTATTATTATCTCCGTTTGTTGCAAGTGCTTCCGGAATTAAGGGATTTAATTTAAAGGGAAAATAAATGGTATTGTCGCTTAATCTTGTCAGCCTTACATCAAGATCATTTACTAAAATTTTTGTTGTAGGATCCAATGCATCAGCAGGTACAATTCCGGCAGGGTCGTTCCATACTATCGTTATTTTAATTGGAGAAGTTCCGTTGCTTGTAACCGGTAAATTTTCTGTTTCATTATTTAATAAATTAAGTTCCTGCATACGAATGGGATTCGCCACAACATCAGAAATAAATAATGCTGCTCCATCCGTATTTAATAAACCCCATCCAAATGCATACGAAGGGCCAAAGGTTGCAGAGGGTTGATCTGCAGTATGCATCACCAATGCTTTTGCAGTAGATGCTAGCATATAGTTTCCAAATAAATTAAGGTGATGTTGTTGTAATAATGCAAGGCTTCCGGAAGTAGAAGGAGTTGCCATACTTGTTCCGGAATAATTCGCGTAATCAGCAGCTCCCGATGCAACGCAGGAATATAAACTTGCACCGTTTGCAACAATATCCGGTTTTATTCTTCCATCATCACAAGCACCATATCCCGAAAAGTATGTAATAATAATATCAGCCGGATTAATATATCCATTCACAATATCTTCAATTGCTCCTACGGTTAAAGTATTTTTTGCAGTTTGTAATCCACCGGGAATACAGTCATACACACCATCCGGTTTTGGTTCTGATCCATCTGCCGTTAATAATGCGCCGGTATATATTAATTTATAAGTTGCTCCGGAAGGAACATCATCACTTCTGTTATTGGAAGCAGCAACAACAGGTAAATAATAAGGAGCTGCATTTGCAACAAGATCTACATCGCGCGATTTATTTAAATAATTTCCGAAAATATAATCTTCATTATCATCAACGGAAATATCGCCATACCATTCCCACATAGAAGTTCCACTGTTATAATACCATCCTGCAATATAACTGTAGGAATGATTGGAAATTAACATTCCCAACGATGCTTCCGTCGTCATTTCCTCAATATCCGAAGTCCAGTCGAATCCTTTTATGGTTGCCTGATATGCATGTCCTTTTGCTGCCGCATCAACACCCGATGCGATCATGGTTCCAGCACAATGTGTGGAGTGACTGCTATACGTTCCGGTTTGAGATAATCCCATACTTGCCCTGGTATTTAATTCCTGATGTGTGGTTAATAATTTTCCGGAATCCCAAATGCGTAATTGAATTCCGGTTCCCGTTAAATTTAATCCTGCACCACCACCGGTCCATACTTTATTTGCTCCATCTGTTTTTGCGGAATTAAGATTATCTGTTGTGTAATATCGGGGAAATCCATTCATTAAATAATGCACTTCTGTAAGGCCACCATTTTCGGTAGGAAAGGATAAAGGCAAATCATTTTCCAAAACATATTTTGCCGCCTGGTTATATCCAATCTGATATTTTGCCGCAGCAGTTTTTACTGAATCAAGTAATTGCTGATTTATGGTAATATTTTGTGCAGAAACTGCAATCGGAAATAATAGGAGTAAAAGAAACTGTTTCATACAATAGTTTAGGTATTGTAAATGTAGAGATTTTTGGGGGAATGATTGTTATTGGTGGGTGGAGCCACTTGTTAAAGACTTGATTTTCAAACCTTTTGTTAGATTTGTCTTTTTCCGGGGGAAGTGTGCGGTAGTGAAAAATTTTATACTTCAATTGCGAAAGATGGACAATCTCGAACTCAATTATTTGCTTATTCAAAGGTCTTCATCGGAAGATCTAAAAGCGGTAGAATATGTTTTTTCTAAACAAAAAGGGGAAACAAATACGCAGATCCTTTTTAATTTGTTGCTGGAAGAAAAGGTATTTGATGCGGAAAGGATAATAAACAGGTGGAGGCTATTTGATAAAAAGAAGCCCCTGACTACAAAGGCATTGGAAAATACAAAAACAAATTTAAAAACCATATTGTTGGAGGCAATTGGAATAAAAAACCAATTTGTAATTGGTGGTGACGCTGAAAAGGCACTTTATCATGCGGAGGCATATATTCAAAGGCAATTTTTTATGCAGGCTTTCCAGGTATTGGATAGTGCTTTGGAGGACAATTCTATTTTTATGTATCCAAATTACAGGGTAACGGTAATTCAAAAGGTGTTGTGGTTGCTTCCGCTATTAAAATTGGAAGCAGCAGAAAAAAAGCGGGAACATTATTTAGTATTTCTACAAAGCGCCATGGATGAAATACAATTGTTTTATGAAGTATTTGTATTTAATAATGCTGTTTTTGAACTTGTTGGGAGAAATGTGATCATGAAAAGTGCTGATAGCAAAGCAGAATTAAGGAATTTATTAAAGCATAACCTTGTAAAATTTAATCAGGATAAATTGCCGCATACCTCAGCAGTTTATTTGACTAAAACAAAAATTAATTTACATTACCTTGCCTCGGAGCCACTTAAACAATTTGATTTACAAATGGATTTTTGCACCATGCTGCGAAAGTACGATAAACAATATCTGCAGTCTTCTGAATATCTGAATTATGTAGGCGAATTTACCAACCTTGCAACACTTGCAGTACAGTTGCAAAAGGATAGAATATTTAGTATTACAATACAATATTTGAAATCCATTATATCTTTGAATAAACAATATTTTCCTGTGTTTCAGGCACAGGTGCTGTTGTTGGAAGCAATGCAGTATTATTATACTAAAAATTATGAGGTAATGTTGCCTTTGTTAGAGAAAGCAGATAATTATATTGTAAAAACTGCTGCGGGCACTCCGGCATTACACTCCGACAATTTTAAATTGGGATTAATGAAATGTTGGCTTGCAGTAAAAAATTACCCGAAAGTAAAATATTGGTTTGGAAACAGAACTGGAATAAAACCCATCGTTAGATTGGACAGTTATTTTATTATTTACGTTATATATGTTTGTTCGTTGTATGAACAATTTATTATTCAAAACAAAACGCTTGTGCTTCCAAACGGATTTAAAAATTGGGTGGAAAACCTGCGGTCTATGCAAAAAAATAACAGAATGTTTTTGCCCTTGGAATCAGCCGTAATAGAAACGTTAATGCAACTTGCCGATTCCGATAAAAAGGAGATGCATTTAAAATTACTGACCGTATTAGCAAAAAAAATGCAGCAATTGCCAATACTGGGGCATGTTTATCAGGAACAATTTTATCGCATATTTGATTTAAAAGGCTGGATACATGAAATGATCGGCAAACTAAAAAAGAAATAAAAAGAAATGCCTCCACATGGGAGGCACTCTTTTGTTTTTTGAACGGGTTGGTTACGGAATTATCCAGTCCCACACCCAGGTCCAAAACGACAGATTGTTTTCATTGTTGCCAATGTTTTCTTCGTTCATTTTTACACGTTGTTTTTAGGGATGCCTTGAACATATACTTCACTTTATGCCTGTACATCATTAACTTAATTAATGAAGCTATCGTTAGCTGCAAAACAGCGCGGACAGGGATTTCAATGCGTTCTCTTAGCGAGAGTTTGCATTGATTTCGAAGTGAAAATTAGAGAACAGAAATAGGGTAGAAGTATGAATGCTACCAACCGGGGGGTATTATGCTACCAACTTGTATTATTTGGCTATCACTGCATTTTGTTGGTGGTAAAAGCTGACTAATCAATACCCAAAAAATCCATAAGTGCAGAAAATTCATTTCTTGAAAGTTTAATCTTTCCGCCATTTGTAAAAACAACGATTAATGATTTGCGAATTATTTCCTTAATATGATTTGTATTAAAATAAAAAGACCGCACCCTAAAAAATGAAGAAGGAAGATCATGGTAATCATCTAATTTACCCAACATTTTTGATGTGAGTAGTGTATCCTCATTAAACTTATCGTTTTCGAGATAAACAAAACTTTTATGCGAACCTTTATTGCCGCCTTTAAAGGTAAATATATGACTAAATGGTATGCGTATTATTTTTTCACCACTTTGTATATTGCATAAATGGTTTGACCTGTCTGAATCTTTTAACGCAATGCGCGCATCCTCCATATCTGTAGAGATTAAAAATTGCATTTTCTCCGCTTTTTTTATCGCCTTTTTTAATTCTTCTGCTTGATATGGTTTTCTGATATATTCTACAGCATTATGTTCAAAAGCTTGTTCTGCGTGTTTATCTGATTTTGTAATAAATATAATTTTATGGTCATCCGGTGGAATTGCATCTAATACATCAAAACATGTTTTATCTTCATCGAGGTACACGTCCATAAAAATTAAATCCGGTTTAAATTCGCGCAGCACTTCAATTGCCACATCGGCTGTTTCACAAATTTGAATCAAATCAATTGTGGGAAAAAACCTATCCATAATTGTTCTCAAATGATGAGCAGAAATAAATTCATTTTCAACGATTACGTACGTATGTACTTCAAATTTTGCCATAATAAGTATTTTTTAATAAAATAACATATTGGATATAAAACTATTAATTTAAAATTTCAGTAGAGAAATGCAGTGACTTCTAACTGTAAAATGCAATAATTTTTTGCAAAAGACAATTTTTAAATACTACACATGTATTCAATTACGAAAACATTGTGAATTTAATCCACATACGTTTCTTGCAAAATCTTTTTAACTGTTTTGATTTCTCGGTCTGAAAGGTTACCAAATAAATTGATAATTCTTGATCTGTCGATTGAGCGTATTTGGTCTAGCACAATCCATCCTTTTGTTTTATGGTTATTTATTTCTATTCTGGTTGGGTAAGGTTTTGAAGTGCCTGTAATAGGAGCAACTACAATCGTTTTTAAATGTTTATTTAATTCGTTCGGAGAAATAATAATGCAGGGGCGCGTTTTTTTCATTTCTTTTCCAACGGTAGGATCGAGATTTACCAAAACAATCTGGTATTGTTTTAAGTCCACTCTTCCGGGTTTTCGTCTTCAAAAACATCATTTATCAGCAGCGCATCCTCTCCGGTTTCATGCATTTTTTTAAATGCCTTTTCCCATCCACTTCTCGGTTCCGGCTTTGGTTTTAGAATGATGTATCCTTTCTCTAAGATGATTTCCACCTTATCTGTAATATGATATTTTTCGAGAATCGTTTTTGAAAGTCGAATGCCTTTTGAATTGCCAATTGGAATTACAGGTATGTCCATAATTTGATTTTGTAGCTACAAAGTTATTACATTTTGAGATATTTGACAAATTGGTGCTTTTAATTTTAAGTATACCGGTATTCGTGGTAAATATTTTTCGTTAAAGCACAGGTTGGAGCGCTGCTCCGAATGCCGTGGCTGGTGTTTTTCGCCAACTTCAGCAGAAGTGAAGTTGCAGTAACATTTAATTCACAAGTAACTTTTACGCAATACCTAACAGGTTTTGAAAACATGGTAGGCGGAAAAACTTTTAGATCGAGGCTTAGTTGAGTAGCATTAAATTCAGATGTATATATCGGACAACATTTTTATTGCTGCATGTAACAACTACGGGTTTCAGTATGAATAAATTGGAATATTATCTTCTACTATCAAGATAAGTTAGAATACAATGAGTGGATTGTCTCAGTACGAATAACTCGGAATATTATCTTCTACCACGATGAAATTGTTGTAGAACATAAGATAGAAGGTCTCAGTACGAATAAATCGGAATATTATCTTCTACTTCGAAAATGAGGAAGTTGAAATGGATATTCAATATGTCTCAATACGAATAAATCGGAATATTATCTTCTACAAAGTTCAGGCACCGTCGATGTAGACGACCATGTCTCAGTACGAATAAATCGGAATATTATCTTCTACAAAAAGGAAGGGACGTTAAGGGAAAAACTTCGAGTCTCAGTACGAATAAATCGGAATATTATCTTCTACTTGTAAAGCCAAGCTTTATTCAGAAAGAAGCAAGTCTCAGTACGAATAAATCGGAATATTATCTTCTACTTTCTTATTGCAAAACATTTTGGCAAAGATACGTCTCAGTACGAATAAATCGGAATATTATCTTCTACCTCGATACAAAGAAGTATCTCGATATTCACGAAAGTCTCAGTACGAATAAATCGGAATATTATCTTCTACTCCAATGTGACTCTGCATTTTTAAGAGAACATGAGTCTCAGTACGAATAAATCGGAATATTATCTTCTACGATGCCCTGTTGGTGGCGAGGTAACCGCAGAAATGTCTCAGTACGAATAAATCGGAATATTATCTTCTACAAAAAATTAAATATGAAAAATTTATTCATAATGAGTCTCAGTACGAATAAATCGGAATATTATCTTCTACATTGATCTCGAAAGAGGAGATCAATCGGGAATACAGTCTCAGTACGAATAAATCGGAATATTATCTTCTACCAGCCGGGACAACAGGAAATTAATGAAACAATCAAGTCTCAGTACGAATAAATCGGAATATTATCTTCTACTATGACTAAAAAAAGGAGAGGAGTACCTCCACCGTCTCAGTACGAATAAATCGGAATATTATCTTCTACCTTGGGAGCTGCCAACAGAGCTGAGAGTATTTTGTCTCAGTACGAATAAATCGGAATATTATCTTCTACTCCCTAGATACAAGGGTAGTAGTAATGAATACGTCTCAGTACGAATAAATCGGAATATTATCTTCTACAACCCGTAGATATTCCTAAAGGAATCACAACCTGTCTCAGTACGAATAAATCGGAATATTATCTTCTACAGAAATATTTGCTTCAATCTAAACGGGTTAAAATGTCTCAGTACGAATAAATCGGAATATTATCTTCTACCAACAAAAGCTGTCGAGGCAATCTTTACGGTTCTGTCTCAGTACGAATAAATCGGAATATTATCTTCTACCTATATTCCAAATGCAATCGTAATCACTGTGATGTCTCAGTACGAATAAATCGGAATATTATCTTCTACCGGCAAGAGAGGGGGTAACACCTTTTCAATTATTTGTCTCAGTACGAATAAATCGGAATATTATCTTCTACATGAAAGTTTCAACCCCAATCCGTATTGGGGTATGTCTCAGTACGAATAAATCGGAATATTATCTTCTACGGATTTGAATTGCCGCCGAGTTTGCGTGCATGGGTCTCAGTACGAATAAATCGGAATATTATCTTCTACAATAATATGTAGCTTTAGCAACTACCAAGATTGATGTCTCAGTACGAATAAATCGGAATATTATCTTCTACCATACTCAAGAGTTTCAGGAGATTCATACACTATCGTCTCAGTACGAATAAATCGGAATATTATCTTCTACTCAGTTTTTTTTACTTCCAGACACTGCAAATCAGTCTCAGTACGAATAAATCGGAATATTATCTTCTACGAGTATCATTCTCCTGAAACACTTCACATTTCGTCTCAGTACGAATAAATCGGAATATTATCTTCTACAAGAGATCTCTGTAGTAAAACTGCAGACGCTCGTGTCTCAGTACGAATAAATCGGAATATTATCTTCTACTTTTTTTTTAAACCACTAAAAACCTTTATCACGTCTCAGTACGAATAAATCGGAATATTATCTTCTACATATAGATGGCACACGTTAGATCATAAATTAGAGTCTCAGTACGAATAAATCGGAATATTATCTTCTACCAGCGCACTTGCAGGAGCTCCGTTTCCATTGAATAGTCTCAGTACGAATAAATCGGAATATTATCTTCTACACACAAGGATATATTTATGAAAAAGCGTGTGAGGTCTCAGTACGAATAAATCGGAATATTATCTTCTACAAAACAAAAAAAATATAGTTGTTATGTCTAAGTTGTCTCAGTACGAATAAATCGGAATATTATCTTCTACTATGATTGTTCACTTTTACGACGTCACAGCAGACGGTCTCAGTACGAATAAATCGGAATATTATCTTCTACAATCTTACAAGGTAGTGCTCAAATAACACATGTGTCTCAGTACGAATAAATCGGAATATTATCTTCTACCATTATACGTTGGTGGTAGCGCCATGTGTTCCCGAGTCTCAGTACGAATAAATCGGAATATTATCTTCTACCACCGATAGTTTCCCAGTAAAGGAAACCAATATGTCTCAGTACGAATAAATCGGAATATTATCTTCTACCTCAAATTTTGGTAAATATTTCATTATCAGGCATTTACAAAGGTTTGTTTGTACCTGGAATTGGTGTTTTTGTGTTTTTGGGATTAAAATG
>Ga0163151_10003351_pt1 | contig 23187 bp, 18 predicted proteins | sample OliLakLV19MP5IB2_FD_145596 | JGI IMG/M metagenome (GOLD analysis project Ga0163151, IMG submission 145596) | Freshwater microbial mat bacterial communities from Lake Vanda, McMurdo Dry Valleys, Antarctica - Oligotrophic Lake LV.19.MP5.IB-2 | ecosystem: Environmental > Aquatic > Freshwater >... | reverse complement strand
CTCGAGAAATACCGGGAGGTGATCTGGCAGCTCCTTTGCGGTCAGCTCAAGACCGCGTGACGAATAGAGCTTCAACAACTCGACCATGGCCTGGCCACGGTCGCGGCTCTCACCGTGGACGTGCTCGTAGAGTTGCAGCGACAAGGAGCGCGTGCGGTCGAACAGATCGACGTAGCGCGCTTGCGCCTCATAGAGATCTTGACGCGAGAGCTCGAATGCCAGTGAGGTCAGGCGGCGCACCAGACCCGCAGGCGCCAGCCGCTCGCCGTCGAGCGCCTCGACTGCGGCCGGCATCAGCGCCGCCGTTTCTGCGGTGGGATAGCTCAACAGCAACGAGAGCGCGCGATAGGTTTGCGCCATGTTCAAATCTCCATCGGGTTCTTGGCGCGGCTGTTCTTGGTCTTGCCAAACAAGCCCAACTCAGTGCGTCCGCCGGACGCTTCATTGCCGAAACTAAAGCCGCAAGCGCCACGAATGCCCAAAGCGTCCTCGGCGCCCTCGCGATGCGAAGTCGGGATCACGAACCGATCTTCATAGTTCGCGATCGCCATGATCTGGTACATGTCCTCGATCTGCGCCGCGGCTAAGCCTACCCGCTCCGCCACCGCATGATCGATCACACCGTCGATTGACTTCGAGCGCATGAATGAGCGCATCGCCAGCATTCGCTCGAGCGCCGCAATGATCGGCGTCTCCTCACCTGCGGTGAGCATGTTGGCGAGATATTTCACGGGTATCCGCAGCGAGCGCACATCCGGCATGACGCCATCGTGTTCGATCGCGCCCATCGACGCCGCCGACTGGATTGGCGACAGCGGCGGGACGTACCAGACCATGGGCAGCGTGCGATATTCCGGATGAAGCGGAAACGCGACCTTCCACTCCATCGCCATTTTGTAGACCGGGCTTCTCCGCGCCGCTTCAATCCAGGCCTCCGGCACGCCGTCAGCACGCGCTTGTACAATCACCGTCGGATCGCTCGGGTCCAAGAAAACCTTGAGCTGCGCCTCGTAGAGATCCTTTTCATCGACGCTGGCAGCTTCCTCGATGCGGTCCGCGTCGTAGAGGATGACCCCCAGATAGCGGATGCGCCCAACGCAGGTTTCAGAGCAAACCGTAGGCTGTCCTGCCTCGATGCGTGGATAGCAGAACGTGCATTTCTCGGATTTTCCACTCGACCAATTGTAGTAGATTTTTTTGTAGGGACACGCCGACACGCACATGCGCCAGCCGCGGCATTTGTCCTGATCGATCAGGACAATGCCGTCTTCCTCGCGCTTGTAGATAGCGCCGGACGGGCAAGCCGCGACGCAAGTTGGGTTGAGGCAGTGCTCGCACAGGCGCGGCAGATACATCATGAACGTGTTTTCAAACTGCCCGTGGATGTCCTTCTGCACCTTGTCGAAGTTCACATCCTTGGATCTCTTGGAAAACTCGCCGCCGAGAATCTCCTCCCAGTTCGGGCCCCACTCGATTTTCTCCATACGCTGGCCGGTTATCTGCGAACGCGGCCGCGCGGTTGGAAACGCCTGCATCTCCGGCGCGGTCTGCAAATGCGCATAGTCGAAGTCGAAGGGCTCATAATAATCGTCGATCTCAGGCAGATCCGGGTTGGCGAAAATTTTCGCCAGGATCCGCCACTTCGGGCCCATGCGCGGTTGGATTTTTCCGCCCCGCGTACGCTCCCAACCGCCATTCCAGCGCTTCTGGTTCTCCCATTCGCGCGGATAGCCGACGCCCGGCTTGGTCTCGACATTGTTGAACCAGGCGTATTCAACGCCTTCGCGGCTGGTCCAAACATTTTTGCAGGTGACTGAGCAGGTATGACAACCGATGCACTTGTCGAGGTTGAGCACCATGCCGATTTGAGCGCGGACTTTCATTGGCCGGCTCCCACTTCAGCGAGCGGTTTGTCGAGCCAATCCACTTTGTCCATCTTTCGCACGATGACGAACTCATCGCGGTTTGAACCGACCGTCCCGTAATAATTGAACCCATAGGCCAGCTGCGCGTAACCACCGATCATGTGCGTTGGCTTCAAAACCGTGCGGGTTACTGAATTGTGGATGCCGCCACGATGCCCGGTCATCTCCGAGCCGGGCGTGTTCACGATCTTCTCTTGTGCATGGTACATGAAGGCTGTGCCTTCACGGATGCGCTGAGAGACCACCGCGCGCGCGGTGAGCGCGCCGTTTGAATTGAACGCCTCGATCCAATCATTGTCCTTTATGCCCGCTCGGCCGGCGTCCTTCTCCGACAGCCACACCACCGGTCCGCCGCGATTGAGCGTCAGCATCAGCAGGTTGTCCGAATAGGTGGAGTGGATGCCCCACTTCTGGTGCGGGGTGATGAAGTTGAGCGTAATCTCCTTTTCGCCGTTCGAGCGGAACTTGTGCATCAATCTCGTGGTCTTAAGATCGATCGGCGGCTTGTAGACACACAGACCCTCGCCGAACGCCCGCATCCACAGATGATCTTGGTAAAGTTGCTGGCGCCCTGTCAGCGTGCGCCACGGGATCAGCTCATGTACGTTCGTATAGCCGGCATTGTAGCAAACCTTCTCGCTCTCGATGCCGGACCAGATCGGCGAGGAGATGATCTTGCGCGGCTGCGCCACCACATCGCGGAAGCGGATCTTTTCGTCTTCCTTCGGTAGCGCCAGGTGCGCGTGCTCACGGCCGGTCTGCTTTTCCAACGACTGCCACGCCTTCACGGCAACTTCACCGTTGGTCTCTGGCGCGAGCATGAGAATGGTCTCACAAGCGTCGATGTCCGTTTCAATCTTCGCCAGGCCCTGTGTCGGTCCATCGAGCACTTCGCCATTGAGCGCCTTCAAATGCGCGATTTCATGGTCGGTGTTCCAGCCCAGACCTTTGCCGCCATTACCGACTTTGCCCATCAATGGGCCGAGCGAGGTGAAGCGGCGATAGACGTTCGGGTAGTCGCGCTCGATCACTGTGATCTGCGGGCCGGTTTTTCCGGGGACCAGCGCGCAGTCTCCCTTCCACCAATCCTCTACGTCAAACGGCTGCGCCATTTCGCCGGCGGTATCGTGTTGGATCGGCGTTAGGACAACGTCCTTCTCAACGCCCAACACTTCCGGGCAAACGAGCGAGAACGATTTGGCGATCGCTTTGAAGATTTCCCAGTCTGACTTGCACTCCCAAACAGGATCCACCGCCGCGGTCAGCGGGTGGATGAACGGGTGCATGTCCGAGGTGTTGAGATCGTTCTTCTCATACCAAGTCGCTGTGGGCAGAATGACGTCGGAGTAGACCGCGGTTGTGGACATACGAAAGTCGATCGTGACAAGCAGATCGAGCTTTCCTTCTGGCGCTTCGTCGCGCCACTTCACGTCCACGGGCTTGCGTCGGTCGGTGGAACCCAGATCTTTACCGAGCACGCCGTTTGTCGTCCCAAGCAGATGCTTCAAGAAATATTCGTGACCTTTGCCGGACGAGCCCAGCAAATTCGAGCGCCACACAAACATGTTACGCGGCCAATTGTCTGGGTGATCCGGGTCCATGCAGCTCATCTCAAGCCGCTTGGCGCTCAATTCGCGCACAACGTAGTCGCGGGGATCGACACCCTCGCGCTCAGCCGCTTTCGCTACGTCCAGTGGATTGATCTTGAGCGCCGGCGCCGAGGGCAACCAGCCCATGCGCTCGGCCTTGGCGTTATAGTCGATGAAGGTCGCAGCCCAGTCGCCGTCTGGTGCGGTGGGCGAAAGGATTTCTTTCACGTCCAGCGTTTCGTAACGCCATTGATCGGAATGCGCGTAGAAGAAGCTGGTAGAGTTCTGTTGACGCGGCGGACGCGCCCAATCGGTCGCAAACGCCAGCGGCGCCCAGCCGGTCTGAGGCCGCAACTTTTCCTGTCCAACATAGTGCGACCAGCCACCACCCGATTGACCGATGCAGCCGCACATCGCGAGGAGGTTGATCACCCCGCGATAGTTCATGTCCATGTGATACCAATGGTTCATCGCCGCGCCGATGATCACCATGGACTTGCCGTTGGTCTTTTCCGCATTGGTCGCAAAACCACGCGCCACGGCGATGATCTGATTGCGCGGGACAGTCGTGACGGCTTCCGCCCAAGCCGGAGTATAGGGTTCAAGGTCATCGTAGCTGGACGGCATGTGCTCGCCGCCGAAGCCCTGATCCACACCATAGTTTGCGAGCATCAGATCGTAGACAGAGGCAACTAGCGCCTCACCATCCTTCAGCGTCATGCGTTTTGCCGGAATACGGCGCATCAGCGTGTCAGGGTGGTCGGTGGAAGCAAACCCGTTCGACGCGGTGTTGGCAAAGTAGGGAAACAGAACCTCGGCGACCTCGTCGTGCGCGCCTTTGAGGCCAACGCGCAACTTCACCGGCGCGCCATCCGCCTTCTTCTCTTCCAGGTTCCACTTGCCCTGTTCACCCCACCGGAACCCGATCGAGCCGGTCGGCACAACCGGGTTGCCAGTCGCTTCATCAATGCCGATCGTCTTCCAGTCGGGATTGTTGTCTTCGCCCAAGCCATCGACAAAGTCCGAAGCGCGCACCAGCCGATCGGGAACGTAGCGACCATCCTTCTTCACGAGCCGCACCAGCAACGGCATGTCGGTGTAGCGGCGGACGTAATCTTGAAAGTACGGGACTTGCCGGTCGCGATGATACTCGCTCAGCACCACGTGACCCATCGCCATCGCGAGTGCGGCGTCTGTCCCCTGCTTCACCGAAATCCACAGGTCGGCAAACTTCGAGGCCTCGGAATAGTCCGGACAAATAACGACGGACTTCGCGCCTTTATAGCGCACCTCCGTGTAGAAGTGCGCATCGGGCGTGCGAGTCTGCGGCACGTTCGAGCCCCAGACCAGAATGAAACCGGAATTGTACCAGTCCGCGGATTCCGGAACGTCGGTTTGCTCGCCCCAGGTTTGCGGCGAAGCCGGCGGCAAGTCGCAGTACCAATCGTAAAACGAACCGCAGACGCCACCGATCAATTGCAGATAACGAGCTCCGGCCGCGTAGGAGATCATCGACATTGCGGGGATTGGCGAGAAACCAAACACCCGATCTGGGCCGTGCTTCTTTACGGTGTAGGCGTTGGCGGCGCCAATCAACTCAGTGACTTCGTCCCAGGCAGCGCGCACCAAGCCGCCGCCGCCGCGAATGGAGGTGTAGGATTTCCGCTTGGCTGGGCTCTCGACGATCGACGCCCAAGCCTGCACCGGCGACATCGTCTTGCGCGCTTCCCGCCACATCTTCATTAGGCGACCGCGCACGAGCGGATACTTCACGCGATTGCCGGAATAGAGATACCAGGAATAGCTCGCGCCACGTGCGCAGCCGCGCGGCTCATGGTTCGGCAAGTCCGGTCGTGTGCGCGGATAGTCCGTCTGTTGCGTCTCCCATGTGACAATGCCGCCTTTGACGTAGATCTTCCACGAACAGGAGCCCGTGCAGTTCACGCCATGCGTTGATCGAACGACCTTGTCGTGCTGCCACCGGCGCCGATAGGCTTCCTCCCAAGAGCGATCCTCGTCGTTCATGACGCCGTGCCCTTCCGAGTAGAGCTCGGTCTTGCGCGTGAAGAAGGTGAGGCGATCGAGGGTATGGCTCATGTCAATTCACTCTCAGTTCGCAGATGCTTTGACAGCTGAAACAGCTGGCGCGCGCTTATTTTCGACGTCGAACAACACACCGCCGGGCCGCGCATAGACGAACCAGGTGATGGCGAGGCACGACACATAGAAGGCGAGAAAGCCGATCAGCGCCGCGTTGGCGTTACCGGAAGCTGCGAGCGACATGCCGAAGCTCTTGGGAATAAAGAACGCGCCATAGGCGGCGATTGCCGACGTAAAGCCCGTGATGGCGGCAGATTCCTTCTCCGCCTGTTTCAACTGCTCGGTGGCAGATGCACTCGGAGAAAGCCGCGCAATTTCCTTCCGCATGATGGCCGGTATCATTTGGAAGGTTGATGCGTTGCCGACGCCGCTCGCAAAGAAGAGCAGAATGAAACAGGCGAAGAAGCCTGTGAACGCGCCAGGCGCGTCCTTGTTGGCGAGGAAATACATGACGCCTATGGTGCCGAGCATCATGCCTACGAACACCACGAGGGTCACGCGCGCGCCGCCGAACCGATCGGACACCCAACCTGTTAAGGAGCGCGATAGCGCCCCGACCAGCGGGCCAAGAAAAGCAATTTGCAGCACGTTTACATTCGGGAATTGCGTGCTGGTGAGCAGCGGGAATGCGGCTGAGAAGCCAATGAAAGAGCCGAACGTGCCGGTGTAAAGCCAGCACATGATCCAGTTATGCGTGCGCGTGAAGATGACGGATTGCTCGGTGAAAGACGCCTTTGCCGTCGATAGGTCATTCATTCCAAACCAAGCCATGAACGCCGAGGCGACAATGAACGGCACCCAAATGAAGCCGGCGTTCTGCATGAACAACGTATCGCCGGTCGTGGTGGTCTGACCTTCACCGCCAAACGATCCAAAGACCGCGGCCGTGATGGCGAGCGGAACCAAGAACTGCATCGCGCTGACGCCGAGATTACCGAGACCCGCATTGAGTGCGAGGGCGTTGCCCTTCTCTGCGCGCGGGTAAAAGAAGCCGATGTTTGACATCGACGACGCAAAGTTGCCGCCGCCCAAACCACACAGAAGCGCCAGCCCCAGCATGATCCAGTATGGCGTTTCAGGACTCTGCACCGCGAAGCCAATGCCAAGCGCCGGGGCCAGCAGCGACCACGTCGTCAACGTTGTCCAAAAGCGTCCGCCGAAAATCGGCGCCATGAACGAATAGAATATGCGCAACGTCGCGCCGGAGAGTCCGGGCAATGCCGCAAGCCAGAAGAGTTGGTCCGTGGTGTAGTTGAAGCCGATGAGCGGGAGCTTGGCGACTACGACCGACCAGACCATCCACACGGCGAACGAAAGGAACAAGGAAGGGATCGACAGCCACAGATTGCGTGAGGCGATCTTCTTTCCGGTCCCTTTCCAGAACACCGGCTCTTCCGGGCGCCAATCGGCGATAAGCCCCGCGCCACGAGCGCCGTGCTTCGCGGGCTCGTGAATCGGCTCCATTTCCGGAAATTGCGGCAGCGTCTCGAGAATAGCCTCCGCCGCACGGCTCTCCATGCGCTGGATCGCGAAATGCATCCAAAGCAACGCGCCCGCGGCGACAACAAACAACAGCATGAAGCAGCTGGTCCAAATGCCGGTCAGGTCGTTGAGCACGCCAAATGCGATCGGCAACACGAAGCCGCCCAGACCGCCAATCATGCCAACCAGGCCGCCGACCGCGCCTACGTCTTTCGGATAGTAGACCGGGATGTGCTTGTAGACGGCGGCCTTGCCCAGACTCATGAAGAAGCCGAGCACGAATAGGATCACCGTAAAGGCGACAAGCCCGGTCTCAAGGCGAAACGCGATTGGTCCGTGAATCCCATCGACGACGTAAGATGTCGGAGGATAGGACAAAATGAACGCCGCGGCGACGCTGACAAGGAATGTCCAATACATTACCTGGCGCGCGCCGACACGATCGGAGAGATGTCCGCCATAGACCCGGAAGAGCGAGGCCGGCACGGAAAACGCAGCGGCCACCATACCGGCCGTCTTTAGGTCGAGGCCGTAGACGCCAACCAGATAGCGCGGCAACCACAACGCCAGCGCGACAAACGCGCCGAAGACGAAGAAATAGTAGAGTGCGAACCGCCACACTTGGATGTTCTTGAGCGGGGCGAACTGTTCGAGCATCGGCCGCGGCTTCAGCCCTTTGGCGCGTCGCTCCACGAGCTCTGGATCGTCCTTCGTGAACAGAAAGAACAATATGGCGATCGCCACGAGACCGACCGCCCAGATCTGCGCCACCGCCTGCCAACCCATGGCAATAAGGACAAAGGGGGCAACGAACTTGGTGACGGCGGCGCCCACGTTGCCCGCGCCGAAAATCCCGAGAGCCGTCCCCTGCTTTTCTGCGCCGAAGAACTTCGACACGTAGGTCACGCCGACGGCAAACGTGCCGCCGGCGATGCCAACGCCAAGCGCCGCAATAAGAAACTGCGGATAGGTCTCCGCGTATGACAATAGAAAGGTCGCGCCGGCGGCGGCCAGCATCACTAGTGGATAGACGACGCGGCCGCCAAACTGGTCAGTCCACACGCCCAGCACGAGGCGGATAAGCGAGCCGGTCAATATCGGGGTGCCAATCAGCAAACCGAATTGAGTTTCCGACAGGCCCAAGTCCTGCTGGATCTGAATGCCGATGATCGAGAAGATCGTCCAAACGGCAAAGCTCGCGGTGAAGGCGATTGTGCTCAGCCAAAGCGCCGTATCGCCGCCGCTTCGCTTAGTTGCTCCCGTCTGTAGAGACATATTGATCGCCCCGAACACCCGCGAGCGTGAGACGCCTCGCAGGCTTCTAAGAGCGTCAAGTCGGCGTCGGAGCGTTTGATGCAGATCAAGCGAGCGGCGTAATCGCTACAAAAATTGCGCGTTCGACATCCGCCCGCCGCCTCGCTTGACCTTTGTCCGCCTCGTCACTTGCTGAATATCAAATGGCGGGCGTTTTCTGCGCCGATCTCTCCCTTCAATTGACTTGTATCAATTCAATGGGGCCCGGACGGCGCCACAACACTCCCGCTGCCACCGGGAGAGCGCCGTGCGAGCGTGTGACATGGATCGGGTCAAGGGCCTGCCGCTCTTTGCGGCTGTAGCGGCTGACACTTTTCGCGTCGCCACGGCCGGCGCCCACCTGCAACGCTTTCCCGCTGGAACAATGCTGTTGCTTGAGGGTGATCCGGTAGACTTTCTCTACGTTTTGCTGGACGGCCAAGTCGAACTGCACGGCACCTGGAACGATCACGAAACCGTGCTGGCGATTTTGCGCCCTGTTTCGACATTCATTCTCGCCGCCGTCGTCTTGGACGCGGATGCTCTTATGTCGGCGCGCACGCTGGAGCGTTGTGAGATTCTGATGATCCCCGGCGACGCGATCCGCACCGCCATGCGGCTCGATCCGAGGTTTGCGATGGCCGTGTCGCGCGACTTGGCGGGTTGCTATCGGGGGCTCGTTCGCACGGTCAAGAATCACAAGCTCCGCAATAGTGTTGAGCGCTTGGCCAATTATCTTCTCGCTCTGCGCGCGGCGGACAATTCAGGCGGCGTGGTGCGCCTCCATCATGAGAAGCGCATCCTTGCCTCGTTGCTGGGCATGACGCCGGAGAATCTCTCCCGCGCATTCTCTGCGTTGCAGGCCGTTGGCGTAAACGTCCAGGGCGCCGTGGTCACCCTATCCAATGTCGTGGCGTTGGAGGCCTTGGCAAAGCCAGACCCGCTGATCGACAACCATGCACCACGCGGCGGCGACATTATCGCCGAGGCTGATGCGGAAGTCTGGTCGTCCGAGTGGAACCGCGCGGGCGGTGTGGCCGGCGCACGCACCGCAAGCGCAGGAAAGCGCAATGACTGAATCACGTCCGACAACCGGGCGCGTGGGCGGGATGTTGCTCGCAGGCGGCCAATCTCGACGCTTCGGCGCCGAAAAGGCGGTGGCGCGCTTCGGCGAAACATTGATGATGGATGCAGTCGCTGAGCGATTTGCTCTATTTGCTGACTTTGCGATTAGCGCGAGACCGGGTTCCGCGGCCGCGACGCGCGCTACGCGCTTGCACGCTACAATCTTGAATGATGATCCAAGCCTACCCTCAGGGCCGCTTGCAGGGGTCTTGGAAGGGCTGAAGTGGGCGCACGCCCGCAACCTTGACTTCCTCGCGACTGCCCCGTGCGACGCACCTCTCTTGCCGACCGATGTGTTCGAGCGCCTACTGGGTGCGATCGGTCTCGCGCGTGCGGCGTTCGCGGTTACCTCGGTAGGTGAGCATCCCCTCTGTGCGGTCTGGCAGGTTGCGCTTCAGACCCCACTTGAACATTCCTTGAGAGGCGGCGTGCATCCCTCGGTCAGATCGTTTCTGGCAGAGCAGCACGCGGAGCGTGTTTGGTTCGACGATGCACGCGCTTTCGCCAACGCCAACACGGCTGACGCCCTTCTCGCATTGGAGCGGTCCGCATGACCCCCCTCGTGGACCCCTTCGGTCGTGCAATCACGTATCTGCGTGTTTCGGTTACCGATCGATGTGACCTACGCTGCATCTATTGCATGAGCGAGCGCATGCGATTCTTGCCGCGCACCGAGCTGTTGACCCTCGAAGAGCTGGATCGATTGTGCTCCGCATTCATCGAACGCGGCGTGCGGCGGTTACGGTTCACCGGCGGCGAGCCGCTGGTCCGCAAAGGATTCCTTGATCTACTGCGCAGTGTACGCCGTCATCTTGGCGATGGACTCGATGAAATCACGCTGACGACCAATGGTCTGCAGCTCGAGGGATTTGCCGACGCGCTCTTCGAAGCCGGTGTGCGTCGCGTCAACGTGTCGATCGATTCGCTCGACCGGGAGACCTCCGCCCGCATTGCGAGGCGCGATTGCTTGCCCCAGGTGCTCGCCGGCATTGAGGCTGCTGTCGCGGCCGGACTCACAGTCAAGATCAACACGGTAGCGCTGAGACATGACAACGCCCACGAGATTCCCGATCTTATCAAATGGGCGCATGGCCGCGGCCACGACATCACCCTGATCGAAACCATGCCGCTCGGCGAGGTAGACGAGGATCGCACCACCCAGTTCCTCTCGCTCACCCGCGTCCGCGAGGACATGCAAAGCTATTGGCGTCTAGTTGATCTGCCGGATCGCACCGGTGGTCCGGCCCGCTATGTGCGCGTCGAAGAAACCGGCGGACGCCTAGGCTTCATCACACCACTGACGCACAATTTCTGCGAAGGCTGCTCGCGGGTTCGGCTGACCTGCACAGGCCGACTCTACTTATGCCTCGGTCACGAAACGTCGGTGGATCTGCGATCACCGCTGCGCGCGGGCGCAGACGCCCAGACAATTCATGATGCAATAGATGCCGGCATCGCGCTGCGGCCCAAAGGGCATGATTTCCAGATCGAACGTCTCTCAACCCCCGCGACGCAGCGGCATATGTCGGTGACTGGCGGATGACCCGAATCCTTTTCCTCGGCCGCACGCGCGATGCAGCAGGCTGTGGCGAAATGGACTGTGAAATCCCGGCGGCGATAGAAAGCGTGGCGGATCTCCGGGCGTGGATCGCTTCACGTGATCCTGCACTCGGCGCCGTGATTGCAGCGAGAGATATTCGCGTGGTCGCCGACCAATGCATTTGCATCAATGAACGCGCCTCCATTCGCGGGGCTTCCGAAATTGCCTTCATGCCGCCGCTGAGCGGAGGCTGAAATGAACGAGGCAATCTTCCTCCTGGCCCTCGGCGTTGGCGTAGCGGCTGCGCTCTATTCTTCAGTCGGCCACGGCGGCGCATCCGCCTATATCGCGCTGATGGCGCTTGCCGGTTTAGCACCCGAAGAGGTGCGTCCGGCCGCTTTGGTGCTCAACATCCTTGTCGCCAGCTTCGGCGCCTATCGCTATCTCCGCGCTGGACGCTTTGACTGGAACGTATTTTGGCCTTTCGCGGTGACGGCGATTCCCGCCGCTTTTCTCGCGGGACGCGTTGATGTGCCGGAAGCTTTCTATCGTCCGCTCCTCGCCGCTGCACTTGCGGCGGTCGCGCTTCGCTATCTCGTCTGGCCGCAGATTGACGCGATCAAGCCGAGTGCCGCCCCTTCGTTGCGGGTCGCACTGCCTGCTGGCGTCGCGCTGGGCGGACTGGCCGGACTAACCGGCATTGGCGGCGGCGTTTATCTCTCGCCGTTGCTTGTGTTTCTGGGCTGGAGCGATGCAAAGCGCGCGACCGGCGTCGCCGCCTGCTTCATCGTCGTCAATTCCGTAGCCGGCCTTGCGGGGCGCGTATCATCACTAGCGCTCTTACCCCACTATCTGCCGTGGCTCGTGCTCGCCGCAATGATCGGCGCTCTGATAGGGACAACCTGGAGCCTCAAGGGGCTCGATAAAAGCGGTATCTTGCGCACGCTCGGCGTTGTCCTTGGCGTCGCGGCTTTGGCGCTGGCGACATGATCCGAACGCTCATCACCCCCGATCCGTTTTCTCCGGAGACAGAGATGCAGGCGCTCTCGGGAGGGCGCGACGGCGACACTGGCGCGCTGGCGAGCTTCGTTGGTTATTGCCGGACCACATCCGCCAACGGCCCCGTCAGCCACCTTGAGCTGGATCACTATCCTGGATTCACCGAAGCGGAAGTCTCGCGCCTCGCTCACAGCGTCGCTGCGCGACATGACCTACTCGACCTGCTCGTGATTCATCGGATCGGCGTCATCCTGGCCAATGATCCGATTGTGCTCGTCGCTGCACTGAGCCGCCACCGCGCCGAAGCCTTCGCCGCAGTCGCCGAGATGATGGATTATCTCAAAACAGATGCGCCCTTCTGGAAGCGTGAAACGGGTCCAGATGGCTCTCGCTGGATTGAACCCACTGCGGCGGATTATACGCGCCGCGCGGAGCATACCAAATGACCGAGCCCTCCCAAAGCTGCCGCATCGACCAGACACTGCTTTTTAAGCCGGTGCGCATCGCCATTCTCACCGTCTCCGATACGCGGGATGAGGAAACCGACACGTCCGGCGCCCTGCTCGCTGAGCGCGCCGCCCGCGACGGCCACATCGTTGCCTCGCGCGCGCTGGTGAAGGACGATGTCGGCGCCATTCGGGCGCAGGTGAACGATTGGATCGCCGATCCACAAATCGATGTCGTCATCAGTACGGGCGGCACCGGGCTCACAGGCCGCGACGTGACGCCTGAAGCGCTGAGACCGCTGTTCGAGAAAGAGATCGAAGGCTTCGCCGTCGTTTGGCACATGCTCAGCTATCAAAGCGTTGGCCTCTCGACGCTGCAGTCGCGCGCCTGCGCCGGCGTCGCGCGTGGCAAGTTCATCTTCGCGCTGCCGGGCTCGAACGGCGCCTGCAAGGACGGATGGGAAAAGATCATCCGCTGGCAACTCGATAGCCGCCATATGCCCTGCAATCTGGTGGAAATCATGCCGCGGCTGACGGAGCGATGAGTATGGAGAATCGTCTCACCCACCTCGACGAAAGCGGCCGCGCGCGCATGGTGGATGTCGGCGACAAGAGCATCACCAGCCGCGAGGCCGTCGCCAGTGGTCGCATCCACATGCAGCCCGATACGCTTCGACGCGCGCAGAACGGCGATCTGCCAAAGGGCGATGTGCGAGCGATCGCCGAGATTGCAGGCGTCATGGCGGGCAAGCGTACGTCGGAGCTGATTCCGCTATGTCATCCACTCGCACTGAGCAGCCTGCGGGTGGACGTAGCGCCGGATAAAAGCCTTCCCGGCTTTGTCGTCACCGCCCGCGCGCGTGTGACCGGACAAACCGGCGTCGAGATGGAGGCGCTCACCGCGGTTTCAGTCGCCTGCCTCACGCTCTATGACATGCTTAAGGCGATCGACCGCAGCATGACCATCGAGGCGATCACTCTGGAAGAAAAGCACGGGGGCGACAGCGGCTCATACGCGCGGGCCGATCCATGATCAGCGTCTCCGAGGCTCGCGCGATTATTCTGGCCAACGCCGCACCGTGCGAATCTGAAACCGTCGAACTACGGGCAGCCTTGGGCAGCACGCTGCGCGAAGACGTTCGTGCGTTCCGCGCCCAGCCGCCTTTCCGCGCTTCGGCCATGGATGGGTACGCGCTGCGCGCCAGCGACTCGCCGGGCGTACTCCGGATGATCGGCGAGGCCGGAGCCGGCCGGGCCCTTGGTCGTGAGCTCCGTGAGGGCGAATGCGCGCGGATTTTCACCGGCGCGCCGCTCCCCGCGGGCGCGGACTCTGTTTTGATCCAGGAGGACGCCGTTCGCGACGGTGAGCTGGTGACATCGCCTGCCGTCGAGTTGGGCCGCCATGTGCGCAGTGCTGGCGTGGACTTTGCGGCCGACGAAGTCCTGCTCCGCGCCGGCGCCGCCCTAGATGCTCCCGCCATCGCGCTTGCCGCCGCTGCCGGTAAGGCGTCACTGAAAGTCTCGCGAAAGCCGCGCGTCGCCATTTTGAGCGGCGGAAACGAGTTGGTGGCGCCAGGGCAGCAGCCGGGCGATGACCAAATCTTCGACTCGATGGGTGTCGGGATCGCCGCACTCGCGGAGCAATGGGGCGCGCGTGCAACGCGCATCGGGCCGCTCACCGACGATGCGGGAGAAATCGCCGAGGCCATCGCCGCCGCGATCCCAGAACACGATCTGACCATTGTCGTCGGCGGCGCTTCGGTCGGCGACCATGATCACGCCCGCCCCGCTGTGCGCGAACTCGGCGGCGAGCTTTTTTTCGAGAAAGTGGCGATGCGTCCCGGCAAACCCACCTGGTTGGCGCGTGTCGGCGGACGCCTCATTCTTGGGCTGCCAGGAAATCCCGCGTCAGCATTCGTGTGCGCACGGCTCTTCCTGCGTCCTCTGCTCGATCAGATGTGCGGCCGCGATCCCGGCGCATCAATGCGCACGCTGAAGGCCAGAGTTCACACCCCGCTCAGCGCCAACGGAGCGCGCGAGACATACATGCGCGCCGCGCTCGAAACCGATGAAACCGGTCAGACTTGGGCGTTAGCGCCGGCCCGACAAGATTCCTCGCTACTGTCCGTCTTCGCAGGCGCACAAGCGCTGATCGTCCGCGCACCGGACGCAGCAGAGGCGCCTGCCGGCGCCATTGTCGATGTGCTCCCACGCTGACGCTGCGCGCTTGGGCCGCATCTTGGGTTGATCCACATCAATCGGGCCGGAGCCTCATGGGCGGACGATGCCCCATGGATCCGCATCTCCTTCCATACGCTGAACGCCAAGCGCCCCGGTACACATCGTATCCGAGCGCCAACCACTTCGACACTTCGGTCGATGCGAACACCTACGAAGGTTGGCTAAGGTCGCTTGGGCAAAATTCGACGCTCTCGCTCTACTTGCATATCCCCTATTGCCGGCAGCTCTGCTGGTACTGCGGCTGCAATACTTTCATGACGCGCGGGGGCGACATCGCCGACTTCGTCACCACACTCATGATGGAAATCGATCTCGTCGCCTCAACGCTTGGCTCGCGGAATGTGGATGAGATTCACTGGGGGGGCGGCACACCGAACGTCCTCACACCGGCGGAGTGGCGCCGTCTTTTGCACCACATCGATTTCTGGTTCGACCTATCGCCCCAGATGCGCCATGCCGTCGAACTGGATCCGCGTTACGTCACGGCGGAGCTTGCCGCTACCTATGCTGCTGCGGGCGTCACTCGCGTATCGCTCGGCGTCCAGGACCTTAACCCGCATGTCCAAGAGGCGATCGGGCGCGTGCAGCCTTTCGAGCAGGTGCGCGCCGTCGTCCGAATATTGCGCGACGCTGGGCTACGCGAACTTAGCTTTGACCTCATGTACGGCCTCCCACAGCAATCGTGCGCCGACCTCGCAGCAACGATCAAGTTAGCCGCCGATTTGAAGCCAAGTCGCATCGCCCTTTTCGGTTATGCGCACGTCCCTTGGTTCAAACGTCGGCAGAGACTGATCAACGCCGATACACTGCCCGGACTGAGCGAACGCTACGAGCAGGCTGAACTCGCACGACGCATGCTGTCGGATCTCGGATATGAGAGCGTTGGCCTCGATCATTTTGCGCGCTCCGACGACCCGCTTGTGGTCGCTGCACGCACCAAATCGCTTCGGCGCAACTTCCAGGGTTATGTGGCAGGTGAAAGCGATGCGTTGATCGGTTTCGGTCCCTCGGCAATCTCGCATCTGCGCTGCGGATACGCACAAAACATCTCGACCATCGGCGCCTGGCGGCAGGCGATTGAGTCAAACACGCTGCCGACAGCGCGCGGGCACGTGCAATCGGCCGAAGATGGGCGCAGAGCCGCGATTATCCAGTCGATCATGTGCGATCTTGCGATCGATCTGGCGCCATGGGGTGGTTGGGACATGTTTCCAGATGCCCACGCAGCACTGGCGCAGCTGTCCGCAGACGGCATTGTCGAACTGCGCAACGATTCCCTCAAAATCCCTTCCTCGATGCGCCAGTTTTCTCGTCTCGTGGCCATGACGTTCGACGCCTATTCCTCGCCTTCCACCACAGCGCACTCGCGCGCCATCTGACCACAGAGAACGAATGACAACGACTGCAGAGCGCTATCGCGCCTATAGAGGCCACCCGCTCTTTAGTATGGGGTTTCGCCCATTCTTTTTGCTTGCGGCGCTTTGGGCCGCCTTTGCAGTTCCGATATGGATCGGCGCGAACGCAGGCTGGCTGCCGGCGCAACATTTCACGCGCGACTGGCATGCCCACGAAATGCTGTTTGGCTATCTGAGCGGCGTCATCGCTGGGTTCCTGCTGACAGCGGCGCCTAATTGGACGGGCCGCCTGCCCGTCACCGGTAGCCCACTTGTCGCTCTCGTGTTGCTCTGGTGCGCCGGGCGTGCGGCCATGCTTGTCCCTTCCTTCGCAGCAGCGCCCTTCATCGACAGCGCGTTCATCTTCGTTTTCGCGCTGGTGGTCGGTCGCGAAATTGTCGCCGGCCGCAACGCAAAAAACCTGCCTGTCCTAATTCTATTGACCGTGTTGGGGAGCGCCAACGTCCTGTCTCATCTCCATGCCTTCGAGCCTGAGCTGGCGCTCCTCGGAGAGCGCATCGGCGTAGCGGTCGTCGCGATGCTGGTTTCGCTCATCGGCGGCCGGATCGTGCCGAGCTTCACGCGCAATTGGATGGCAAAGCAAAAGCTCAAACCTGAACCATCGCCGACGGGATGGCTCGATGCGGTTGTCTTGGCCACAAGCGCGCTCGCTTTGGGACTTTGGGCCGCGGCGCCCCACTTCTTCGCGACGGGGTTCGCGCTCGCCTTGGCAGGCGCGCTCCATTGGGTCCGACTGGCCCGCTGGCGAGGCTGGCGCACGGGCGCCGAGCCTTTGGTGCTCATCCTTCATCTTGGCTATGCGTGGCTCGCGCTCGGCCTCACCTTGATGGGCCTCGCGATCGTTTCGTTGGGCGCGGTTCCCGCTGCCTCGGGCCTGCACGCGCTCACGGCAGGCGCCTTTGGCGTCATGACACTTGCTGTTATGACGCGCGCGAGCCTCGGCCATGTCGGGCAACCGCTGACAGCGACCCGTCACATTACGGCGATCTATGTGCTGGTGAACCTCGGAGCGCTTGTGCGCGTCATCTCTCCGATGGCCCCCGAGATGTACACATTGCTTCTCGCCATCTCTGCGCTTCTCTGGAGCGGCGCCTTCACGTGGTTTGTGATCGTCTACGCGCCGCTTCTCTTGCGGGCCCGTGTAGAAGCTGGCCTCCGCGGAGCGAAAGCATGAAGGCGGCCCAAAGCTTGCTGGCGCTCGCTTCGCGCGAAGGCATCCGCGCTTGCTTCGCCAATCCGGGCACCTCCGAAATGCACCTGGTTGCGGCGCTCGATTCAGCGCCGGCTATTCGCCCCGTGCTCTGCCTATTTGAGGGCGTCGCCACTGGCGCCGCTGATGGCTATGGCCGTATGGCTCAAACTCCGGCGCTCACCCTCTTGCATCTCGGCCCCGGCCTCAGCAACGGCCTCGCAAATCTGCACAACGCCTATCGCGCCAAAACGCCGATCGTTTCATTGGTTGGCGAGCACGCCACATATCACCGCGCCAACAATCCCCCGCTCGCGAGCGACATCGTCTCAATCGCCCGACCCGTTTCATCCTGGCTCAAGACAGTGGAAACGCCCGGCGAGTTGCTTGGTCTCGCTCTGGAAGCAATCGAAGCCGCCCACGAAACAGGCCCGGCGACGCTCATCCTGCCAGCTGATGTCGCCTGGAGTGATGAAGAGCTTGCGCCGCCAACGCCGCGAGAGCGCCGCGAAGAAACATTCGATACAGCTCATCTGGAAGAAGCAGCGCGCCTGCTTGGGCCACGCACTTTGCTCTTGCTCGGCGGTCGCTTCCTTTCGGCAGTCGCTTGTTCGGCTGCTCAACGCATTGGCGCAAAAACCGGTGCGCTTGTTCTCATAGAGACTTTCCCGGCTCGCGTCCGCCGCGAAGGGCCGGCAGCAGCGTTAAGGCGCCTGCCCTATCTCAGCGAGATGGCGGCAAGCACGCTCGCCAGTATCGACACAATTGTTCTAGCGGGCGCAGCATACCCTGTTGCGTTCTTTGCCTTGCCCGGACGGCCAACCAGGCTTGCTCCAGATCATGCGCGCGTCCTGGATCTCGCGACGCCAGGCGCCACTGTCGAGCGCGCCCTCGACACGCTCGCGTCGATCTTGCAGGCGCCAAAGATCCAGCCTTCGATTGTGGACAGGCCGGCAAGACCAGAGAACGGCGGCGCGATCGACCCCGCTTCACTCGCGCAGAGCATCGCTGCAACGATGCCGGAAAACGCCATTGTTTGCGACGAATCCAACACAGCTGGGTTGTTCTGCTATGATGCCGCCGCAGCCGCAGCGCCCCACGATTGGCTGACGCTGACAGGTGGCTCAATCGGCCAGGGCTTGCCATTGGCCACGGGCGCCGCCGTCGCTTGCCCCGATCGTCGGGTCCTCGCACTCGAAGCCGACGGCAGCGCGCTTTACACCATCCAGGCTCTGTGGACCCAGGCGCGCGAAGGTCTCAACGTTACCAATGTCATCCTCAACAATGGCGCCTATGCCATACTGCGCCTGGAGATGATGCGCGCCGGCGTCAACGAATTATCGGAAGCCGCAAACGCGCTATTTGACTTAAAGCGCCCCGCCATCGACTTCTGCGCCATCGCGCGCGGGTTCGGAGTCCCCGCTGAGCGGGTCGAAACACCCACAAAGCTCGTAGCGGCGCTTGAGCGCTCCTACGCAGCGTCTGGTCCCGCTCTCATAGAGGTGATGATCCGATGATGGATTTGCCCGACGCGCTGACGGCCCAGCTTCAAACCCTGTTGGGCGCCCGGTTCAGCCGCGCCGCCGCGATCCGAGATCAACATGCCGGTGGCGGCATGCATTTGCCGGCGCTGCCGCCCCAAGCTGTAGCGACAGTCGAAAATGTGGAAGAGATTGTTGCGGTCGTGCACGCGTGCGCGGATCACAGCGTGCCGATCATCCCTTACGGGGCGGGTACTTCTCTCGAATGTCATGTGGGAGCGCCGCGCGGCGGCGTCTCAATCGACTTGTCGGGCATGAAGCGTCTGCTGCGCGTGAGCGTAGATGATCAGGACTGCACGGTCGAAGCCGGACTGACACGTGTGGCGCTGAACGTTGAACTCCGCCACACCGGGCTCTTCTTCCCGGTCGATCCCGGTGCGGATGCCACAATCGGCGGCATGGCCGCGACGCGCGCATCAGGGACAACAACACTGCGCTACGGAGGCATGCGCGAAAATGTGATGGCGCTCACCGTGGTCACCGCCGATGGCCGTGTCGTCAAGACTGCGCGGCGCGCCCGCAAATCTGCCGCCGGTTACGACCTGACACACCTCTTTGTTGGCAGCGAAGGCACACTCGGCGTGATCGCCGACGTCACGCTGAAACTTCATCCCACACCAGAAGCAACGAGCGCAGCAGTATGCGCTTTCGAGTCCTCCCACGGCGCGACTCAGACTGTGATCGAGTCTGTGCAATGCGGCCTTCCTTTGGCGCGGGCGGAGTACCTCGACGCAGCTGCCATTGCTGCCGTCAACCGAGCGTTTTCCACTGACTATATGGAGAGCGACACGCTGTTCCTCGAATTTCACGGCTCGCCCCAGGAAGTGACCACACACGCTGAACGGGTGAGCGCCATCGCCACCGAGAATGGCGGCGGTGAGTTTCGCTGGGCTATCGAAAGCGAAGCGCGGAACCAATTGTGGAAAGCTCGCCATCAAGCGGGATTCGCAGCACTGAGTTTGCGACCCGCGGCACGGCCATGGTCCACGGATGTTTGCGTGCCGATCAGCCAACTCGCCGCCTGCATCGACGAGACCAAACGCGACATCGACCTCCTCCCATTTCCTGCCGTAGTGCTCGGGCACATCGGCGACGGCAACTTCCATGTGATCTTGTTGCTGGACCCCGTCAATTTAACGGAGATAGACGCTGCGAAGCGATTCAATGACACCCTGACCTCACGCGCGATTGAGATGGACGGCACCAGCACTGGCGAACATGGCATTGGCCTCGGCAAACGCGACTCGTTACGTCACGAACTCGGCAGCGCCGTCGATCTCATGGCTGACATCAAGCATGCGCTCGACCCGCGCGCGATCATGAATCCAGAGAAGATCTTCGCGCCGAGGGCGTCGTAAAATGTAACCGACCGCCCGAACCGTTAGATTAACTCAAAACCCTTTGTCGATGACACGAGCTTCTGTCCCGTCCAGAGATGACTGACCATGAGCGGAGGGCCGTCGCGAATTTCGTGACTTGGCAAACCAATCACAAGCGGATGCGTCTTGAGAAACGACCTCCATATCGTTGGGAAGTCGGAGCCCGAGGTCTGCGGCACTGCCAACCTTCAAAATCGCAACTTCAACCCACCCATAACGATGCGCGGCGCACCCGGACGCGCGCCCGCAGGCGCAAACCCGACATTGTAGACCTCGTCGCTCAAATTGGTCGCCGCTGCAAATAACGCCGCATTCTCCGTCACGTCGAACTCACCCGCGAGATCGACCAGCACGCGATCATCGACAAGTTCACGCGCAGGAATTGCGCCTTGGCCTGCGACGGCGCGCCCTTCGCTGACATAGTTGAGAGAGAGATTTGCGCGCCAGCGTTCACCTTCGAGACCCGCATTAAGCGTGAGCTGGTGCTCGGGTAAATATGGCAGTTCATCGCCGGCCGTCACAGTCCCCCACGGACCGAAGCTCGAAGCGAAGCTAGTCTGAAATTCACCCTGTGAAAATGTGTAGACGAGAGATAGCGGCGCCCCGATCGACCAGCCGAACACGCCGCTGGCGTCATAAGACGCCATGGCTTCGACGCCGTAAATATCGACCTCGCCGCCATCGAACTGATCGCCGATGACGCAGCCCCCGCCCGTTGACGCGGTGCAGGCGCCGACGAGATTTTCATAGTCGCTGAAAAAGGCGGTCGCCTCGAACGCAATCGAGTCAGCCCCATAGCGTAGGCCGGCTTCGTAATTCCATGACGTTTCAGGATCGACGTTAGACCCAGGCGCAGGACTGGAGAAGCCGCGATGGACGCCGGCGAACACACGCCATGCGTCATCGATGCGATAGGTCGCGGCGACGCCAGGGATCCAGATATCGACATTGCGCTCGGTGACCATGGCTGGTCCGGTGCGGGTCGGATTGGCCGTGCCGTAATTGGTCTGCGTCAGATCGATGCTTTCGTAACGCAGACCCGGCACGAACGTCCAGTCGCCCCACTCTATCGTGTCGCGCACGAAGAACGCCCAGGCTTCCGCCTCGCCGACGCGGTTGTCCTGGCTGCCTGGCGCGCCCGGCGTCGTCAGCACCATGTCGCCGTTCACCATCGAATAGCGGTCGTCCTGCTGGAAGCGGTCTTCTTCGTCTTGGTGATAGCGCGCCGAGAGTTGAAGTTGGTGAGAGAGGCCGCCGGTGTCGAACGCGAGGCCAAGGACGCTCTGAATACCCTGCCCGAAATAGACGCGATTATTGTCGCGCACGCGCAGATCGCCGCCGCCGCTGATCACCGGCGTCGCCAGCGGATCGCCGACCAGGATAGCGTACTGCGTCGCGAAGGTTGTCGGATCATCCAGCACAGCGCTGATGCCGACCCAGCCGGTATTGGCGCTATTGCGGACGTCGTTGAGTTTGTACCAGACCCGGCTCGTCTCGGTGCGATAGGCGATGGTGGTGAGATCGATGTTGGGTGTGAAGTCGATGCGATGGGTCAGCTGATAGGTGTCATGCTCGACATCCATCACATCAACTTGGCTGCCGCGATAACGGCGGAAGGGATCGGCGTTGAAGTCGCCAAGCGTGAGTCCGAGATAGGTTTCGTCCGACGTTTCGTCGGAGTGCTGCAGCTTTACCTCGAGTGATTGCGCCAGCGCGGCGCCCGTCGCCGTACGAACACCAAAGCGCACGACCACGTCGTCGATTTCGAAGCCGGTATCGCCGCCGGAATCGAGCTCTTTGAACCCATCTGAACTTTCGCGCAGAAATTCGACCATTGCGCCAAGCTGGAGGCTGTCACCGGCATCGAACCAACCGCCGCCGACCACATGACCGCGGAAGGCGCCGTAATCGCCGCCGAGCAGGTCGATGCGCGCGTTCGCATCGTCGCCATCTGGAATTGGCGTTGAGAAGAGATGGAGCGCGCCACCCGTGGTGAGCGGCCCGTACATGATCGCAGCAGGCCCCTTCGAGAGTTCGACCCCGGTAATGCGCGCCATGCGCGGAAAATAGTAGGCGGCCGGCGCCGCATAAGGCGCAGGCGCGATCAGGATTCCGTCTTCCATCACCGTGATGCGACTGTTGCGGTCATTGCCCGAACCGCGGATGCCGATATTGGGCCGCAGGCCGAAGCCTTCTTCCTCTTGCAGGTAGACGCCGGGCGTCTGGCGCAGGATGCGGTTCACGTCACTGTAGGAGAAGGTTTCGAGCGCTTCCTCATCCAGGTACTGCACCGAACCGCCAACGTCGGCGATATCGCGGCGGCCGGTGACGATGAGCACTCGCTCCAAGCTCGCGAACTCGGCTTCGTCAGCCGCTTCTTGTGCATAGGCGCCGCCCCCTGCCGCCGCCCCAACGATGAGCGCTAACGCACCTGCGCCCCTGCGCCAAACCTGCTTGCCCATCGGCCCCCCGCTCTTGCAACTTATTCGCAGTTAGTGGCACTCCCGTCGCGAAGATGCAAGCGCCTCGCAATGACAATCTCCCGGGCAGTCCGGCGTGACCCGACTAGGCGGCCACCACTTCATGGAAACGCCGCCTGGCGACCACGTCATCGCTTACGCCTTGCCGCGCTGAGCTATGCGACGATGGACAACACGATTGACCTCATCGATGTCGCCCTCAGACTAGGCGCCGCGGTTGCTGTTGGCGTCGCCATCGGCTTTGACCGCGAGTGGCGCGGAAAGCCGCTGGGCATCCGCACCATGGCGCTGGTCTGTTTGGGCTCGGCGCTCGTGTGGGTCCTGTCAGCCCAAACTTAGCGCCTCGGTAAGACGGCGCGCGCCAGGCTCATGGCATGGCCAAATCGACCAATCCGTTCCGCTGGTTTGACAGCTCGCCCGAGGTGATCCGCCTCGTGGTGCTG
>Ga0163151_10003343_pt1 | contig 23241 bp, 25 predicted proteins | sample OliLakLV19MP5IB2_FD_145596 | JGI IMG/M metagenome (GOLD analysis project Ga0163151, IMG submission 145596) | Freshwater microbial mat bacterial communities from Lake Vanda, McMurdo Dry Valleys, Antarctica - Oligotrophic Lake LV.19.MP5.IB-2 | ecosystem: Environmental > Aquatic > Freshwater >... | reverse complement strand
CAGACGGGCAGCACGAAGTCGAAAGCGCGAGACGCGGGTGGGGCTTGCATGAGGTGAATAATATGTGCCGGTCACGCTGCGGCTGGAATCCATCGATCGCAGATGGCAGCAATTTAACATGAGAGCAACGACTGGTGCGGGCTCAGTTCCAAAAATGGCAGCAATGGCATTCGCTGTTCCCCCCAAAGTGCGCAGCCGTGTAACTAAGCGCCCGCAATCACCCGCACGTCTACGCCCGGCCCAAACGCAGGCCGATAGTGCGTAGCGACTGTCACTGAAACATTTGCCGAGACCCTTGCAGGCAAATCGGCCATCACGTCGAATATCGACGGGAGGTCGAGGCCGCATCCATAGGTGACATAAGCGTGGATAACGCGAATTTCTATCTTGCTCGGCTCGGAGAGCTGTCCGAGACAGGCGTCGAAGGCACCACCTGCATTTTGAAGGACCGCCGGGGCGGGGACACGCGCAGTTGCATAGGTGCCTGACCTGAGCGGGACATACTCGACCCGGCTCCGCACCATTGATAGGATGGCTGCTACGCACGCTGCTGTCTGGTGCACCGCGAGCAGACGAGCAAGTTCCAATTCGGCGCTACCGAACCAGTCCTGAACAAATCGATTGGCGTCGACCGTGATCACTTTGGAGTATGCCTTCTGGATATCTCGAAGCTGCTCCAGGGCACACAGTCGCTCCAGAGATGGCTGCCGATGCATGCTGCGCTTTCCGTCGGGCGGCAGACACACAACCGCAATGGGGGAGCGCCCGCCTGCTTGGTTGGACAGATGTGCCAGTTCTTCAAGTGCAGGGACCGCGGAGTGCTCGGTGTCTCCAAGACGCCCCACGCCGACCAGAATGTCAGCTTCCTGTATCTCCCGTGCCCTCTCGTCCCAATTTAAAACACCGCTGTCGGAAAATACGACAAGCCGCCTGGAACCCAGTTCCGAGTCGGGCTTGACTGTGGCTCCGTACAAACATTCGGCACGCGCGACCCCGAATGCCGGGAGTTGCTGAATCACGGAATGCCCGAATGATCGGGCGCCCATGATTCTTATGCGTGGAGCCTCGACATTTTTCGGACCCACAGCAGGTGTCTCACGCGGGAAGATTCCCGGCGCTTCCGTCGGCGGAGAGACCGCCGGAAACGCGCGTTGAGGTAGCCACGCGGCTAACCCTGCCGCTGGAGCCATAGTCAGGAATGATCGCCTTTTCATCTGTTCTTCTCCCATACATCGCGCGTCGGCCAAACTGGATTGTCCCTTCGCACTGCGACATACTGTGTCGGATGCCGAAGCCACAATAGCCAATCTTGGAAAAGAGGAAGAAAGGCTGTGGCGGACAGGACTCCTCGGAGCACGCAAATGCCCAAGAATCACGATGCCTTGTTCCGCCAATGGCACATGCTGCGACTGGTGCCACGCTACCCGCAGAAGATTACCGTTCAGGATATTCGGCGTGGGCTCGACGGAGCAGGCTTCGAGATAACCGAACGGTCGTTGCAGCGTGATCTGAACGACCTTTCCAATGTTTTCCCTCTGGTTTGCGATGACCGAGCAAGACCCCACGGATGGAGTTGGCAGAAGGACGCCGCCAGCTTCGATCTGCCGGGTCTTTCGGTACCCGAGGCTCTCACCGTGGCAATGGCCGAACGGCAACTACGGAATCTGTTGCCATTGCCTATGCTCGATCAGTTGCAACCGCACTTCAAGGCAGCCAGGAGGCGTTTGGAGGCGGAACCGGGAAAAGATGGCAGGCGATCGTGGCTGGACAAGGTCATTTCCATTCCGCCGACGCAACCGCTGCTTGCGCCGAAAATTGATCCCGAGGTGCAGCGGGTCTTATCCGAAGCGTTGTTGCACGAGAGACAGATCACAATTCGCTACCGAAAGCGTGGCGACAAGACGCCCACAGAATCCCGAATACATCCGCTTGCCCTTATTCAGCGGGGCCCGATGCTCTACCTCTCTTGCCGCTTTTTCGACTATGAGGATATTCGTACCCTGGCTGTCAATCGAATCGATTCCGCCCAGCTGCTGGAAGAGCGAACCAAGTATCCGGCCGGGTTCTCGGTAAATCGACTGCAAGAAGCAGGCGTCTGGGGCTTTGGTGCCGGGGAGATGATCCGTCTGGAAGCCATCTTTCAACCCGGTTATGGCGACCATCTTTATGAAACGCCACTGAGCAAGGATCAGGTGTTGGCAGAGCTCCCGGATAGCCGCCTGCGTGTCATCGCAACCGTGTCTGACACCCCACAGTTGCAATGGTGGCTGATGGGATTTGGCGGCGGGGCAGAGGTTGTATCGCCGAAAAGTCTGCGCGCCGCAATGTCAGAGATCGCTTCGGAACTGGCCGACGTTTATCGGCCTTCGGACAAGTAAGTTGATGGCGGCGCTACTTGGTGCCGCGGGAGGCGGGAATGACATTTCACATCTATAGGCGCGAACTACGAAATGAGCGTGACATCCTGACTCTGACAGATGAGGAATTCCGCCTCGCCGGAAACAATCTGATCCATCGGGCGCCTGGGTGCAGCGAGGCAAGCCAGTTCTGGAAGGATGGCGTATATCGGCGGATGAACTGATCAGGATGTTCAGCGGTGACGCAGAATCGTATGCCTCGCGCCGCATGATTATTGACTATCACCCCTCGAATAGGAGCCGAATTCCGCTCGTCGAGATTCAAGAGATATTCCTGTTCAACTGGCCCGGTGAAACCCAAGGCTCGGTGAGCTGGACGCCGATGATGCTTCGTATACGCGACGTCAGCGACGAAAGGTCAGCCTTTCCTATGTCGCCAGATCAAAGAAGGAATGCCATGGCCACACTGGAGATAGAGACCTATGGGACAGAATTCGTGGAATTTCTTTACCTTCGAGGCGACGATGGCGGCTGGAACTGGGGGGGAACCGGTGTGACCAATTCCGTTTTCCTCCATGGGCAAGCCCGCGACTATTTTCGGCAGTTCTTTTGAAGCGGACGCGAACATGGATCCGGACTACTCGGGCGGGGAGCCATCTCAAATTGGCGGCTCGAATAACTACATTGGAGACTACACGCATGCTCACACAATTGAGACAAATCGCGAAAGTGTTTGCAAAGGTCGCTGAGGAGGAGGACGCGCTGCTTTCAAGGCTCTGCGACAAGGGAATTTTTTCAATGCCGGAACTCGCGTATGCCTACGATTGCGGAAAGGCGGTGATGACGGATGCAAAGGGCATATTCGGGGAAACGACCGTCACTTGGCGACGAGAAGAGAAAGTTGGTCTAGGAGGGCCGTGCGATCTAAGATTTGAATTGTCATCCGGGTCCCACATTTTTGTTGAGTTCAAAGTCCGCAGCACGAGCGACAAGTACTTGGCTGACGTCAAAAAGCTGAAAGAATTGAAGATCACTGATGGTGATTTTCGAATTTTCTGTGCCCTTAGTGACAAGTTTACGAATGAAGACATTGATCGCAGACTACGTACATTTGAGGAAGAGGCTCGGGAGGCGAACTGCAAATTGACTAGATTGCATGATCCGTTCCCGCAATTTGAAACCAGGCCGGGAAAGTTGGATTGCGTCGTCGCTGTCTGGTTGGTAGAGGGGAGACAAGACGTGGAACCCGTGTAGGGCACAGGCTATGGAAGCAACGGGCATTTTCGGTGTCGGCTCCACAAAAGAAGAGCTGGAAGCCGCACTCGGCATCAATCTGCTCATTCCTATGAAAGGTGATGCGCCAATCGAACCATAGCCAACGTGTCTAGTGCGCAATAGTCAGCGAGTTCTTGGCGCAATGCACGACGTTTTTCCTCCGTCGTGGCTGGATGCAGAATTTCGAGCCATGTCGCCTCCGCTTCCCCGCCGTCGCCTACCGTCATGGTTTTGTAGTTCAGATCAGCCGCGATAGTAGGAAGTACCGCCTTGATTGACCACGAACCAAGCATCGCCGGGTGGTAGTAGCTTTCCCGGGTGATCGGTAGTAGATCGACAACGCGTTCGGCTATTGCCCGCAATGGCCCGGCAAAGCCTGGGAAGTCCCGCGCCAGCTCGGCGATACGCCCCAATTCGAAACTCTTGCTGAATACGAATACAGGGCCATCGGTGCCGATCGAGTCGATTAGCGTCTCCGCAAAGGCCCGCCGTGGATCTTCCTGTCCCGCAGCAAGGAATTCGGAATGAGTCAGTCTTCCATCTTGAGTCTCAACATGACAAGACCACTGTACCGGTAGCTTTTGATAGGGGTGCGTTCCGGCCCAGATTGGAACGGCCATGCTGACGGTCTCGAAATCAAGGTAATAGCGTGGCCATGGAAGGGAGGAGAGCGCTTTCGCAGCATTGGGCAATAGTTCGGGAACGCCATTTCTGGTAATTCGACGAACGCGCTCCTGTGCCTCGGTCAGTGGAAAGTCGTTTGGGATCTGCCGAATGTCCGAAATCCCCTGGACCTCGAGCTGCTCGCGCTTGGCGGCCGACAGGTGCGGAATGGCTGCCAGTGGAAATTCGGCTTTGGGTTTGTCCGCGTTGCAGTGCCCGATGAACGGGCATTCGAACGGGTCATTGCAATGCGGGCCCGGCTTTATGGCGGGCTCAGCGGCGTCGAGAGTATTGCGCGCCGCCGAAACCCATGCCGGGATTTCCTTGCCAATCGCCTCGGTTTCAGCGTTGACCGATACGTGAGTGAGGAGCCCGCGATAGTCGCCACCACCCGGATATACAAACCGGTTGTTTACGTGCGCAACATCTACGCCTGTCAGGCTTACCGCTTCGCCAACTACCCAACGCTGAATTGCGGCATCGGCGAGGTAATAGTCCTTGACCGACGTGGCGGCCTTGACCTCGACCAACCGATAGCCACCCGTCTCAGGAAGCAGTAGATCGGCTCGGACCAACACGCCGTCGCGCTCAAACGTGGCCTCAAACAGTGGCGCGCCCGGTTGGTTGACCAATAGCTCCTTTGTAAGGCGGAGAGCACCCCGCAAATCATCGGCGTCGACCAGAATCCCGTCCGGACAAAGCTCCTGCGCCACAGCGCCGACGGCATAGCCGATCTGGAAGCCCCGCTCGGTCTCGGCAGAGGTCTCGATCAGCTCGGGGCGATGAATCTTGAGCCAGAGCCGCTTTGGGCACTGGCGCCATTCGATCAAACGGGATTTTGAGAGACCACGGGCCATTTTTCTCTCCGATGGCGATTAGGCGCGTACCTCGAACACGGGCGTTGCCGACTATGTCAGGTCGGAAAATTGCTCGTCTCTGAAGCGTACACGGACGGTGGAGGGTGGCGCGAAGGTGGCGGCGATGCTGATTTCCGCAATCTCTCGATCCTGAGTTTCCGGATAGTAGATCTCCTCCCGATACAGCAGCAGGATTTGATCGGCAAACTGGACCAGTACTGAGCCGTTGCGCAAATCACGTAAAGACGGCCGCTTATCGTCTCTCCGTTCGAGATTCCGGGCAATGCCGGCGACGAGAATTACCGTTGCGCCGGTTTCTTTCGCCAAGCCTTTCAGCGAGGCGGCGACCTCCATGGAGAGTTCCCCTATCGATGAGCGGGCATTCTGAAGAAGACTGGTTTGTATTCGGCTGCCGAAAACAGTCGGCAATTCGATGACGATAAGGCGTAGCGCAGAAATTTTCTCGTGCATCGAAAGCGCCTCGCGGCACATCCATTCTGCCGACGCGAGCGGCTTGCATTTGATATAGAGCGGCGTAGCTTCAATTTCTTCCACGGCCTTGGCAACTTCAATCAATTCCTCCTCGCTCAATTTGCAACGTGCGATGCGGCAGCGAGAGACTTTGCTGATGTGGGAGAGAATACGGCCGACAAGAAATGAGGGTGGGAAATTGCTACTGCAGATCAGCGAAGGCGCACTCCGTACACGAGCCTGCAGTGTAGCCATGTCAAAAGCGAACAGTTCTGCCCCTGTACCCGGCCTGCCCGCAACAATCACGAGATCTCCAGGCAGAAATCCGCCACACAGCTTTTTATCCAATTCCGACAGGCCCGTCGGAATTCGTTCCATCTCGTCTGGGTAGAGGTACGACCTTTCGCCCAGCCGGAGGCTTTGGAGAAGCAGTTTCGACAGGTGGCCGACGTGTACGGGATTTTTCGCGGACGTGGACTGCTCAGATGGACTGAAGGCGGCAGGGGTAGTCATTGGGCGTTTCAACTTCAGTGACGGGGTCACTTAAGTTAGCCGCGGATGGCGACATACGGCGTCGCAGTGTTACCAGTCGTTCAGAATAAGGTGATTGGCTTATCTGACGCGCTGTATCAGGCGACAGGAAAGAAGAGACGCATTTTCCGGAGTGTCACGCCCGAATCACGTAGTCCATGTGCAGTGCGTTACCTGCGAGTCGCGCGACGAGCTCCGGCCGGTACAACCCGTCCCGCGCGTTGCCCGGTTCGCCCGGAAAATACGTCTGCGTAGTGAGGATGCGGCCGCCTTCGCGGGCGCGCACCTTTACGTGGATGTGGCGCGTGCGGCCCGCGTAGAAGGCGGGCAGGATGGTTTCGAGCTTGTAGCGGCCCTGTGCATCGGCGACCTGGTGGCCGCGCAGCCTGAACCCGCTGTTGTCGTAGGCGCCGCCCGAATCCGCATGCCAGAAGTCCAGCCACGCGCCCGCCAGCGGCCTGCACTGCGTGTCGAGCACATAGCCCTCGAGCACGATCGGCTCGCCTGGGGCGTCCTTGCGGAAATCGGCCTTGAGCGGCGTGCGTGGCGTATAGAACGGGCCTTCGGTCTGCGCGGGCGTGTCGCGACCGGGCCTGCACTCGGGCGTCGGCGGGAGGGTGCCTTGCGCAAGCAGGCGCGCGGGCGCGCCGGCAGTCGCTGCGAGGGCAAGGGCCGCGACGAGAAGGCGGCGACGGGGATCGGGGAGGGGGTGGCTCATCGCATGATTATGCACGCTCCGCGCGCTGCCCCAAGGCGGGGAATCACCGTGATCGCCGTTTCGGGGTGGGGCTCCCCCCGCGACGGGCTCTCGGGGCCGACGCCGGCATGACACACCATCTCACGAAGCCCGTCGATTTGAAGCTGCTCCGCGAAATCCTGGCCGAGGTGGATGGCAGTATTTCGACGTGAGAACCAATAGTAGCGCGGACTTTCGGTTGAAAATGGCAGTATTCATCCGGCTCAGGCCGGGGACCGTAGCCAGGCCGATCCCGGTGCCCGGGTATTGGTTTTCGGTGTGAATTCGACCTGAGGTCGCACCCCGGGACGGCGGTAGGTCAGCGCGTTCTCGATCAGGTTCATGACGCTCCATCGGCGGCTTGGGTCTTCCCAGGTCGATCGCCTACGATCGCCTACAATTGGTAGTATTCGTCCCCGCGAGAGACCCCTACAGCTAGCGGTCTGCCAGTCTTTTCAAGCACTTAGAGAATGTCCAAAAAAGCCGTTTACGACGCTTCATCGATCCAGGCCCTCAAGGGGCTCGAGCCCGTGCGCCGCATGCCGGGCATGTACACGCACACCATCCATCCGCTGCACATCATCCAGGAAGCCATCGACAACGCGGTCGACGAGGCCCTCGCCGGGTACGGACAGAAGATCACCGTCTCGATCCGCAAGGACGGCTCGGTCGAGGTCGAGGACGAAGGCCGCGGCATACCGGTCGACATGCACCCGGACGAAAAGAAGCCCGCGGTCGAAGTCGCCTTCACCATGCTGCATGCGGGAGGCAAGTTCTCCAAGTCGAGCGACGCGGTGTATCACATCTCCGGCGGCCTGCATGGCGTCGGTGTCGCGGTCACCAATGCGCTTTCGACGCGGCTCGAAGTCGACGTCTATCGCGAAGGCGCGAAGCACACGATCGCCTTCGAGGGCGGCGAGCTGGTGCAGAAACTCAAGAGCGAGCGCAGCAGGCAATACGCCGGCCGCACAGGTACGGTGGTGCGCGCGTGGCCGGATCCAAAATACTTCGACAGCCCGAACATCCCGATGCTCGAACTCGAGCACCTCATCCGCTCGAAAGCCTACCTGCTGCCCGGCCTCACCACGGTGCTGCGCGTGGAAGGGAAAGACGAAAAGAGCTGGACTTACGAGCGAGGCATGGCGCAGTACTTCGACTTCATGCTGCAGGGGCGCGAGCTTGTCGCGCCGCTGTTTACCGGCGAGCGGCATTACGACGAGAAATCGGCGGCGGAGTTCGTCGACATCCAGGCAGGCGAAGGCGCCTCCTGGGCCATCGGCTTCGTGCCCGAGGGGGACGTCTTCCAGGACAGTCACGTCAACCTGATTCCCACGCGCTCGCACGGCACGCACGAGGCGGGTTTCCGCAACGGGATCTTCGAGGCGGTCCGCGCCTTCATGGAGACGCGCAGCATGACGCCCAAGGGCATCAAGCTGATCGCGGAAGACCTCTGGAGCCGCGCCTGCTTCACGTTGTCCGCGCGCATCGTGCGCACTCAGTTCCACGGGCAGACGAAAGAGAAGCTCACCACCCGCCACGCGGCGAAATTAGTCGAATCGTGCGTCAAGGACGCCTGCGAGCTCTGGCTGAACCAGCACCCCGAGGAAGGCAAGCGCATCGTCGAGCTGGCAATCGAGCAGGCCAACACCCGGCTTTCGAAGGGCAAGAAGTTCGAGCGCAAGAAGTCCTCGGGCGTAGCGACCTTGCCGGGCAAACTGGTGGATTGCGCATCGGACGACACGTCGCGCACCGAGCTTTTTCTCGTCGAGGGCGATTCGGCGGGCGGTTCTGCCAAGGAGGCGCGCGACAAGGACACGCAGGCGATCCTGCCGTTGCGCGGCAAGGTGCTCAACACCATGTCGAAGGACGCCCGCACCGTGCTTGCGAACAAGGAGCTTCAGGCCATCGCCACCGCGATCGGCTGCGATCCGCATGGCATCGAAGACAACCCGGACCTCACCGGCATCCGCTACGGCAAGGTCGTGCTGATGACCGACGCCGACGTGGACGGCGGCCATATCCAGGCGCTGCTGCTCACGTTCTTCTTCATGCACATGCCCAGGCTCGTCGAGATCGGGCGCATCTGGGTCGCGCAGCCGCCGCTCTTCAAGATCGAGGTGCCCTCGCAGGGGAAAGGCAAGCCTGCGCGGCGCGTGTACTGCCTCGACGACGACGAACTCGATGAAGCCCTCGCCGCCCTCAGGAAGGAGAAAGTCCGCGAAGGCAGCTGGGAGATCTCGCGCTTCAAGGGCCTTGGCGAGATGAGCCCCGAGCAGCTGTGGGAAACCACGATGAACCCGGATTCGCGCAGGCTGGTGCGGATGCAGCTCGACCGCGCGGACATCGCAAAAGTACGCGGCAAGTTCGAGTTGCTGATGGACTCCGGCGAGGCGGAAGGAAGACGGAACTGGATGCGCGAGCACTGGAGATCGGTGGAGGCGGATGTTTAGGTAGCTTGGTGCCTGCATGAGGCACCGAACGGTTGATGGAGTTATTGGGTGCGTGCTTTTTGCACCGAACGGTTGATAGAGGCCCAGGTCTCGTCTTTTTGAGAAAGCCTCGGCTTGCCCGATCGGGCAAGCCACGCATTCTCAAAAAGACGAGATTCGCTAAAGGCAAAAAAGGCACAACGGAAGCTACTGGCACAGAAAGACCGAAACTCAGGAGACCAAAATGGCCCGAAAAACAAAAAAAGCCCTCTGGGAACGCGGCTACAAGTCCCACTGCCTCTGGCGCGGCAAGGAAAAACTCGCCAAGGTGCGGCTCGAATCACAGGCCGAACTGAAATACATCTGGGAAGCGGCGGGGCGCACCGGCGAAACCGGGACGCTCTCGGCGGCCAAGGCCGCCGCGGAATTCGCGCTGCTTCTCGCCGACCGGCAGCTGCCGCTTTTCGAGCCCGAAGAGCCGCGGCTGCAACCAGCGACCTAAGGTATGGAAGACACGACTCTCGATTTATTCTCAAGCGACTCCGGCGACGATTCCGCGCCGATCGAGCTGCACGCTTCGCAGGCGTACCTCGGCTACGCGGTGTCCACCGTCAAGGCGCGCGCGCTGCCCGAGATCGCCGACGGCCTCAAGCCGGTGCAGCGCAGGATCCTCTACGCGATGGGCGACACCGGGGCGGAGGGCTTCGCCAAGTGCGCGCGATTCGTCGGCGAGGTGCTCGGCAAGTACCACCCGCACGGCGATTCGTCGACCTACGAGGCCATGGTGCACATGGCGCAGCCGTTCTCGATGCGCTACCCGCTCATCGACGGGCAGGGCAACTTCGGCTCGCGCGACGGTGATTCGGCCGCAGCCTACCGATATACGGAAGCCAAGCTCTCGCGCTACGCCGAGCTCATGCTCGCCGAGATCGGCGAGGGCACGGTCGACTTCATCAAGAACTACGACGGCAAGTTCGACGAGCCGCAGCTCTTGCCGGCGCGCATGCCGTTTGGCCTCCTCAATGGCTCGTTCGGAATCCCGGTCGGCTTCTCCACGCGTATCCCGCCGCATAACCTGCGTGAGGTCGCGCTTGCTGCGTCACTCATCATCAGGAACCCCAAGGCGAACGTCGACGAGGTGCTCGCGCTGCTGCCCGGCCCGGATTTCCCGGGCGGCGGACAGATCATTTCGAATGCGGCGGAGATCCGGCAGGCCTACGAGTCCGGCCGCGGGTCGATCGCCATGCGCGCGCGCTGGCATGTCGAGCCGCTCGCGCGCGGCCAGTGGCGCATCGTCGTAGACGAGCTGCCGCACGGTGTCTCGTGCCGCCAGGTGCTGGAAGAGATCGAGGCACTGGTGAATCCCAAGCCCGCCATGGGCAGGAAGGAAGTCTCGCAGGAGCAAAAGCGCCTCAAGCAGTTCGTGCTCGACATCGTCGAGACGGTGCGGGACGAATCCGACCGCAAGAGCCGTATGCGCATCATCATCGAGCCGCGCTCGTCACGCCAGGACGTGGACGAAATGATGAAGGCGCTGCTGGTGCACACCAGCCTCGAGATGCGCTACCCGCTCAACCTCACGTGGCTGGGCTTCCGTGACGGCCTGCCCGACACCAAGGGCATCGTCGGCGTGCTGCAGGAATGGACCGAATTCCGCATTGCCACGGTCAAGCGCAGGACGCAGCACCGCCTCGACAAGGTCGAGGACCGCCTGCACATCGTCGAGGGCCGCATCAAGGCCTTCGTCAAGATCGACGAGATCATCAAGCTCATCCGCTCGTGCGAGGACCAGGCCGAGGCCAAGCGCAAACTCTCCGAAAAATGGGGTTTCAGCGAGCGGCAGGCCGAGGACATCGTCAACCTGCGCCTCGGGCAGCTCACGCGCCTCGATGGCGTGAGGCTCAACGACGAGAAAAAGGGGCTGGAAAAGGAGCGCGACGAGCATCGCCGCGTGCTCGACTCCGAGCGCATCCTGCGCAACCTCGTGGTCAAGGAGCTGGAAGAACGCGAAGAAATTCGGCGACGACCGCCGCACACTCATCCGCGCCGACGAGCGCACGCAGATCGAGCGCACGGTGCTCGAGGAGCCGGTCACGGTGATCCTCTCGAAGAAGGGCTGGATTCGCGCGCGCGTCGGCCACGGCATCGACCTTTCGACGGTCAACTTCAAGGACGGCGACAGCCTCGCGCAGGCCGCCGAGTGCAAGACGACCGACCAGGTGGTCTTCCTCGGCTCGTCCGGCAAGACCTGGACGCTGGATGCGGCATCGCTGCCTTCGGGCCGTGGCGACGGCGCGCCGGTCAACAGCCTGGTGAACGCGAACGGCGACAGCATCGTCTGGATGGGCACGGGTTCGATGGAGCAGAGCCTGCTGCTGCACACCACGGCCGGGCATGGCTTCGTCGCGCAGCTCAAGGACATGGTCACCCGCATGAAGGCGGGCAAGGAGTTCATGAAGCCCGCCGAGGGCGCCAGGGTCCTGTCCCCGGCGCCGGTGGCGGTGTTCAAGGGCGACGTGAGTCCGCGCGTTGCCGCGCTTTCGTCCGATGGCCGGCTGCTGGTGTTCCTGCTGGACGAAGTGCCGCTGCGCCCCAATGGCGGCCTTGGCGTGCAGCTCATCGCGCTGCCCGAGAAGGTGACACTTGCCTCGGTGGTGGTGATCGAGGGCAGCCACCTCACCATCCATGGGATGAAGCGCGGCAAGCGCTCGTTCGTCGAGCTCGGCAAGAAAGAGGTCCGCGAGTACGACGGCAGGCGCGCCCAGCGCGGCCGCGTGGCGGACGTGGGGCTCAAGGATGTCGACCGGCTGGGAGAGTAGGGTTGCCGTTTAAGGCAATTCAACTCTCCGGAAGGCCGCACGGGTGTTGGCACTCCGGAAATGAAAGTTTGACTTTTCCGCGCGTTCGCACGTGAACCCGATCGTCCGCCCGATGATCGCTCCGGCCGCGATCGTCCTGGTCACGGGGCTCCTCGTCGCCGCCGGGCCGAAGCTGCCGCCGACCCTTGCGGGGCTGCCGGCGCTGGGTCCGTATGTGGCGCTGTTCGCGGCAGGCGCCATCGCGCTCTGGTTCAACCGCGGCCGCGCCTTCATCGCGGCGATGTCGATGTTCTGCGCGTACGCCGGATACCGGTACGCGATCGACGTCGGGCCGTTCGCGGCCAAGGTGACGTACACCGCGCTGGTCGTGATCGTGCCGGCCAACATCCTCGCGGCGCTGGTCCAGCCCGAGCGCGGCGTCTTCCATCACCACAGCCACCGCTGGCTCCTCGTCATCATCGCGGAGATCCTGATCGTGCTCTGGATCGCGAGCGCCGGCCGAAGCAACCTGTCGGGGGTCGCGTGGATCGGCGTGTTCGACCACTGGGCGCTCAACAGCCCGCCGACGCCCCTGGTCGGGCGCCTGCTGTTCGCAGCGGCTTTCGCCGCGGCGATGTGGCGCTCGCATCCCAGGCCGCCCGCAGTCCAGCCGCGCGCGCTCGACATCGGCCTGGCCGGGGCGTTGGCTGCCTTCTTCATCGCGGCCGAGTGGGGCGCCTCACCCGCGCTGTTCTCCGCCTTCATGACCGCGGCGGGTGCGGTGCTCTTCGTCGCAGTGCTCCAGGAGACGCATCGCCTTGCGTTCGTCGATGAGCTCACCAGCCTGCCGGGCCGGCGCGCGCTCAATGAGCGCATGGCTGCCCTCGGCCCGGTCTGCACCGTCGCGATGGCGGATGTCGACCACTTCAAGAAATTCAACGACGTGCATGGCCACGACATCGGCGACCAGGTGCTCAAGCTCGTGGCCGCGCGCCTTGCGCAAGTCGAGGGCGGGGGCGTGGCCTTCCGCTACGGCGGCGAAGAGTTCTGCGTAGTCTTCGACGGGCGCACGGCCGACGAGGCCCTGCCGCACCTGGAGGCGATCCGGGCCTCGATCGAGTCTTACAAGATGGCGGTCCGCAGCGACGAAAGGCCGCGCGACGCGGTTACGGGCAGCCGGCTGCGCGGGGCGACCCTGCCGCCGCAGATGATTTCGGTGACCATCAGCATCGGCGTGGCCGGGCGCGCCAGCCTCGACGAAAAGGCCTCAGCCGTGGTGAAGGCCGCGGACAAGGCGCTCTACCGGGCCAAGCAGGGCGGCCGCAACCGAGTATCGAGGTAGAGTACCGGGAACCCATCCGGAGGTCCCGATGTCACGCGCCATCCTCGAAGAAGCCCACATCCATCCCGCAGTGCGCGACTACATCGCGAACCACCACTCCGGCATCGTGCAAGAGGTGCGGGCCGCGGTTGCGGCGAATGCGGTCGTGGTGGTCGGCATGCGCCAGAACCCGATGCCGCGCAAGGCGCGGAAGGTGCTCGATGCTGCGGGCATCGCTTACAAGTACCTCGAGTATGGCAGCTACCTGTCGGAGTGGCGGCGCCGCAACGCGCTCAAGATGTGGACCGGCTGGCCCACGTTCCCGATGGTGTTCGTGAAAGGGGTGCTGGTCGGCGGGGCCAACGACGTCGCAAAGCTGGTCGACAGCGGGGAACTGGCCAAACTGCCCGCTTGAGGGCGGGCCTGCCGGCCCGGCAGGCTACTTCTCGCCGTACTTCTTGGACGGCTTGGCCTTGAGCGTGCCCTCGAGGATCGTGCCGACCAGGGCGCCCGCGACGGTGATGATCACCGTCCACCAGGACCACACGCCCTTGATGATTTCCATGTCGTTCAGCGCGATGCGCACGAGCGCCACCATGATGAACACGGGGAAGAGCAGTCCGAAGAAGAATCCGATTCGCATGGGACGAACAGTACCAAATATTCGCCAGGGGCGCAGGCCTGCCGCTCAGGGCTTCTTCGCGAGCACGCCCTTCCAGCGATTCATTTCCGACGCGAGGAAGGTGCCGAACTCCTCGGGCGAGCTGGGCCGGGCCACGAGTCCCATGTCGTCGAATCTCTTTTTGATATCGGCGCTGTTCAGCGTGCGCGCGAGCTCGCCGTTGAGCTTCATCACGATATCGCGCGGCGTGCCGGCCGGCGCGAACATCCCGCCCCAGCTGGCGAAGTCATAGCCCGGGACGCCGCCTTCGGTGGCCGTCGGCACGTTCGGGAACGAGGGGTTGCGCTGCGGCGTGGTCACGGCAAGCGCGCGCAGCGTCCCTGCCTTGATGTGCGGCGCCGAGGCGGCGAGCGGATCGATCATGAACGTGACGCGATTGGAGATCAGGTCCGGATGCGCGGCCGAGCTGCCCTTGTACTGGATCTCGGTCATCTCGCCGAGCGGCACCTGCTGCGCAAGGAGGAGCGTTGCGAGCTGCTGCGGGCTGCCCTGCCCGGTCGTGCCGTAGGTGACCTTGCCCTTGTTGTCGCGGATGTACTTGAACAACTCGGCCAGCGAGTTCACCGGCAGCTGCGAGCTCACGACGAACACGTACGGCGTCATGTGCGTAAGCGACACCGGGGCGAATGCCTTGACCGTGTCGAAAGGCAGGTCGGTCATGAGGATCGGGTTGATCGCCATGTTGGCCGCGGCCTGCAGGAGCGTGTAGCCGTCGGGATCGGACTTGGCGACAAAGGCCATGCCCACGGTCTGGGAAGCCCCGGGACGGTTCTCGATGATCATCGGCTGGCCGAGCGAGCCCGAGAGCTTGTCGCCGAGGATACGCGCGACGAGGTCGCTCGGCCCGCCGGTGGTGACCGGCACGACGATGCGCACCGGCTTGTTGGGATATTGCGCCCATGCGGGCTGGACGAATGCCGCCAACAGCAGGACGGCGGCCGCGCGAAATGCAGGGACCAGCAGTGCGGGGATCAAAGCAGTTTTCATTTTTAAGTCTCCTCTTTGGCATTGATGATATCGCGGCTTCCGCGCAAGCACACCAGGGCTTCCCCAATACATCCGCCACCGCATTCCAACTAGATCGGCGTCACCCGCGCGTGCAGCAGGGCGCTGCGCCCGCCCGCGACCGCTTCCAGGCAACGGTCGATCGCCGCGCCGACCTCTTTAGGGTCCGAGAGGCACTCGCCGTAGGCGCCGCTGACTTCGGCCAGCTTTGAAAACTGCATGCCGGTGGGCAGGCGCGACTGGAAGGCATCGTGCTGCCTGGCCGAGCCTTCGGGATAGACCCTCAGCGTCGCATCCTTGACCGCGTTCCAGCCGCTGTTGTCGATGATGATGCTGAAGATCGGCAGCTTGTTGGCCTTGGACACGGCGAACACCGAATCGAGGTTGCCGAAGTAAAAGCCCCCGTCGCCAACGATATGCACCGAGCGGTGCTGCGGCCTTGCGAGCTTGACGCCGAGCGCAAGCCCGCCCGCGGCGCCGAGGCCGCTGCCGCTGTGGCGGATCATCGTGCAGGCCACCGGCCGCGGGACCTGCCGCGCCAGCACGGGATTGTTGGTCACCGCCTCGGAGAGCACCGTGTCCTCGGGATCGAGGCGCTTGCCGAGTGCGGCTGCGAAGTGCTCGACATTGATCGCGTCCGGCCGGCCGGGATCGGCGGCGAGGTCGGCGGCCTTCTTTTTTCTTGCGGCGAACTCGGTTTCCATCGTCTTCCAGCGCGCGGCGGCGGCGGACTCGAACGCAGCGCCCGCCATGGCCTCGACGGCTTCGGCCAATTGCGCGAGCACCTCGGCGGCGCTGGCTTCGATGCGCTCCTGCGCCGGAAAGCTCCACATCGGGATCGACTTCTTCACCGTATCGATGTCGATGTGCGCCCAGTACGCGTCCGGATGCGGCGCGGTGTCGCGCGGGATCCACGGCACGTCGGTGTCGACGATGAGGCCGAAGTCCGCCCGCGGCAGGTAGTCGGCGACGCGAAAGCCCGCAAAGCCCGCGAACTCGCGGCCGATGTTGATGACCGGCGCGTTCTCGAACACGCGGATGCCCGCTGCGCGCGACAGGCGCTCGATGGACTCGGAGGTCTTGCGGCTGCGTCCGCCATAGCCGGTGATCAGCATCGGGCGCTCGGCGCGCATGAGCTTTTCGGCCAGTGCCTTCACGCGCGCGGGATCGATGCCGCCGGCGCGCTGCGGGGCATGCGTGGAATCGGGAAACGAGCGGATCGCTTCGGGCTGCCAGTGCTCGGCCAGCGTCTCGCGCGCGAACAGCAGGTGCACCGGCCCCGGCGGATCGCTTTGCATGAGGGTGTGCGCGCGGCGCACGGTTTCCTTGGTCACCACGCCGGAGGGCAGCGTGTATTCCCACTTGGCGAACGGCCGAACGATGCTGCCCTGGTCCATGGGCTCCTGCACGAAATGCACATAGTCGTCGCGCGTGCCCGGCAGCTCGCCCAGGCTCGTGTACGGCGCCTTGCCCGCCATGAGCATCACCGGGATGCGGGTGCGAAAGAGGTTGTGCATGCCCATCGCGGCGTTGGCGGTGCCGACGTCCACGTGCACCATCACGCCCTGCCCGCGGCCCGTGGCCAGCGCGTAGCCGCCGGCCATGTGCATGGCGGTGTTTTCGTGCGGGCAGAGGATCGTCCTGGGGTACGGCAGCCCGGCCGCCGCCATGCGCGCCATCTCCTCGATGATCGGCGCGTGGTCGGTGCCGAAATTGCAGAAGAGGTACTCGATGCCGACTTCGGACAGGCCCTCGAGCAGGAAGCGCGCGGCGCTCTGCGATGTGGCGGTTTTCATGGGCCCCAGTCTGGCCGGAACAGGTGCGGAACTCAATGCGCAGCGCGAAACGCCCCGTTCGCCGATCCGGGGATGCGCTATCTTGTCGTTTCCCCCCGGGTCTACGGAGCAACAGTGACATTCACGATCGTCGGCCGCTGCAAGCGCACGGGGCACCTGGGCATCGGCATCGCCACCAGCTCGCCGGCCGTCATGAGCCGCTGCGTGCACGTTTCACGCGATGGCGCGGTGGCCTTCCAGTCGGTGCCGGACCCGCGCCTTGGCGCGCTCGGCCTCAAGCTCGTGAACGAAGGCTGGTGGCCGCAGAAAGTCGCCGACGAGCTCGTTTCGATGGACCCCTGGCACAACAAGCGCCAGATCGGCATCGTCAATTCCGACGGCCACTGCGCTGCGTACACCGGCGGGATGAATGTGGCGTGGGCCGGCCACATCGTCGGCAAGGACCACGTCGCGATGGGCAATGTGCTGGCAGGGCCGGAAGTGGCCATTGCGATCTCGGAGGCATTCCTCGCCGGGGCGAAGCTCGAACTGGAAGAGCGCCTGCTGCGCGCGATCGAGGCCGGGCGGGATGCCGGCGGACAGGCCGAGGGGCAGACCTCGGCGGGCCTGCTCGTGTACGGCCGGGAGACGTATTCGCGCTGCGACCTGAGGGTCGACGTGTCGGACGAGCCGGTGGCCGAGCTGCGGCGCATCTACGACTGGTACGAGCCCGTCATCCCGTACTACGTCGAGCGCGCGAAGAACGCGATGGTCCCAAGGGTCAAGGACTTCCTGAAAAAGCAGGGCGTCGAGCGCAAGTTCGGCCGCCCGGTGCCAGTGACGCGCGGGCCGGCGGCCCGCAAACCCATCGCCAGCAAGTCCACGAGGAAAAAATGACCCAGTCCCGCATGAGCAGGATCGCAGGTGCATTGATCGCTTCAACGCTCGCTTTCGTGCCGATGGCCGCGAGCGCGCAGGCGCAGACGTACCCGAACAAGCCGATCAAGATCATCGTCGCGTTCCCCCCGGGCGGCGACATCGACCCGGTGGCGCGCGCGCTGGGCGAGCATTTCACGACGGCGTGGGGCCATCCCAACGTGGTCGACTACAAGCCCGGCGCCGGCGCGATCCTTGGCACCGATTTCGTCGCCAAGGCGCCCCCGGACGGCTACACGCTGCTGCTTTGCTCGATCGGTGCGATCACGATCAACCCCGGCCTGTACGCGAAGCTGCCCTACAACGTCGAGAAAGACCTCGAGCCCGTGTCGCTGCTCGCCACCACACCAATGGTGCTGGTGGTGAACCGCACGGTGCCCGCGACGAAATTCGACGAGTTCCTCGCCTTCGCAAGGGCGAATCCCGGCAAGCTCACCTATGCCTCGGCCGGCACCGGCAACGTCACGCACCTCACCGGCGAGCTTTTCCAGAGCGCAACCGGCGTGAAGATGACGCATGTGCCGTACAAGGGCAGCGCGCCCGCGCTTGCCGACCTGCTGGGCGGCCACGTCAACCTGTTCTTCAACCCGCTGCCCTCGGCGCGCGGCTACCTCAAGGCCTCGGCCGACAAGGTCACGCCGCTGGCCGTGACGACTTTGAAGCGCTCGTCCCATCTGCCTGACGTGCCGTCGCTGGACGAGCTCGGCGTCAAAGGCTTCGACGTCAAATCCTGGTACGGCCTGTGCGCTCCGGGCGGCACGCCGAAGGACATCGTGCAGAAGCTCAATGCGGAAGTGGGCCGCGCCCTCGCCGGCACGGCTTTCCCCGAGCGGCTCAGGTCCTTGGGCACCGATCCGTCGCCGAGCTCGGTCGAGCAGTTCACCCGCATGATCCGCGGCGAGACCGCGCAGTGGGCGAAGATCATCAAGGACCAGGGCATCAAGGTCGAGTGACCGGCGGTCCGGCAAGCCATCTCCCCTGAGGCATGCCCAATACGACAAGATCGATGCGCAGTTCATCTGAAATGGAGTGACCTGATGGAGATCAAACCGATCCGGACCAAGACCGATTACCGGTCCGCCCTTAAGGAAATCGACTCGCTTATGGGGGCCAGGTCCGGCTCCCGCGAGGGCGAGCGGTTGGACGTTCTCGTCACTTTGGTCGAAGCCTACGAGGCGAAACACTTTCCGATGGACCTGCCGGATCCTGTGGAAGCCATCAAGTTCAGCATGGAGAAAGGCGGCCTTGCCCCAAAGGACCTCGTCCCCATGATCGGGCAGATCAACCGGGTGTACGAGGTGCTCGGCCGAAAGCGGCCATTGACGCTGAAAATGATCTGGCGGCTTCATCGTGGTTTGGGCATCCCCGCCGAATCACTCATCAAGCAGTCGGATGAGCTTCGGGCGGCATAGGCAGACAGAATGACGGCAGCTTCCCCCGTGGTCGGAAAGCGCTTTCGCGACGCGCTCGTCTGGGCGGCCGAGCTGCACGAGCAGCAGCGCCGCAAGGGCGGCAACATCCCGTATGTGGCGCACCTGATCGGCGTGGCCTCGATCGTGCTCGAGCACGGCGGCGATGAGGACCAGGCCATCGGCGCGCTCCTCCATGACGCGCTCGAAGACCAGGCGCATCGCATGACCCCCGGCGAGCTCCGCTCGCGCTTCGGCGAGAAGGTCGAGAAGATCGTCGAGGCCTGCACCGACGGCGACCCGGAGGAGCAACGCGATCGCGACCCGGTGAAATGGAAGGCGCGCAAGCAGAAGTACATCGACGACATCCCAACCAAGCCGGAAGCGGCGCTGCTGGTGTCGATGGCCGACAAGCTCTACAACGCGCGCGCGATCCTCGAAGACTACCGCGAGATCGGCGAGAAGCTCTGGCCGCGCTTTACCGCCGGGCGCGACGGCACGCTGTGGTACTACCGCTCGCTTCTAGCCGCCTTCAGGCCGCGCGCCGAAGGGCGGCTGTGGCACGAGCTCGACCGCACCGTGGCGGAGATCGAGCGCCTCGCGCGGGCGTAGCGCCCGCGTTTCGAGGCCGCGCTACTTCTTCATCAGCGCGAGGAATTCGCGCCGCAGCGCCGGGTCCATGAGGAACACGCCGCGCATCACGCTGCTTGTCATCATCGAATCGTTGTCCTTGACGCCGCGCCACTGCATGCAGAAGTGGTCGGCCTCCATGATCACCGCCAGGCCGTCGGGCTTCATCTTGCTCTCCAGCAGGTCGGCGAGTTGCACCACCGACTCCTCCTGGATCTGCGGGCGCGACATGATCCACTCGGTCACGCGGGTGTACTTGGACAGGCCGATCAGGTTGGTGCTCTCGTTGGGCATCACGCCGATCCAGAGGCGCCCCATGATCGGGCACAGGTGGTGCGAGCACGCGCTGCGCACGGTGATCGGGCCGATGATGATGAGCTCGTTGAGGCGCTTGTCGTTCGGGAATTCGGTGAGGCGGGGCAGCGGCACGTAGCGCCCGCCGAAGATCTCGTTGAGGTACATCTTGGCCACGCGCCGGCCGGTGCCCTTGGTGTTGTGGTCGGCCTCGATGTCGATCACGAGCGATTCGAGCAGCGACTTGATCTTGACCTCGACCTCGTCGATCAGCGCCTCGCGGTCGCCCGGCTGCAGGAACTCGGCGATGTTGTCGTTGGCGAAGAAGCGCCGGTTGGCGGCCTTGACGCGCTCACGGATGACTTGCGACATCGGCTTGCCGGTGTCTTTCGGGGACGAAAGCATTGAAACTCCAATCCTGCTGTGTTGAGGTAGGTGTCCGGACTAACGCTCGGCAAGCCCGTGGAGCAACGCCAGTGCTCGCGCAGGCTTGCCTCTGCGAGCGCGTGCCTCGAACCGCGTCCGCGCGTCGTGATTGGCGATGGCGATCGTAGCAAGCTCGTCCATCAGCTTGTTCACGCTGATCTTGCGTTTTTCGGCGAGCGCCTTGAGGCGATCGTGCTTGTCATCGGGCAGGCGGATGGTCAGGGTGGACACGGGTAAGCCTCCAAACATTCCTCTGGGGACATTATCGCAAGCGAAGGAAACCTCAATTCCCCTCGCGTAAGGTCGCGCGTGTTGCGGGTGACGATCGCTGCCGCGTTACCGGCCAGCGCAAGTTCCACGAGGTGATTATCCGCCTCGTCGGGCAAGTTTGGCCGCCAAGCATAGAACACCTCTACCCACCGGCACATGGCGAGGAAACCATCGAGAACCTGGTTTCGCTCCCTGCCCGCGAGGAGACTCGCGCGCCAGATTTCCTCCCGGCCGAAAACATCCTCGTACTCCGAGTACAGCGCCGGCCCTATCAATGGTTCGTAGTGCCCCGCAAGGCAGGCGCGTATGAGCCGCCGCGCGCTACCACCGCGTTTAAGCAGCGCGCCGACCAGGATATTGGTGTCGACGACAAGTGGTACCATTTGTCGATGATAGCACGGGTGCTGTCACTTGAACGAGGGGACGGGAAGATGGAAACGCTACTGGGCAGCGGCGAGCATCGTTATCGCGTGGTGGAAGACTGGGCGAAGCTGCCCGAGGGCTGGGAGTTCAAGGACGCGGCCGCGGTGGCCGTCGACAGCAAGGACCGCGTGTACGTCTTCAATCGCGGAGAGCACCCGATGATGGTGTTCGATCGCGACGGCAACTTCCTCAGGTCGTGGGGCGAGGGCGGCATGTTCCCGCGCGCGCACGGCCTGCACATCGATGCGAACGACCTCCTCTACTGCACCGACGATCTCGGCCACGTGGTGCGCAAGTGCACGACCGAAGGCAAGGTGCTGCTGGAACTTGGCGTTCAGGGCAAGGCGGCGCCTTACATGAGCGGCCAGCCTTTCCACCGCTGCACGCATACCGCGCTGTCGCCCAAAGGTGAAATCTACGTGAGCGACGGTTACGGCAACGCCTGCGTGCACAAGTACTCGCCGGACGGCAAGCACCTCATGAGCTGGGGCGAGCCGGGCACCGATCCCGGCCAGTTCAACATCGTGCACAACATCGTCACGGACGAGGACGGCTGGGTGTACGTCGCCGACCGCGAGAACCATCGCGTGCAGGTCTTCGACGGCAACGGCAAGTACGAAACGCAGTGGACCAACATGCACCGGCCCTGCGGCCTCTACTGCTGCAAGGCTAAAAAAGGGGCCAGGCTCGAATTCATCATCGGCGAGCTCGGCGCGGCGATGCCGGTCAACCGGCAGATGCCCAACGTCGGGCCGCGCCTCACGATCGTCGACAAGCTGGGCAACAAGATCGCGCGCCTTGGCGGCGAGGCTGGACCGGGCCTGGAGCCGGGCAAGTTCGTCGCGCCGCACGGCCTCGCGGTCGACTCGCACGGTGACATCTACGTGGGCGAGGTGAGCTACACGGAGTACCCGCGCCTCTTCCCGGGCGAGACGATCCCCTGGCGCATGCGCTCGCTGCAGAAGCTGGAGAAGGTACGCTCGGAACAGGGGAACCCAGGTTCCCCCGTGACCCCTTCCTAGCGGAGCATGGAACGCACCGAGCGCTTCTACGCCATCGAGCGCCTGCTGCGCGAGCGCCGCAGCGTGCCGCGCAAGGAGTTCCTGGAGGCGCTCGAGATCTCCGCGGCCACCTTCAAACGCGACCTCGGGTACCTGCGCGACCGCTTCAAGGCGCCGATCGAGTGGGACCAGGCGTCGCAGCGGCAATTGGTATGTCGACGCCTGGTGCCACAAGGCCGCGGGCGTGCGCAGCTTCTCGCTGGATGCGATTCGCGCGGCCGCGCTGCTGGAGGAGAAGGCGAAAGAAGTCCCCAAGGCCGAGCTCGACGAGCACTTCCAGTCGGGCTACGGCATCTTCGCGGGCTCCGACGTGCGCTGGGCGAAGCTGCGCTTCACGCCTGCGCGCGCCCGTTGGGTGTCGAGCGAGGATTGGCACCCGAAGCAAAGAAGCCGCTTTGAAGCGGATGGGAGCTACGTGCTCGAAGTGCCGTACGCGGACGACCGCGAGCTTGTGATGGACATCCTCAAGTTCGGGGCGGAGGTCGAGGTGCTGGCGCCTGTGGAACTGCGCAACAAGGTGCGCGACAAGCTCAGGGCGGCCGCGGCGTCCTACTAGGCCGTGGCCGCCTGCGCCTTCTCCCGCGCCTTCCGGTCCCGCTCCAAATTCGGCAGGAACCACACCAGCAACCCCAGCGCCGGCAGGTACGCCGTGAGCTGGTAGACGAACGCGATGCCGTACGCATCCGCCAGGCGCCCCATCGCCGCCGCGCCCAATCCCCCCAGCCCGAACGAGAAGCCGAAGAACATTCCCGACACGAGCCCCACGCGCCCGGGCAGCACTTCGTGCGCATATACGAGGATCGCCGGGAAGGCTGAGGCCATGAGCAGGCCGATCACGATGGTGAGCACGCCGGTCCAGAAGAGGTTCGCGTGCGGCAGCATGAGCGTGAAG
>Ga0163151_10003341_pt1 | contig 23247 bp, 23 predicted proteins | sample OliLakLV19MP5IB2_FD_145596 | JGI IMG/M metagenome (GOLD analysis project Ga0163151, IMG submission 145596) | Freshwater microbial mat bacterial communities from Lake Vanda, McMurdo Dry Valleys, Antarctica - Oligotrophic Lake LV.19.MP5.IB-2 | ecosystem: Environmental > Aquatic > Freshwater >... | reverse complement strand
GCGTTCGTTCTCGGCTTGGGAGGAGCGGCCACGCTATGGACCCAGTGGGTTGCGCCTCCGACTCTCGTCGGCGAAGCAGAAGCCACCCGGGCGGAGTTGCGATCGGCCCAAGCGGGCACGCTCGCGCGCCTCGATATCGATCTCCTCCAGACCGTAGCCGCAGGCCAGGTTCTCGGCTACCTGCACGTCAGTCGCCCGGAGATTTTGGACGCGTCGCTCGGCATGATCCGCGCGGAGATTGAACTCATTCGAAGCACCCTGGACCCCGTGATCGGGCATCAACGCGCGGCCCTCGACTTTGATCGACTCCATCTGGATTGGATGGCGAAACGCGTTGAACTCGCCTCGCTGCAAGGCTCGCTGCACCAAAACGAGAGCACGCTGGCGCGCAGCACCCGGCTACACGCGTCGAAGATGATCACGGATGAGGAATTCGATCTTGCCCGCAACGCTCGAGACACGCTGGCCGCGCAGGTCCAAGCTCAATCGGAACTTATCAACCGACTGGAGCCGAGTATAAAAAATTCTGAAGTAGCGAACACCGGCAGCTCGGCGCAAGGACTGCAGGCAGCCATCCAACAAAAGCTAGAGGAACTGCGGTTCATGGAAGCCCAATATGGACCGGTGCCACTCGTCGCGCCCATTGACGGTGTCGTGACCCTGATCCACAGAAAGACCGGAGAGGCAGTCGGAGTCGCCGAACCGATCCTGCAAATTAGCGCCACTCAATCCAAACGCATTATCGGATTTCTGCGCCTACCCGTCTCAACCGAAGCAAAGCCAGGCATGACCGTCGAGGTGCGTACGCGCCGAACCCAACGTGAAGCCGGCACCGCCCAAATCACCCATGTCGGCCAGCAGTTGGAGCCGATCTCGCCCACCCTCCTTGCCCTGATGCGTCTCCCGATCACTACCGTGCCAACTGAGTTCGGACTTCGGGTATTGGTGACGCCTCCCTCCGGATTGACCCTTCTACCCGGCGAGCCGGTCGACTTGATTTTGCGGAACTGAGCACCCACGAACGGTCAGCGGGCGGACGGATCGAAAGCAAAGTGGGCGCAAGCAGATCGCGATCTAAACACAATACCGGGAAATAGCCCGTGGCACAACCGGGCCCCCGCCTATTCTCGGCCTGCACCGTTTGTGCGAGAGTGCGGAGTGAAGATCGTGTCTTGGCTCTCCCTTTCGTTGGCAACACCCTTGTCCGGGGTGGCCGCGATCGCCATCGAGAACCAAACGACAACACCGCGGATTCAACTTCAAGCGTCTGCGCGAGAGTTACCGGCTGTCTCCGTGGTAATTCCGAACTACACTCTGACAGCACTCGAGCGGGAAACCATCGCAACGTGTTTGGTTTTGGAAGCCGCGTCGCAAGGTGACTTGGGAATGCGAAGCGTGATGTCGGTGATCCGAAACCGATCTCGCGAGTTGCCGGAGCTTTTAGCTCCCACCGTCTTACGACCGAAACAGTTCAGCGCGCTCAATCAAGTCACATCCGGCAGAAAGAAACTTCACGACGCAATAACCCGCGCCAAACTCGATCGGATGTGGACCGCGGCGTTACAGATCGTCGCCGAGGCCTGCACCGATGACTGGCATGACCCAACCCACGGAGCAACTCACTATACGCGTTCGTCCGAGCGCATTTATTGGACCCGTAACTTGGCTCGGACGGTGACCATCGGCGCGCACTCGTTCTATCGTTAGCGGCCTCCCGAAGAGAGGAATCGCCCTGGCGAGCGACCCTGCCCGCTGAGCGGTGCAGGCTAAACGCCTTCGTCCAGGATCGAATCCCCGGCGTGGCCTCCCCGCCAAAAACAAATTTCTAAACGCCGGCGAAATGAGCGCGGACCGCGCCCCGCGTTGTTTCACCAGCCCCTTCGCGACCAAGCGGCGCTTCCGTTGGCGCACACCCGAGGACAGGAACTCAACCACCCTGTTATTCAGCTCTGGCCCGGCCGTGCTCCGCAAAAATTCGTGGAGGCGAGTGGTCCAAGGTGACCATATTGCGCTCGTTCATCGTCAATCGAAACTAAGATTAACAATGATATTCCCTCGGGTTGCTTTGGAGTATGGGCAGGTCTGATGCGCAAGATTCAGCAAGTGCTGCGCATCATTCCGATTCAACCCGGGCATGGCCGCCCGCAGATCGATATGGAGACTGTATTCTCCTTTGCCGTCTTCTTCGAGGTAAGTTTTCGCCACAACCGTAAAGCCGTCGACGGAAACGTGAGCCTCCTTTGCATGATTTTTTAACGAGCCGAGAAAACACGCCGCATAGGCGGCACCAAATAAATGCTCGGGAGTCACGTTCCCCGGCTGTGGATCCGAAGATAATTCAGCCCGGAACCCACCGTCCGGCGACTCAACGATTCCGTCACGACCGCCTTCGGCGATCACTTCTGCGATGTGTACAGTCTTCATGGAAGTCTTTATATGTCACCCTAACTCACGCGCTGCCGGCCGCACCCTCGAAAATGCCTCCGGAGGGCTGCGGCCGCGGATCCACGGACGTACGCTGACTCTGTTGAGGAGCCCCCGTGGGCCTTCGGCCAACTAATCCCGCGTGGCGTCGCGTTTGATCTGCCCGACCTTTTGTTGAACCTTGCCGGCCGCGCTATCGATCTTCCCCTCCGCCTTCTTGGCTGGGTCGCCCGTCGCCTTGCCCAACTCTTGTTTGGCGGCGCCTTTGATTTCCTTCGCTTTGCCTTCCACCTGGTCTCGCATTCCTGATTTCATTTTGATTTAGGGTTGAGGTTGCTCGACACGGACCGACCCGCCGGGGGGGCGTTCCCGCACCGGCGCGGATTGGTAAAATCCCTCGTCGAATTTCTCGGCGCCAGCGGTGTTAGACTTGGCTTCCACTTCGGATTGGACAAACTACGCGCACATCTGCGCAACGTCCGCGGAGGCAAGCTCACCCCTAGTTGCTACCGTGTTCGCACGCCGCGCGGTCAGACCCTCAACCCCTAACTCGCCTCGGTATGAAACAATACGCGTCTTCAGACCTCAGAAGCTTCGCCGTCATGGGCCATGCCTCAGCCGGCAAAACCATGCTAACCGAAGCCATGCTTGCCACCGCCGGAGCCATCGGCCGGATGGGCAGTATCGCCACGGGTAGCACCGTTTCAGATTATCACATCAGCGAGAAGCAGCACCAAATATCCGTTCACTGCTCGCTCCTGCATACGGAATGGATGGGACGGAAATTCAACATCCTGGATACGCCGGGCTATAGCGATTTCATCAGCGAGGGTTTGGGCGCACTCCGCGTGGGCGATTTCGCGCTCATCGTGATCAACGCCGCCCACGGGCTCGGCGTCGGGACCGACTCCGCTTGGGAGTACGCCACTCGCTATGGACTGCCGAAAATTCTGGTAATAAACGGACTCGACAAAGCCAATGTGAATTTTGACGCCGTGCTTGAAGACGCGCGCACTCATTTCGGGCGTAAGCTCTTTCCCATCACCGTGCCACTTAACCCGGGTCCGGGCTTCAGCCAGGTGCTCGATGTCATGCGCAACGATGTCGTCACCTACCCTCCCGGCGGCGACGGCCGGTACACTGAGAACCCACCCGGAGCGCTCGCGGAACGGGTCCAGCACATGCATCGCGAACTGATCGAATATGTCGCGGAATCCGACGACTCGCTCATGGAACGGTTCTTCGAAAAGGGAATCCTGGCCGAGGAAGAATTCCGCTCCGGCCTGCACCAGGCTGTGCAGCGGCAAGTGTTCGTTCCCGTCTTCGCGGTCTCGGCCGAAACCAACGTGGGGGTCGCGCGCCTGATGGATTTTATTGCGAAATACGGCTCATCGCCCCTTGACCGGGCCGAGGTGCCCGCGCGCGACGTGAGTGGCTTGCCCGGATCGGTGCCGCTCGCGCAACCAGACCCGATAGTATTTGTGTTCAAGACGATGAACGAACCAGGCGTGGGCGAGCTCTCCCTGTTTCGCGTCTACTCCGGCACCGTTCAAAGCGGGACGGAACTCCGTAATCCGGCGCGAAATCTCTCTGAGCGCCTGGGCCAGTTGTATGTATTAAATGGACACGACCGCATCCCCGTACCCTCGCTCAATGCCGGCGACCTCGGGGCGGTCGTCAAACTACGCGGCACACATACGGGCGACACGCTCTGCAGCCCGCGCTTTCAGGTTATGCTGCCACCGGTCGACTTCCCCAAACCGAACATCCACGCGGCGTTGCGCATGCGCTCCCAGGGCGATGAAGACAAGCTCGCCGTGGGGCTCGCGACCCTTCAGCAGGAAGATCCAACGTTCCACTACCGCGTCGACGATGAGGTGCATCAGACGATTGTATCCGGACAGGGCGAAATCCACCTGCAGGTCATTGTGGAACGCCTCCTTCGCCGCTTCGGTGTTCAAGTAACTCTGGAAGAGCCGCACATCCCGTATCGGGAGACAATTCGCGCGCGGGGAGAGTCACGTTACCGTCACAAGAAACAAACCGGCGGTGCCGGCCAGTTTGCCGAGGTGTGGCTGCGGGTTCAACCCGCGCCGCGGGACACCGGGGTCGACTTTCGCCAGTCGCTGGTCGGCACCAATGTGGACCGGGTGTTCGTGCCCTCCGTTGAAAAAGGCGTCCAAAACGCGTGCCGCGAAGGCATCCTCGCCGGGTTCCGCGTTACCGATGTCATCGCTGATTTCTTCGACGGGAAAATGCATCCGGTGGATTCAAAGGACATCGCTTTTCAAGTGGCCGGTTACCATGCCTTCAAAGAAGCATTTCAGACCGCCGGACCCTGCCTGCTCGAGCCAATTTATACACTCACGGTCACCGTTCCCGAGGAGTATGTAGGAGCCTTGATGGGCGACCTGTCGGCGCGCCGAGGTCACATCCTGGGGGTGGAGGCTGACGGCCATTTCCAAACCGTTCGCGCCCGCGTACCGCAGAAGGGCCTTTACCACTACAGCACCGTGATACGTTCCCTCACCAGCGGGCGCGGCCGGCACGTGGAGGAGTTCAGCCATTACGCCGAAGTGCCGCCCGAGCACATGCAAAAGATCATGGCGGAACGCGGCTCGCACAACGGGGCCAACCCAAAATAACATCCCTTACGTTCCACCCTCGCCTGGCAGGCCGTCCTACCACACGAAGTCGGAACCACGAAACCGTCCGATCATCGACCGACGGTCGCTTGGGAGCGATGGGTGCTCAAATAAGTTCCACCGCGCCGGGAATCGGCACGTTCGGGAAATGCCCCTCGCCCGGCTCACACTTCTTCGGGAAGATATCGAGCTTTGATCCGTTAAGCAGCCAGTTCCACGAAATCTCACGACCCGTGTAGGCCGACATGCGCCCACCGATCGCGGTCAACGTGCTGAGCGCAACCTGCTCGCCTTCATTCAAGGGCTCGTTCTTGCGAATACTGGCAATGAGGTCCGTGTGTTCCTGCACCATGGGATTAGGGTTGGCGCCGGCATAATCAAACGTAGTCGATCCCCGGATACTTCCTTTGCAGTCCGAGCTGCCCTTTGTGCCCACGACGCGTTCGCCGATGCGGCTGGAAGATTTAGGCGTGTGGCGGCACATGCTGGTGACACGGGCTCCGTTCGCATATTCCAACTCAACCGCGAAGTGGTCCCAGATATTACCCGGGAGGGTTCCCCGATTTTGTCGCCCGCCCATGCCGTAGAACTTCACGGGGGGACCGCCGAATGCCCAATTCATGACGTCGATGTTATGGATATGCTGCTCCACGATCTGGTCTCCGCTGAGCCAATCCCAGTGATACCAGTTCCAGCACTGCCATTCAAAATCGCTCACAGATGCGAGCCAGTCTTTCTTCTCCCGAAACCATATCCCCTCCCCGTTCCAATACGCTTGTCCTCCGACCAGCTCGCCGATCGCGCCATCCTTGATACGCTGCATCGTCGCGATATAACTCGGTTGATGCCGTCGCTGCGTTCCGGCCACAATCGCCAGGCGCTTTTCCTTGGCCAGCTTGGCCGTGGCTATGACCGACCGGCAACCGACGGGATCCACCGCCACCGGTTTCTCCATGAATACATGTTTGCCCGCCGCGACGGCCGCTTCGAAATGCAGCGGGCGAAATCCTGGTGGCGTCGCGAGAATGACCAGGTCGATATCCGAGGCCAGGACCTGCTTGAAAGAGTCGAAGCCCCAGAATCCCTGCGCGGCGGACAAATTCAATTTCTTCTTCGCCGCTGTGACTTGACGCTCGAATAAGTCTGCGACGGCGACAATTTCCACGCCGGGTGATGAATCCAAACAATTTTGCGCCGCGCCCGTTCCTCGCCCACCACAGCCGACCAAACCCACCCGGATCCGATCGGAACCCGCAGTTGCGGCCAAGACGCGATTCGATGCCGCGCCGGCCAGCATCGCAACACTGGCGCCAGCCGCGGACAATTTCACGAAATCACGACGCGAGAGATCTGAAGGTAGGGGACGGTTCATACAAGCGGAGTAGTTTGAGATGAGGAGAGTGGAGTTGGGCCGACACCAAACGGACGCCACCAAAGGATCGGGTGATCGTAGGGGATTGGATTCGCCCTGACTCCGCACATCTTGGCGAATCTTGCGCAAGGGTGCACTAACAAAAAAGCCCCGCGCCACTGATGGGCGCGGGGCAACCAGGTTCAACTCAGATAACCGGCTTAGAAGTTGAATCCCATGCCCACGCTCCAAGTGAACTGTCCGTTGTTGAACGTATCATCCACGGCGCGGGCCCGGCGGAAGAACCAGCCATACTCGACCAAACCGAATACGAAGGTGTTGGGCTGCACGTAGTATTTTCCACCTGCTTCAATACCGGCGGCAAACGTGTCCCGCAAGTTATCGCCGTACACTCCGCCGAAATTCGCCCCGATGAAGGGCCGCAACGGACCACGGGCGGTCAAATGCTGATCGAACGCGATGCGCGTTGAACCATTGAACCGCTTCCCGCCGAGACTCGGGTTGGAATAATTGATGGACTGGCGAATCGACCACAAGGAGGTGGGCGTCGTGTACCAGCCGTAGGAAAAGTTCACGCCGCCAAAGGAGTCATCGAAATCCTTATTACTCGCTCCGGATCCTCCGAGAGTAAACTCACGATCCCCCGCCCGGCGGGTGGGATCGACAACGGTGGTCTGCGCAATCGCAAAGACCGGCAGTGCGGCGAGGAGCACGGTGGCTGTTAAGGTGGTTAATTTCATGTTTTGTTTAGTTCAGGTTTTACCGACCGGAATACCGTTCCGGCGCGGACAGTTTAGGTAACCGGCCGCGGCGAGATTGACCCCCGTTTCGCGCATCCGAATTCCTTATGACAAAAAAAGCCGGCGGAAAAATGCGGGACGCGCTATAGAGATTTTGGGAAGTCCCGTTCGATCTTGGCGGGCCAGAATCCGACTCAATTGGGTTACTCACCCACTGGCGCGGCGCGGCGCGGAGTCCGCGCCCTACCTTTTCAAAGGTACCATGGGTAGGGCGGCGAGTCCCTTCGCCGCCGCGGTGGCGGCCACCCGCCAACCGGCAAATACGCCCCCTGGGTACTACCGGCGCACCATCACAGGGACGTATTACTCCGGGGCGGTGTCGGCGACACCACCCGATCGAGCGCCCGCTCGATGTCCGTCTCTAATGTGCGATCCGGATCGAGCGCTTCATTACTAGCGGGCAAATCATTCGCGGCGATCGGCTGACGCTCATCTCCTTTCAGCTGGCGCTCGGCCTCCAGCCAATCGTCCAGCTCTCGCCCTTCCGGGCGGCCGCGATCAATCCAAATCGCGTGGGCTAACGCCGCAATTTGCTCGGGGCTGGGATCCGGTACAGTCTTCTTCGGTTTCATTCGGCTAAAAATAGCACGGAGACTCCCCGTCGGCCATCAGGCCTTTATCGACGCCTGAGGTGAGAAAACGAGTCGTTGGCCAGCCTGCCGGGAAAGCCAAACTGCGGCCCCGCCGACCCGCGCTACTTGGCGCGGCTCCGGAGCGGCTGTTCCGTCTCGTTCCAATAAATAATCACGTTCTTGGTCGCCCGTCCGGCTGCCACGATATCAAGGCGACCGTCGCCATTGAGGTCGGCCAACTTGAGATCCTCACAGGCCATTTTATTGTCATCGACGAGTGCGTGCATTCGCCACGCCCGTCCCGTCGCATCCGTCGCAGCGAAAACCTTGATCCCAACCTTCGCTCCCGGAGTCCCTCCGCGCCAACCGGCCACGACTTGGTCGCTCCCGACGCCTAACAGATCGCCCACAGCGAGACCGTGGCCCTGGACCATGGATTCATCGAGAACGCTCCGATGCGTCGTCCAGTCGGCGCCGCTCGAAAACGGGGTCGGCGGCGACCGATACACCACGAGTTCGTTCCCGTGCATCGGCTCAATGGCCGCAATGAACCGCGCGCCTCCCGCCAACGCCCCGGCCCGCACCTCGCCGGCGTTGATCGTCGTCACGGGATTCGGCACGGCGCGCATGTTCGGCACGTCGATTGAGCGCACGCCCTCCTTGGTCCCAATGAGCAACGTTTCCGCGCCCCCCGCGGTGGAGCCCGGGAGCACGTCGAAATTATGGGTGAGATGCAGCGGCGGCAAGGCCGACATCAACGGCACCGGCTGACTTCCTTCGATCCACGGCCACTTGTATCCAAGAAACTGTACGCCCTCCCCGGCTCCGTTCCGGTTCCCCCGACCGTGGAGCGGCAGGACCGCGAGGTAAAATGTCCGGTCCGATTCCCGAACCCACGCCATCCGGTGCGTCGTCGGTTCATGCGGCAGCCGCCGCGGTGTCCAGCGCTGCGTTCGGTCTGCGGGAGCCTCGAGCAGAAAAACGGCTCCGCTGTTCAGCGTGTCGTTGGGATTCCATTCTGCGCCGACCGCTACTTCTGCCTTCCCGTCGCCATCAAGATCGCGGGCGGCGATACTGACGTGGTCGCGCGCGGTGAGGTTCTCCGCCATGATAAACTTTTCCCAACCCGGATTCCGGTACCACACGATCTGTTTGGCATCGGCGAGCAGCACATCGATTTTGCCATCGCCATCCACGTCGGCGGTCGCGAGGCCGTAACCAATTTGAATAGCGGAATCGATGGTTTGGGGACGAACCCGCAGGGCTGGCAGTTCAGCTGCACTCGAAACCGCGGCAACCGCGAGGCTCGCCAACGCGAAGGAACAAGGAAGGAAGGGGCGAATCATGGAAGAGGGGTGACTGAAACAATAACGGGCGACGTGAAAATGTCGGGCTCAAAATGTGTTTCCCAAACGAAAAGGGCGCATCTGCCGGTTGGCGGTGGCAGCCACCGCGGCGGCGAAGGGACTCGCCGCCCTACCCCATCGTGATTTTTGAAAAAGGTAGGGCGCGGAATCCGCTCCACGCCGGAGCCGGAACCGCCGCTGCGCCCGAACGAAAACTCCGACCGGGGAACCGCTGGCGTTCGAAACGGTCGCTGCGTCAAACTCATGCTGTCCATTTCGCTACCGAAGTTCAAGTCCTCGCGATCCTGGTCGAATTCACGAAACTCGAGGCCCTGGTAAACGTCACGTTTGGACCGGGTTTCTGGTTTTACGGCGCGATGTCCGCCGCCACGCTCGTCGCTTGGCGAAGCTTTGAATTTGGCTGGCCTGGATCGGACGGGGAACTCCATCACCGTTCCGCCGCCGGCGTTCGCACCGCATGAATCACGACCGGCGTCTATCGTCCTCTCCTCTCGCCCCCCCACGGCGCTCGCCCTTGCTGCCGCCATCATGCTCGTACCTGCCAACCTCCTCCCGGTGCTCAGCACGAATACCGGCGGTCACGCCAGGCTGGATACGATCATGTCCGGCATTATCGCCCTTTGGAGCGACGGGATGTACGTGATCAGGACGATCGGCTATCGGCAACGGGAGTATCCCTTCGCCAGTAAGTTGTCCCATTGGAATCCACCACTTCCGGTGGTATGCTTGGCGGATGAAGGCAATCGAGATGATGTTGCGCAGTCACCCGCGAGCTGACGTGCGCCACGCAACGTATTACGCCGAGGCCCTGGCCGCTCTCTCAACGTGTGCCGAAGTGTGTGCGGCCTGCTCAGATGCTTGCCTCGGGGAATCGGAGCACCTCGAACGACTCCGGCGTTGTATTACAACCAACCTGATTTGCTCCGACATTTGCACCGCAACCGCGCGCACGGTTATCCGACAAACAGAAGCACCCAACGAAGTTGTCCACGCGCAGTTGCATGCCTGCATTCTCGCGTGCCAGACGTCTGCCGACGAGTGCGAGCTCCACGGCGATGACCACGACCACTGCCGGATTTGTGCAGAGACCTGCCGGTTTTGTCAGGAACGATGCAACTTGCTGCTCGGAGAGATCAGTTCTTCCGGAACGGCGGAAACGAACACCGGCGAGGACAGTCCTCCGCTCGCTCGCTAGCAGCCGCCGCACGGACTCTTGAGTGGATTGCGAGCTCAGGGCAGCAGGCAAAATTGCGCGGTCGTGATCACGGATCGCTAGACTATTTAACGGCCGTCACCGACGGAGCAAAACGCGCAGCAGATCTGGTGAGGCAGATTCTTGCGTTCAGCCGGCACCAGGAGCAGGAGCGCAGGCCGGTGCAACTTTGGCCGGTCGTCGACGAGGCCTTGCGGCTCCTTCGCGCCACGATCCCCTCCACGATCCAGTTCGATGTTTCAGTGGTACGAAATGGCCCGGCAGTTCTGGCGGACGCCACCCAGATTCATCAAGTGGTCATGAACCTGGCCACCAACGCTGCCCATGCCATGAAGGATCGGCCCGGGCGCCTGGGGGTCTCCTTGGAAAATGTGGAAGTGCCGTCCGACCTCGTGGCAGTGACACCGGGATTGCGCATCGGGCACTATCTTCTGCTGACGATCTCGGACACCGGGCACGGGATGGACGCGGCCACTCTTGATCGTATATTCGATCCCTTCTTCACTACTAAAGCTCCCGGTGAAGGGACGGGGCTTGGGCTGTCCGTGGTGCATGGCATCATCCAGAATCATGAAGGCGTGATCAAAGTATATAGTCAGCCGGGCGACGGCACGCGCTTTCAGCTTTATTTCCCCGCGCACAGCGGACCCGCCACGATTACGGTGTCCCCGGCCCCCAAGCCAAACGCTACCGAATTAATGTTGGGCAACGGCGAACGGATTATGGTGGTCGACGATGAAGCGATCCTGGCCCTGATGTCCAAAGCCGCGTTGGATAAATTAGGCTATGTTGCCGAGTCGTACACGGATGCGGCTGAGGCGCTGGCGGTCCTTCGCGCCGGTGCCCAAAAGTACGACCTGGTGATTACAGATCTCACCATGCCGGAAATGACCGGCACCGAATTGGCCAAGGAGATCCTGAGCATTCGTCCACAAATGCCAATCATCCTTACGACCGGTTATACTGCAACGCTCACCCTTGACCGGGTTCAGGCCATGGGTATCAAAGAAATGATCATGAAACCAGTGACCATTCAGGGACTGGCGGATGTAGTGCATCGTCTCCTCGCCCTCAAACCCTCTCCCCCGTGAGTCGGGTACTCCTCGTCGACGATGATGAACCGCTGCGGAAGATGCTCAAATTTTCCCTGCAAAAGATGGGCCACGTGGTCGATGAGGCGCGGAATGGAGACGAGGCGTTACGCCTCTGCGAGAGTGAGCCCCCCGATCTGGTTCTGACGGACATCATCATGCCCGACAAGGAAGGCTTGGGAACCATCTTGGAGATACGCCAAACCTATCCTCACTTGAAAATAATCGCCATGTCCGGAGGCGGGCGCACCAGCTCGGTGGATTACCTCAAGATTGCCCGCCGCTTGGGCGCGACGCACACGCTGGAGAAGCCGTTTTCGTACGACGACCTGAATACCGCGATTACAAAGGCAATGGCGCCAGGCGCGCCGCCGAATCTGATCCGACCTGATCCCCTTTGACCGTCGCAAAACTCCGGCAGGGCGACCACGATGGGCGCAAAGACCATGCCGCAGAGTTCACCTGGCGCGGGCTGCGCATCGCCGGGCAAAGAACGTGAACTCGTGGGACAGGAATCCAGCGGTGTTCCTTAAAAAATATTCAGCCATTGTCCAAGAGGTTGCGAAACCAGGCTCGGGGACGTTGCCCGCATCAAGTCGCGCAAATCGGTGCAGATAACCGGGCTCCGTCGCTTCCGTCCCAGGCGGGGTCTGACGCTCGTTTCGTAGGCGTGTTTAGCCCCGAAGCCCCCGCGAAATTCGGGATTGTAGGGAAAGCCCCGGTGTGCCGCTTAGGAGATATGCCGACGTTCTCCGCCCGCTGGATCTACGCCCTCGCCGCCCTCTTTCTGCTCAGCGTCGCGGCCGACATCACCCTTTCCCGCTCAACGGCGCACGGCGGTCGGAACGCCGGTGAACGCATCGAAGTAGCCGACTTTCTCATGGCGGCGGCGCAGGGCGAATTGCAAGAAGGGCGAATCGCCTTTCGGGCGAATGCGACCGGGTTGGCCGACCTCACTGCCGCCCGTCAAAACCCGAGCCCCGAGGAAGTGGCCACGACCGTCCGAACCACCGCGCGGTTGAACGAGGCCGACCTCGTCCTTCTTCGTCGCGCCCGCTTTGTCGAGGATGACGCCGCGTCACTCGCGAAGTTGAACCCACAATCGAGCGCGGAAATGATCGCCCTCGTCGTCCGCGTTTTGACGCAGGTCTTTGGCTTCGGGCTGATCATCGCCAGCATCCTGGTAATCGCCCAACGTCGCTCGAGCCGCGTCACGGGGTTCTCGGCGAAAAGCATGCGCCCGGCCACCTCGAGTGTAAAATTCGAATCGGTGGCCGGCTGCGATGAAGCCAAGGACGAAGTTCATGAGGTCGTCGAGTTTCTCAAAGATCCCTCCCGTTTCCACCAGACCGGTGGGCGGATGCCCAAAGGTGTTCTGCTCGTCGGTCCTCCCGGCACTGGCAAAACGATGCTCGCCAAAGCCGTCGCGGGTGAGGCCAAAGCGCATTTCTATAGCTTAAGCGGCTCCGATTTCGTGGAACTCTATGTCGGCGTTGGCGCCTCCCGGGTGCGTTCCCTGTTCAAGAAAGCTCGCGAAACGGCGCCGAGCATCATCTTCATCGACGAGGTCGACGCGATCGGTCGCGCCCGATCCAATGGAGAAGGCGGAGGAGCCCAGCAGGAACACGATCAGACGCTCAACGCGCTGCTCGTCGCCATGGACGGTTTTCACTCTGACGACGCCGTGGTGGTGTTTGGCGCCACCAATCGGCCTGACACCATGGACAAGGCCCTGCTTCGTCCCGGTCGTTTTGATCGCCAGGTTTCCGTCGGCTTGCCCGATCTGCGCGGACGCATCGCAATTCTCCAGGTGCACGGGGCCGCAGTGAAACTCGACGCGGGCGTCCAACTCGACGCGATCGCGAAAGCGACGCCGGGCTATTCCGGCGCCGACTTGGCCAACCTGCTTAACGAAGGCGCGATCCACGCCGCCCGTAAACGCCGCCGTACAGTGACAATGGCGGACTTGGACGAGGCCCGGGACAAGATCAACTGGGGACGGGAAACCCGCCGGGTCATGACGGATCAGGACAAGAAGGTGATCGCGTATCACGAAGCTGGACACGCCCTGATGCAGGTGCTCTCGGGCGAGAACGAGTTGAAGCTCCAGAAGGTCACGATCATCCCCCGCGGCCGCTCGCTGGGCAGCACGCACTTCACTCCGGAACGCGATCTTCTCAACTATTCCCGCGAGTTGCTGATCGCGCGGATGCAGTGCCTCATGGCCGGACGCGTGGCCGAGGAACTCGCGATCGGCACCATCACGAGCGGAGCCTCCGGCGACATTCAGGAGGCAACCCGCACCGCGCGCCAAATGGTTTTCGAATTCGGCATGTCCCCCATGGGCTTCATGGCCCTTTCGCGCTCGGACGGCGAGGAAGCGCTCGCCAGCCAGCAGACCTTTCACGAAGCGGAGCACCATGTGCGGACCCTGCTTGATCAAAATTACGCCGCTACGACGCTGACCCTTCAGGCCCACCGCGGCACGCTCGACGCCATTGCAAATGACCTCATCACCCACGAAACGATTTCCGGCGACGACGTCCGGCGCTTGATCGCGAGCATCAACGCCGCCGCCTGATTCCCGGCCGGACTTCTGCAATTGAGATGGAGCGACTTGTCCCCAAGCCACTAACGTGAGAGCGAACGTTAGGAAGCGCGTTAGGGACAACCCGCTCCACCTTTCATCCTGAAAAACGCCGTTGAACCACTGATTTTCACTGATGACCACTGATGAGAGCACGGTTGTGCCGTTCACCCGGCGGGTGAACAGAACGTTCTATGCCACCGGTCTGGATCTGTTTCATCCGAGTTAATGAGTGCTTATCCGTGGTTACTTCCTCTGCGGAATTTAGGTTCATTGGCTTCGGTTCGGAGTGAAAATGAGTTCCCTTGCACGAGTCCGGCTCAGACGTGAGGTGGCGTCCCGACCGGTTTTTGCTGCAACCGGCGGTAACGCCGCCACGGATACGGCCCCCGCGCCACATTCCCCCATCCGGTTTAGCGAGTCGCGGAGCTGGTCAGACACGAATCGCGCAGGGTCTCCAATACGTGCGTGAGCGCCTCGATCCCACGGGGCTTTTCGACGAAGGCATAGGCTCCCGCCGCGAGCACGTCGCGACGGTCGTTGGGAATATCAGAGGAGGTGACAATCGCGATGGGAATACGTCGAGTCTGCGGATCCCGCTTCAGCTCCCGAATCAAGTTCAGGCCATCCAAGCGAGGCATCGCCAAGTCGCTGATCAGAAGATCCGGGTAGTCTGCGTCTTTGCGGCTGCGCAAAATATCAAGTGCCGCCTGCCCATCGGGCGCCAATTCGATCCGGCTAAAGCCTCCCGCCCGGCTCGCCGCAATCTCCATCAGATACCGCATATGCGGATCATCTTCGGCGATAAGCAGTGAAATTGTTTCCCGATCCGTCACGCCTTATGCTACAGGCGCCGGTAGAATCTGCCAATCGCGGTGCCTCCGAACTTTACATCGGACCTTCTCGGTAGTGGCGTGAAATTCACCGCTGCGCCATTCCTCGCAGCACCGCGGGTAGCTCACAGAAGCTCTTCAGTTGAAAAAGTCGATCCACTGCGGCCGGCATTTGCTCAACGCGCTCGGCGGCCCACGTGATCCGATAAGGGACGAAAGCTCCCGCCCCGCCGAGTGCCAGCACGGGAAGGATGTCCGACTTCAACGAATTACCCACCATCAGAAAACGCTCAGCCGTAATGCCGTGCCGGCGCAGAATCGCCGTGTACGTGCCTGCGTTTTTTTCGGAGACAATTTCGACATGCTGAAAGTGATCAGCCAAACCTGACTTCGTCAGTTTCCGCTCTTGATCGCGCAAGTCACCCTTGGTGATCACCAGCATCCGATGCTGTCCCGCCAACCCGGCCAGGGTCTCTGCTACGCCGTCCAGCAGTTCAACCGGATGCGCCAGCATGTCGCGTCCGAGTTCGATTAAATGCTGAATTTCCTCCGCCCGGATCTTGCCTGCCGTGAGCTGGATTGCCGTTTCAATCGCGGAGAGCGTGAATCCCTTCACCCCATAGCCGTAGAGCTCCAAGTTTCGCATCTCCGTCGCGAACAACGTCCGATCCACGGTCGCCTGATCATGAAACTGGGCCAGCAACGCGCGGTAACGCTCATGCGTATGCTCGAAAATGCTTTCGTTATGCCAAAGCGTATCGTCCGCATCGAAGCCGATCACCCAGTCAGTTTGCCGCATCGCTCTATTGAGAGCAGCCGACTCTCCGCCGCAAGCCCGACGGTTCGCGGCGCCGACGCCTTCAGTTCGAGGTCAGATGCCAGTGCCGACAAATAGGACACAGATAAGCGTCCCGGCGACGCTCGCATCCGGCGAGCAACGCGGCATCGAGCGCATCGCCCTGCGTCCGATAACGACGCTTGCGGGTGCACATGCGTTTACGTTCCTCCTCGGTTGGTTTTTTCATGAACTCAGGTTGTCGCTCAGCTCCCGGAAAAAGCCTTCGGTGCGGTGGGGATCCATTCCATTGCCGATCGGGTCAGTAGTACGTAGGCTGAACTGTTCTCACGGGAGACTCACCGTGGCGCACCCACTCCGCAAGATACCTCTTTGTCCCCAATCCGCTGACGCGACTCGCCCGCCCAGATGGCAATGGCTTTAAACCAGCGCGTTAGGGACAACACGCTCCACCTTAAACCCCACCACCTCCGGCAACCTGGGACCGCGGCCGCCCCCGGCCGCATCCGGGATCCGAAATGGAAGCCACGCCCCGTTCCGTCAGTGAAGATCAGTGGTTCACCCGCTTGGGTCCGAGACGACGTTCATCCTGTCATCTTCTCATCCTGTCATGATTGAGATCGATCGCTGAAGACGGGAGACAGGATAAACCCGATTTACAGGATGGATTCGACGCCTCGCGACGCCTCGCCGGCGAAATCCTCAACCGAGCGGCTTAGGGACAAGCCGCTGGCGGCTCGCCGCGCCCAGATTGTGATGGCGTTAAAACTATCGCGCTAGGGCCAACGCGATCCACCTCGGGCATCCTTGAGGTCTTTCGTTGCTGGGCACTTCAGCTCTTTACCCACTGAAAACAGCGAGGAACCATTACACTCATTGTATCCGCCTGACGCAGTCGTGGCTTGCGTCACGCCATTCGCGCGGCTGACTCGCTCCCGCCGCCGTTCTCCGGCGGGCCTACCCCTACCCCGCTTCATGGATCCATTTCTGCTGCTGTTCATTGGCGTCGCCGTCGTCATCGGAAGTATCGTCTGGCTACGACTGCACGCCTTCGTGGCGCTTTTCGCCGCGGCCATCGTCGTCTCCACGCTCACTCCCCGGGAAAACATCGAGAGTGCCGTGCGCGCCCAGGGTCGGCCGGCGGCGGAGGCAACAGCGCGAGCGAATGAATCTCTGGGCGCTAAGCTTTCGAACAAGTTTGGCAGCACCTGCACAAACTTGGGCGTGTTGATCGCCATGGCTTCGATCGTCGGCGCCTGCCTGCTGGCCAGCGGTGGCGCCGATCGGATTGTCCGTTCGACGCTCAACCTTTTCGGCGAGAAACGCTCGCCCGTCGTGTTCGCCACCAGCGGCCTGGTCTTGGGCGTGCCGGTCTTTTTCGACACCGTCTTTCTCCTATTAATACCGTTGGCCCGCGCGATGGCAGAACGCACCAAACGCAACTACCTGCTCTACGTCCTCGCGATTGCGGTTGGAACCACGATGACGCACTCATTGGTGCCGCCCACTCCGGGCCCGTTGTTCGCCGCGAATGCGCTGAAGGTCGACATCGGCGTGATGATCGTCGCCGGGTTGATCCTGAGCGTGTTCACCGCGAGCATTGGGCTCACGTATGCCTGGTGGGCGAATCGGCGCTGGCCCAAAACGCTCACTCCTAATGATGGCGGAAACGCCATACCTGCGCTCGTGCATCGGGCAGACCACGAGCTCCCGCCACTCTGGCTTGCGCTCGCGCCCATTGTCCTCCCGGTGATTTTAATCTCCGGCGCCACCGCCGGCGCGCTGCTCAAGTTTCCCACCGCATTGGCTAATTCACTGAACATTTTGGGTCATCCCAACGTGGCCTTGGGGATCGCGGCCGCCATCGCTCTCGGAACGGTCGCCTGGCAGCGGCGGGGCGATCGCAAAGCACTTCGCACCGTCACCCAAAGCGCCATCTCCGATGCTGGTTCAATCATTCTCATCACGGCCGCCGGCGGGGTTTTCGGCGGAATCCTGCAGGAGACCGGCGTCGGCGAACGCATTCAAGCTCTCGCCCGCGATTACCAATTGGGCGTGCTGCCGCTTGCCTTCCTCGTGACCGCGCTCATCCGCTCCGCCCAAGGTTCAGCCACAGTGGCGATGGTCACGAGTGTCGGCATCCTGAGTGCCTTCACCAGTGCCGGCTCACTCGCCTTTCATCCGGTTTATCTGGCGCTCACCATTGGCTGCGCCTCGAAGATCTTCCCCTGGATGAACGACAGCGGTTTCTGGGTGATCACAAAAACCAGCGGCCTGACCGAGCGGGAAACTTTGCGTAGCATTTCCGTGATGTTTTCGATCATGGGCGTCGCCGGTGGCCTCATCGTCATGGTGGCCGCCAAACTCTTCCCGATGGTCTAAATCCAGGGCGGTCGGCCGTAGCCCACCCGTGGGTCCGGCCGGCTGCGGTAAAAAGCATCGGGCCGCTTCCCCCGAGGAACCTAACGGACGCCCACCCCTGCATGCGCCGCCTCCGCTTCGCGCAGTATCCGGGAATCCACCACAAAGGGTCCGAACGGCAGCACGCTGGCGGCGAGCACCAGCGCCGTGCGGCCCCACGTCCAACCGTGCTGCAGTGCCGCTTGGAGGGCCGCGAAAACGTACAGCACGAAGAGAACGCCATGAGCCATGCCCACCACCCGCACCGCATGAGGCCAGTCGGCAAGATACTTGAGCGGCATCGCCACGCCGAGGAGCAACAAAAAGGACACCCCTTCCCACCAACCAACGAGGCGTAAACGACCGAGCGAAGTCTTGAGCGCGTGCATGAACTGCGCATTCCGACCGCCGCCGTCCGGCTGTCGAGTTTATCCCTAAAAACGCAGTTGAACCACTGATTCTCATTGATGACCACTGATGCAAAGAGAGCTGCGCGATGGAGGCCGTTCACCCGGTAAGTGCGGGGAAGTTCTATCCCATCGATCTGGATCTATTTGATCGGTGTTTATCAGTGCTCATCAGTGGTTACTTATTCTGAGGAATTTAGGTTTATGCCACCAGCGGGAATGAACCTCCGAGCCTCGAATCCGCCACGTCCGCTCGTGGGCGGACCGGCCCGGGCGAGATCAATTGGAAATTTTTTCTGCTTTCCGTGGTCTTCCAACTCTTACGAGAGCGTTCGTGGTTCGGTTTCCGTCAACCTCTCCCGCGAAACTCCTCGGGAAAAAATTTCGCAACGGTCTTTCCGCGCTCGCCCGTTCCGACCCATCCGACCCACGCTAACGCCGCGTCGTCCTGAGTTCCAGGATACGCCCCGGCAACCAGCCCGCTCCGTATTTCAGGCTGGGCGGACGGGTGTATTCGAGGACGTAGAGTTTTCCTGGGGCGGCAATGTGCACATCGATGGGTCGCCCCAGCGGCGCCAGGAACGTCGTGGTTCGCGCTGCCCAGGAGCCATCGGCACGCTGTTCCATTTTCAGGTTCAGCAGGTCGAAGCCATGCTCTTCGTCCGGGGCAGGTCCGAGGAGAAAGCTACCCAGTCTCCCCACGAGAAACCCATTGCGTACGGACTCGGGCCACGTCCGGTCGAGCCAGACGACTCCGGCGGGTGAACTGTGCGGGTTGAACGTACTGGTGGGTTTTCCGTCCATCAGTCCAGAGGGCCCAAGGTTCACCACGGGCAGGACAAATTTCAGGCCCGGCGGCGCGTCAGGGGTATGTGGATACCATTTCTTTTCCGCCGGGGCATCCGCAAACTGGTACGGGAAACCATGATGGCGCGGCGGCTCTCCCGCCCGCGGCGGAATGATATGATCCATCTCTTCAGCAGCGTGCGCATCCGGACCATTCGACACGGTGAAGAGATTTCCCGCACCGTCCCAGCCGAAGCTGTACGCATTCCGAATCCCGCGCGCGATGACCTCCAGTTTTGGCTCTTTCGCTTTCGGATCGAAACGCCACATCGTCGCCGTGATGTCCGTCTCTCCGATCTTGGCAAAGTGATCGACGTTGCCCATCTCACCCGCATCCGTGCGCGAGCCGCTGCTGACATATAGCAGCCCGTCGGGTCCAAAGCGAATGTCGGATATCCCGTGATTGTAATAGCCAACTCCCCAAGGATAACTCGTCTGAAACCACGGCCGTGGCGCGATCGGTTCACCGTCCGCGTCGAAAGCCGAGGTGCGGAAAATCGCGACCTCATTGGTTTCGTACGGCCGCGTCGGTACGCGCTGATTCACCGTGATCCAAAGCCGCCCTTCCCCGTCCTGGACCATTCCCAGCGTCTGAAATGCCAGGGGACGAAGTCCCGGAAAATCCTTGTCCCAAATAATCTGCTTCAAGTTGCCGCTGGCCGGATCGAACCGCCAAACCCCGCCAGCCTGGCCTAACACATAGAGCTTTCCCTCTTTGCCATCACTTGCCAGCCGCGTGCCGAAATCGGGCAAGCGCACGAGTTCGCGGATTTCAAATCCCGCCGGCGCCGGTGGCAACGGCTGGTAGTCACCCGCCTTCTTGAGGTCCGCAAACGTTTTGAATCCAGTCGTCGCGCGCACCTCCGTCACTTCGGCGGCAGTCACGTGCGCCCCGGCGTTGCCCCACGAGTTCATCACGAAGGTCAGCACGTCGGCCACTTGCGGATCATCGATCATGATCGGCGGCATCTGCCCACGATAGATCTGTCCGTTCACCGTGATCTCTTCTTTTAGTCCCGAGACCACCGCGGCAATTGCCCCGGAGCGATTGGCTGCGAGCCAATCGGATTTAGCCAGGGGCGGATAAACGCCCCTCACGCCATCGCCGGTCGCTCCGTGGCACAGGCTGCAGTTCGCCAAAAAGAGCGACTCACCTCGCGCCATCACCGCGGCAAGTTCAGCGTCGGCCGCAACAGCGGAATTGAATCCGCCCACGGCAGCTAATCCACCCAGCAGTGCGCCCGCACGTCGGAGAAAATGCATCCGCAACGTTACGTCCTCCCCGGCGTCCGGGTCAATGTTACGGCAACGTCTGGGCCGCAATCGGGTGTAATTGAAAGTGAAGTCAGTCCGCGGTGGCACGGAAATTCCTGTCTGTGGCTTGGACTGTGGCCCGGCGCTCAAGCCACACAGGCAGGAATGCCTGTGCCACCACGCCAGCCTTCTCTCATCTGACTTCACTTTCAATTACCCCCGCTGGAGTCGGCGTTTGCCGCCGAGGCAGGAGGCACCGTCACATCACGGTAAAAATCTTCGCCCGACCTCACCGCTCTGCCTTCGCCCGCGTTGCAACGTTGCGCCCCTCGATGAAATCCCTCAGTTCGATCTGTCATGAAATCATCCCGCCCGCTTCGTTCTATTTCGCTGCTCGGTCTGCTGATCTTGGTCGGAGGTTTGAGCGGCTGTACGCAGGTGCAGGTCGCGCCGAACACGCTGGGCGAATATCGCATGGGTGAACTGCAGGTGGTGGCGGACCGTGGCTTTGCGGCCACGTATGAAGCGGCGAAAAAGGGAATGAAAGATTCGAATATTTTCCAGACCGGCGATGAACAAAAGGTAACCGAAGGTGAGCTCAAAGGACGCGACTCCGCCGATGCTCAGGTCACTATCAAGGTGAAGGAGATCGGCCCGAATCGCAGTGATGTCCGCATTCGCTATGGCATCCCGGGCAATCTCGCGCTGGCCCAAAAGGTATATCAGTCGATTCAGAAACAGCTTTGAAGCCGAGCACCGCAGTGGGCGACCTGGTCTGGAACATAGGAAACAACTCGCCGGCGGCGGAGCCACGCGCCAGAATAGTTCGTGCGTTTATTCCCCGCCGTTAGATCACGCCGCCGGGCCACTGCCACTCGCCCGTCGGCTCTTGGGCTGTGGCTCGTGGCGATAACCGGATTCCTCCTGGTACTCGATGTTCCAGCGGCGGAAAGCGCCGTAACGGGCGTCAACCGGGTGGATTTCCAAGGCTGGAAAAATGCGTTGCGGCTCAGCAATGGCCAGGTCGAGGCGGTGGTCGTGCCTCAAGTGGGTCGCGTGATGAGCTTCCGATTGGCCGATGGTGAGAATGTTTTCTGGACCGATCGCAGCCTGGATGGAAAACAGGGCGACGCCACCGGCGCGGCGTGGATCAACTTCGGTGGCGACAAGACGTGGCCCGCGCCCGAAGCTGACTGGCGTATCCACACGAAACGTACGCGCTGGATGCCCCCGCCGGCCTTCGACGCTCTGGCCGTGAATGCGCGCGTTGACGGCGCCGACGTCATCCTCACGTCACCGATTGATCCGTTTTATGGCATCCGCACGATCCGGCGGGTTTCCCTTCAACCTGACGCCGCCGTGATGCGGATCGAAACGACGTATGAACGCGTTTCCGGCGAGCCCGCCCGCATCGGCATCTGGGTGATCACCCAGTTTGTGGATCCAGTGGCGGTCTACGTTCCCATCATTCCCGACTCACGCTTTACCGGTGGTCACTTCATCTTCGGAGAAAAGCCGTGGCCCGGAGTTTCAACCCGAGGGCAGCTGCTGCGCCTGACGCGAGATCCGATCGCGAGCCACAAGCTGGGTTCAGACGCGGACCGAATGCTGTGGGTGGGAGAGACCACGCTTTGCCTTGTTTCCGCGCCCCGTAATCCCGGAGCCGATTACCCCGATCGCGGCGCAAGCACGGAGGTTTACACCAACCCGGACCCGAAGGCGTACGTAGAATTGGAGACCCTCGGCCCACTGGCGACGATGAAGGTGGGCGACCGAATCCAACATACGAATACCTACACGCTGCTGCGACGTACCGGCCAAGACGTCGACGCTGAAGCGCGCCGCGCCCTCGAACCATAAAGCGCCTTTCCACCAGGGCCCGGGCCCTGCGTTCGCACCGCTTCTACCCGCCTGCTGGCGCCCGTGATCGTGGCTCGTTCAACCGCGCCAAAAATTCGGGAAATGCAGTGGCGATGGGTGAGGACACCAGAAATTCCTCGGCCAGTTGCTTTTTCCCCCGCGCTCGCAAGCTCGCGTAAACCTGCAATTCAAACTGAACCTGCAGCGCCGCGTGCGCGTCATTCAGTCCCAGCTGCCGCAACACGAACAACAAAGCCTCGACCGTGGAAAATCGTCCTTGGTCCTGCTGCGCCCGCAGCCAATAGCGACTCTCCCCCTGCATCGGCAGACTGACCAGTCGTCCCCAACGTCCAACCTCCTGCACCATGCCGGAACTCTCCGGCCACGACCCGTCCAACAAGATAACCTGAACCGCCTCGGGCGAGCGTTCCGGCGCCGGCTCGCCGTGCGGATGCAGCAGCCAAACCTCACGCCCCGGCTGGCGAACCTGTTCCACCGTGACGTGGCGCTCCCGCCGCCACAGGTGTGCCCGCGCCTCCGGCATCACCCGGGCAATGAGCGTACTCGTGCTGCTGGGACGGAACCACTCGCGGTGATGCACCAGCACGTCGACCGCCAACGCACAACGCACCTCGGTCCGCGCCCCGCACACACACCAGCGCGACGGCAGCCGACACTCCGGACAACGCGGCGCAACCGCCTCAACTAATCGGCGCACGACGAAAAATGACGCCGCAGCTGGCGCGACGCGGAAACCCCACGGGCGTGGATACGTGTCGT
>Ga0163151_10003339_pt1 | contig 23248 bp, 12 predicted proteins | sample OliLakLV19MP5IB2_FD_145596 | JGI IMG/M metagenome (GOLD analysis project Ga0163151, IMG submission 145596) | Freshwater microbial mat bacterial communities from Lake Vanda, McMurdo Dry Valleys, Antarctica - Oligotrophic Lake LV.19.MP5.IB-2 | ecosystem: Environmental > Aquatic > Freshwater >... | reverse complement strand
TCGCCGGAAACATGAACAATCCCTTCGCCATTCATGTTCGTCACTGTAAACACACCCTTGGGATCGAGATTCGCCACCAAAGGGGCCGAACCTTCGGATGTCGCCAAAAACTTGTCCCAGCCAGTCAGATCCCGTCCGTTGAACAAGGGCCGCCATGTGTTGGTGGATGATCCGGAGTTTTCAGCCGCATGAGCGGTGGCGACCAGTAAAAAGACCCATAGAAAATAAACTTTTGTTTTCATGATTTAAAATTTTTCGATCACCAAAAGCCACGGCAAACTTTGCATGGCGTATCACTCACATGCATCGCTTTCCCTTCCTCGGATTCCCCGTCTCCAACACCTGTTCCCGCACCCGGGTCAGCAATAGGTCAAGCACCGCGAGCTGACAGATTCTCGGTGCGATGGCGAAACTGCCCGCAGGACGTTCCACCGTCTGGGTTGGCAAAACCAAGTCCACCGCACGGGCCAGTTCACTGCCAGGTTCGTTGGTCAGACCAATCGACTTAACCCCGGCCCGTTTCGCCTCCAGCACCGCACGCAAGGGAAGCTGGGATTCGCCCGAATGCGATATGGCGATCAACACCAGGCCGGTAACCGGAGGTGTCAGGGCAAAACCTGCCATTTGCGCATCGGATATCGGCAAAGCCTGTTTCCCCATTGTAAACAAAACATCGGTCAGGATAAGCGCTATTCCATGCGATGCCCCTACACCCACAAGAACCACCCGGGACGACGTCCGGAGCATCCTCGCCGCAGTTTCCATGCTGGAACCCGCTGCCGAGACACTGGCAGAGATGTCACTGGCATAATGCGCCTCGTCAACGGGGTCAAATTTTGATTCAACGCCGCCGGTGAATTCGCGCAAGACATGAAACTTGAGATCCTGAAAACCGTCGAAGCCCGCCGCCCGGCAGGTTCTCACCACGGTGGCGTCGCTGGTTTCGCAACCGGCCGCCACGTCCCGCAGGCTTTTCTCCGCCACCAACCCGAGGTTTCGCAACAACCTCCGCGCGACCTCCGCCTCGCTTGGACGCATTTCGGAAAGCTTTGATTGCAAAGTCTGACTGACGGACATGCAACACTTCATCATGATTGTGTTGCAGGCACAACAGAAATCATCCCAAGCTCCATTTCGACCATTCGTTGGCGCTCAGATAAAGTGACCCACTTCTGCTCAGATAAACTGATCCACTCGTTAAAAGCTTTCTTTTTCCAGGTAGCCCGGGTTTTTAAAAACCCACCATATGCTACGCAGGACCTTGCAAAAGTTCATGCGCATGAACATGGATCAATTATCTGAGCAGACCCGACTGGAGGCGGGTCAATTCTCGTGAGCGGCAAAGCCATTTGGGCGTGGGCCACCCCGGAGACCTCGGAGAGTGGTGGCTGGTGCGGACCGATTATCCAAATCTTCCGCTGATGTATTCCTCGGTCAGTTTGTTTTCCGGTCTCATGAAAATCTTCGAGGTCAGGTCAAACTCCACCAACTCGCCGACATACAAGAAGCCGGTATGTTCCGAAATACGTGCCGCCTGTTGCATGTTGTGGGTGACGATGATCACGGTGACCTTCCCTTTCAATTCAGCGATGAGTTCCTCTATCCGGGCGGTGGCACCGGGATCAAGGGCGGAAGTTGGTTCATCAAAGAGAATGATTTCCGGGTCGGTGGCCATGGCCCGGGCGATACAGAGCCGCTGCTGCTGACCGCCGGAAAGATTATAGGCACCCTCCTTGAGCCGGTCCTTTACCTCATCCCAGAGGGCGGCCCCATGCAATGCTTTCTCTACTTTGCCATCTATTTCGGATCGGGATTTGATCCCGCGCAGCCTCAGTCCGTAGGCCACATTTTCGAAGATCGATTTAGGGAATGGGTTCGGTTTTTGAAAAACCATCCCGATCCGCATCCTGAGCTCGATGGCATCGGTGCCTTTATCGATCAGGTCGAGTCCATCCGGCTCGAGCAGGATCTGCCCGCTGTACGCGGTTCCAGGATACAAATCATGCATCCGGTTGAAGCAACGCAGCAAGGTGGTCTTGCCGCATCCAGACGGGCCTATCAATGCGGTGACCCGGTCCTTCGGAAAATCGAGGTCCAGGTTTTTGAGCGCCCTGAGTTTTCCATAGTGAAAGCTGAGATTTTTTACCCGGGCTTTGATCGGAGCAACCGCTCTGGCCTTTTCCATTCTGTCTTCAACCGTTGATTGCAACCGAATTTCCATACGTCGTTCAAAAGTGGGGGCTGGTTTCTGGGTGAGGTTTACCATCTGATGCGTTTGCGGAATTTGTAACGGATGATCATGGCCACGGCATTCATCCCGAGGGTCAGCCCGATCAAAATCACGCCGGTGGCGGCCGCATTGATGTGAAAATCCTCGGTCGGACGTGAAGTCCAGTTGAACATCTGTATGGGCATCACAGTGAAAGGGGACTGGAGCCATTCCATGGAAATAAATGGGAAATTTCCCGTGACAGGAGAAGGCGGAAGGAACGCGATGAAGGTGAGCGCGCCGATGGTCACCAACGGTGCAGTTTCACCTATGGCACGGGACAGGGCGATGATGATTCCCGTGGCGATGCCTCCGGTCGAATACGGCAGCAAATGGTCTTTCACGACCTGGAATCTGGAGGCACCCAGGGCGTAAGCGGCCTCACGCAGGTTTGCAGGAATTGACCGGAGAGATTCGCGTGTCGTCACGATGACGATTGGAAGGATCAAAAAAGCGAGGGTTAGGCCTGCTGTAAGGACGCTTTGACCAAGTTTGAACTGGTAGATCAGGAGGCCCAGGGCCATCAAACCATAAACAATCGAAGGAACCCCGGCGAGGTTGGAGATGTTCAGCTCAATCAGTTCCGTGAACCAGTTCTTGCCCGCATATTCCTCCAGATAAACCCCGGCGGCAATGCCAAGCGGAATGGCGGCCAAGGCCGTGACCAGCATCACGACCATCGTTCCTACCCAAGCCGAAAGAATCCCCGCACGATCTGCGAACCTGGATGGAAACGAGGTTAAAAATTGCCAGTCGATCCGCCGGATGCCGTCGATGCAGAGGTCCCCCATCAGGATGACCAACGTGACCAGCCCGAACAGGGTCAGCAGGACACCCAGCACATTAAAAATCCGGTCCTCGCGTCTCCGGGATTCGACCAGCTTCTTGAAGTCAGGCATTAATAAATCTCCCGGTATTTTTTCCGCAACAAATGCCCAAGGCAGTTGAAACCCAAGGTCAGGATGAACAGGGTGAGTCCGGCGGCAAAGATGGATTGATAACCGATGCTGCCATGCGGCAGATCGCCTAGTGAAACCTGGACAATATAGGCCGTGATGGTGGCCGCCGGTTCCATCGGATTCCAGGTGAGATTCGGCTGCATGCCCGCAGCGATTGCCACGATCATGGTTTCTCCTATGGCTCGCGATATCCCCAGAATATAAGCCGCACCTATTCCGGAAAGGGCGGCCGGAAATACCACCCTCAGGGCCGTCCCCAGCTTTGAGGCGCCAAGCGCATACGACCCTTCCCTGAGCAGCATGGGAACCGCGCGCATGGAGTCTTCACTCAAAGAACTGACATAGGGAATAATCATGATGCCCATGACAATCCCAGCACTCAGCATACTGAACAGCGGCAGGCTGGGGATGACTTTTTGAAGCAAGGGCGCCACAAAACCGACGGCAAAATATCCGTAAACAATGGTCGGAACCGCGCTTAGAAGTTCCAACATCGGCTTGACCACCTCCCGCAATTTGAACGGAGCGAACTCGCTGAGGTAAATCGCGACAATGGTGCCAACAGGCAATGCGATCATGAGTGCGACCGATGTCGTCACCAAGGTTCCCGCGACCAGAGGCATGATGCCAAAATGGGCATCGGCAAAAAGCGGCGTCCACAAACGGTCAGTCAGGAATGCCCTCAGCCCCACATGTTTGAAGAATGACGTGGATTCAAACAACAGGATGAACACGATCCCGGCAGTCACCGCCACCGAAGAAAGAGCCGACAAGAACAAAAGAAATTCCAACGGACGCTCCCGCCACCTTCTGGAGCGGACCACTCGTGCGGTGTTGACAGGTTCAAAGGCTGCACCTGCAAAGCTTTTGGTTTTCATTGATCGAGGAGTCCGTTCAGGAATTATGGATCAAGGCGTCCGACCTGAACGGTTACTGTTTCGGCTCCCGTTTCAATATTTCCTCAACCTGCAGTCCGACTTCTGGGATTCCTCCAAACCCGGTGCCGACCTGGCGATTCTTAAACCGCTCCAGGCCCATCTCGTAGGCGCTGGCTGGCAAGGGCAAGTATTTGACCTCTGCGACAAGTTTCGCACCGTTTTTCATGAAAAACTCGACAAACTCCGCCACTTCAGGGCGGTCAATGGATTTTAGGTTGACATAGATGAATAGGGGGCGGGAAAGGGGGTTGTATTTTCCCTGGAGAACATTCTCCATGCTCGGCTGAATGGCACCGGCTGTTTTCCCCTCCCAATGGATCGCAACCGATTTCATTTTTTTACTGTGCGGGGCGAAGTAGGCATATGGGATATACCCAAGGGCAAATTTGTCCGCCTCAATGCCTGCGACCAGAGTGTTGTCGTCCTCGCTTGCGGTGAAATCTCCACGACTTGCTTTTGCCTTCCCAACAATCGCCTCGGTGAAATAATCGAACGTGCCCGAATCGGAGCCCGCTCCAAAAAGTTTGACCGGGGCATCGGGCCATCCGGCACGAATCTGATTCCATCGGGTGATCTTCCCCTGTGCGGCGGGTTCCCAAAGTTTCTTCAGCTCGGCGACCGTCATCGAGTCGCACCAGTCGTTTTTCGGATTGACCGCAATGGTGAGAGCATCGAAACAAACAGGAAGCTCCAGGTACTGGACCCCGTTCTTTTTGCAGACTTCCATTTCCTCGGTCAGGATCGGCCTCGAAGCATTGGAAACATCAGTCTCGCCCCGTGCAAATTTTTTAAACCCCCCGCCTGTGCCTGAGATTCCGACAGTCACCCGGACCTTTCCTTTCTTCGCCTTCTGGAATTCCTCCGCCACAGCCTCGGCGGCGGGGAAAACCGTACTGGAACCATCAATTTTAATCACGCTCTGCGCCCGGACGGAAACCAGGGCAAAAAAGAGGAAAGCGAAAAAGGCTGGGTATTTCCATGACCACCGGGCTGGTGAAGTCTGTAGCATGGCCGGACCGCATAAATTTTTGGTGTGAATCATAATCATATACTCCTTGCAGTTTTATCCTCTGGAGACCTTTCAGAGCAGGCTATCAATGAACTCATGACGGGCAACCGACGAAATGGTGACTAAAAAGTGACGGCAAAGTTACGGACGATGCGAAGGGGACTGAACGCGTAAATAGTCACAGATTTGCCGTAAGTTCCGTCGCCAGTCCGTGTTGCTGATCAGAAACGTGCCTAAAAAAAACAGGCTGGAGCCGCGAAGCTCCAGCCTGTTTGATGCAATTCAATTGTCAGGGTGTGATCAGGCGATAAAACCGCTGTTCTTTGCCTCCACCTTCAAAATCCAGGAAGATGGACGGCGAAGACTGGAGCGTGATGTTCGTCAACGAAAGCCAGGTGTTCGTCGGAGTGAATTCATTCCGATATTCCACCAAGTATTTTCCTCCCACAGTCCCGGTGAAAGTGACCGCAGGAACCAGTTTCAGATTGTTGATCATGGACTGGACTGGATTGACCTTAAGGGTGGCCGGGAAGCTCGTGACTTTGCCTTCCGGGCTGCTGATCTGAACGGTCAGCTTGCCCCCGACCTGGTCGAGGTCGAGATCATAGAAGGTGACCGTCTGCTCGGTGGCGCCTTGTATGAGCTGGCCATTCCAGAACCACTGGAACTTAAACGGCCCGGTCCCCTGCGGCTTGGCACTGAAGGTCGCCGATCCGCCAACGGTGACCGTCTGGGACTGCGGCGGAACACGGACGCTTGGGAAGGCTATGACTTCTTCCAGATGCATGGCCAACAACTGGCCGCGTTCGACCACGGCCCCTCCCTCACGGTTGTGAACCTGAACTACGAATAGATACCAGCCCGCTCCCAGCACTTCGGAGGCGTCGATGATACCCGACGCTTCCTCGTCACGTGTAATGAATGAAGCTCCACCGGAGGCGAAGAATTTTGCATCGCCCGTAGCCAGCTCGGTCAGCGCCTCGGTTGTCGGATCAAAGATCCAAATCTTGGCCAGACGCTCGAAGTTACCTGGATCTTCCTGAATCAGGATTTTCCCTTCAGGTGTGAAACAGAGGTTATCCATCATCACCGGTTGCAGGGCGCTTTGACCGTTGCCTATGCCGACTGCTCCCTCCATGACCAACTCCACCACCCCACCAAGCTCCGGGCGGCTGATGTCGTCGAAGCTGATCCTCCACAGCCGCGTTGCGTTCAACACATTGTTGCTGCTGCTCCCGCTGCTGCCGACACGTCCCGTCGTCAGGAAGTAGAAGTCGGATGGACGGCTCGGATCCCACGCCCCGTCTTCCACGCGCTGGAAGCTGGTTACCTGGGAAATGCTGGCCTGATCCAGCTGGTCGCCTGACATTTTCGAAACATCCCCAAATGAATGAAGGGAAAAGGCGGCGGCCATCCGGCGCGTCGATGATCCCAAAACCTTGTCATTGGTTTCCTGCGAAACAAAGGTTCCGTTATCTTCGACTTTGACGCCAAAAAGATTTCCATGAACCAGACCAGACTTTTCCAATTGCGAGCCTTCTTTTTGTTTTTCACCGATATAGACATAGACTTGGCTGTTGGTCAGATCGCTGTCATCCAGGCCGATGACGATGGTCGTGTCCTGCTGAAACGGGCTGGCCACGGCGTTTTCCCAGGCCATTTTTCCCAGGTAAGGCAGTTCATACGCTGAACCTTTGTCGCCACCGCTCGCCACATGGGCAAAGGCGCGTCCACCCTGGCCGGGTCGGAAATTCCCGCCATCTTCCTCGCCCGAAAGGAAAAACCTTGTGGTCGTTCCCTTCTGCGAGATCGGGTTGTAAAAGGCGCTGACCGGGGGGAGATCAGCGGAGCAGAGCCGTGATAAATGGAAGTCGAGAACCGGATCAAATGGCCGGAAACCGTTGGTGTCCCAAAGGAACAGGCGGTTTGCCTGAGTCAGATCCCGGGCTCGATAGACCGATAGATTGGTGGAAACTATCTCCCATTCGGAGACGAACGCACCTTTTCCACCGTATTCGCGGACTATGCCTTGAGCCCCGTTGTTATTGGTGGTGATCAAGCCGGTGAGCGCATTGGTCACAAATGTATCCGTTCCCAGTCCTCCGGGAAGATCTCCTCCGCGAAGTTCATGATTCATGAAGATGGAAAAAGTTCCATCGCCATTGTTTAAAGCACCCAGACCATCCGGAATTCCCACCATCTGATAACCGTTTGTTTTCACCGGATCTTTAACTGTGACCATGGAAACCAAGCTCACATGATATCCGCCGGCGGAAGCCGCCGCGACCGAGGGTTTATAATACGGTTCAATAGTGGTGCTAGGAGCGATGACAGGCCGTTCTTCAATGTGCATCGCCAGGAGCTGACCGCGTTCAACCAGAGGATTCGGTTCGCGAAAATGAACCTGGATATCAAAGAGAAACCAACCGGGCCCGAGAATTTCGGAAGCGTCAATGATGCCGGAAGACTCTTCGTCCTGGGTCAAAAACCGGGCGCCATCCGCGAGGAAATATTTAGGATCAGCAGCGGCGAGTTCTGTCAGATCGCCCGTTCGGGGATTAAACATCCAGATCTTCGCCAGACGCGCGTAATTTCCCGGGTCTTCCTGGATCAGAATCCGTCCATCACGGGTGAATCCGAGGTTGTCCATCATCACCGGCTGGGAATCCGACAATCCGTTGCCCGCTCCGGCCGGCCCGTCAAGCATCAGGGTGATTTCACCGCCAGCCAGAACGTTGGTGATGCTGTCAAAACGCATCCGCCACAACCGCGTGGCGTGGGTGACATTGTTCAAGGCGCTGCCACTGTTGCCAACACGGCCGGTAGTCAGGAAATAAAAATCCTGCGGACTGGTCGGATCCCAGGCCCCATCCTCCACCCTCTGGAAACTGGTCGCCACCGCCAGAGAATTGCTGTCCAGGTCGGCACCAGACAAAGCGGAAACATTTCCGAAGTCATGCAAGCCGAAGCGGGCTGATTCAATTCTGTTGGTTGCGCCGAAAACAAACGGGTTGCTTTCAAGCGCAACCAGGCTGCCCTCCACCTGAACTTGAACTCCAAACAAACTGCCTCCCACTAGGCCCGCTTTTTCAATATCAATCCCGGCCAGTTGTTTTTCGCCCAGGTACAAATAGACTTGGCTGTTCGTGAGATCCGAGTCGTCAAGGCCCATGACCACCGTGACATCCTGAGGATAGGGGCTGGCAACCACATTTTCCCAAGCCATTTTTCCAAGATAAGGAAGTTCGAAAGACTTTCCCTTGTCTGGACCGCCGGCGACATGCGCGAAGGCTCGTCCGTCGAGGCCAGGCCTGCTGTCTTCCTCACCGTTGAGGAAAAGCCGATTGGTGGTTCCTTTGCCGCTGGCCGAATTGTAAAGCGCCGAAATCTCCGGAAGATCCGCAGCACAAAGACGTGAAAGATGATAGTCAATGACAGGATCGAACGGACGGTAGGCGGAAGCTTCCCAAACCGAGACGTTGGTGTTGAGATCCTCGGCTTTGACAAGGGAAAAATCTGATTTATTGAACGTAAACTCCGATACAAATGCTCCTTTTCCGCCGTAACCACGAATCCCCCCCACGGCGGCGTTTATGTTGGTAGTGACAACCCCCGCCGCGTTTGTGACGTAGCTTTCTGTTCCCAGCCCGCCCGGCAGATTGCCTCCCCGAAGCTCATGGTTCATCAACACTGAAAAAGTCCCGTCCCCGTTGTCGATCGCACCCAGTCCATCCGGAATTCCAATCATCTGATATCCATTGGTGAATACGGGATCTTTGACCGAGGAGAGAGAAATCAGACTGACGTGCAATCCTTTCGCAGCCGCAGCCGCCGATGGTTTGTAATAAGGGTCTATTACTGTTGACGGACCCGCTCCAATATGGCTGGCATCGGTAAGCTGCGTTGACAACAACATCACTGTTGCCAGGCCAAGGGCAGCGACTGCTCCGCGGTTTCGTTTTTTTAGATCATCCATTTTTTCCTCCACATGTTTACTTTTTTTCACACGCAACTGCGTCATGAAGGGGGAGAATTAATGTGAAACGCGTTACAAAAACCGGGACGGCCTGTGAACTTGAGGTCACGGTCAGGAAAAATAATTTTTGCACGAAATTAATCGGAAGGAAGCCTGCGTGTCAGCCCCGGGGCATTGTTGCCGGACAGGTCACTTTTGTGCCGGCATTGCGTGATCCACCACAGAAAAGTGACGACCATCCGTACCGGCTGTATGACGAGAGTGCAACAGGAGTTCAAGATACTGTTGCAGGCACAACAAAAAACTGCTTCATTGTCTCCGGTGAGCTCAACAACGCCTTCCAGGCCATCCAATGGAAATCCCGCGCCTATCCGCCTCGGCGTCATCGGTTGCGGCAATGTAATGGGTGCCTACCGCGCAACGATCGACAGACTGCGGGCACGGGGCGCGGTTGAGGTGACCTTCGCCTGCGGACGCGAATCCCAACGTGAAGCAGCCCACGCGGCGCTTAACACTGCGCGGTTCACATTGAATTCTGACGAGCTGATCGCCTCGCCCGAGGTGGATCTCGTGATCATCCTGACATCCATGGGACAGCATGCCGGGCTGGCTTCGGCCGCGCTCAGATCGGGCAAACATGTGCTTTTGGAAAAACCGATGGCAACCGCGCTCCAGGACGCGCAGGCTCTCCTGGCCTTGTCAAAACAGAGCCCCGGATATCTTGTCTGCGCGCCGTTCAGCATCCTCAGCCCCACTTTTCAAACACTCTCCCGCAGGATCCACAACGGCGACATCGGCAGGCCTTTTTCCGCCCGGGCTCGGTACGGTTGGGCTGGTCCGGATTGGAATGAATGGTTTTACAAAACGGGCGGAGGTTGTTTGTTCGATCTCGGGGTCTATTGCCTGACCAGTCTGACCGGCCTGATGGGGCCGGCAAAACGTGTGATGGCGATGACCGGTGTGGCCACGCCGGAACGCGAAATCAACGGACACAAAATCCGCGTCGAGGCCGAGGACAACGCCCAGGTTCTGCTGGATTTTGGCGGGAGCGCCTTCGCCGTGGTGACCTGCGGCTTCACCATGCAGCAATACCGCAATCCAGCTCTGGAGATTTATGGAAGTTCCGGGACCATCCAGATGCTGGGAGATGATTGGGATCCGGAAGGATACGAACTCTGGCAGAACTCTGTCGGCGCCTGGCAACTCTTCAAAGAAACCGCGCCCGACTGGTCTTGGACCGACGGCTTGAACCATCTGGTCGCCTGCATTCAAAACGGCACAAAACCGTTCTTGACGCCGGAACATGCCTTGCACGTCCTGGAGATCATGCTCAAGGCTCAGGAGTCCGGGCGCGAAGGCCGGTCCTTCCCGTTGGCCAGCACTTTTGAACCACCTGTTTTCATCGCACCCGCCACCGGGGAAACAGCCCATCAAATCCATGATCGAACCCGTGAACATTGAATGAATGTGAACCATTTCAATAGAGATCATCATTCGAATGTGGGTCGAGTCACTCCTGTGCGAGCCGTTTTTTTCATCCCGCGAAACGGTGCATCCGGAGCGACGTACCCCAACCTCTGTTGACTGATGCCACGCTGGTTTCTTTTCACCGTTCTCGCCGTCCTTTGCTGGGGACTCTGGGCCATCGTTTCCAAACTGATCGGCGAGTCGATCACAGCGGCACAAAGTCAAGCGCTTTCCACACTCGGACTGATCCCGGTGATGTTGGCCTTGGCCCGCTCAAAAAAACTTTCCTCGACGGGAAACCGGAGGCGAGGCGCGGTCAATGGTTTTCTGGCAGGCGCCCTCACCTGCGCCGGAAACGTCGCTTATTACCACGCGCTCAACGCCGGCGGCAAGGCCTCCACCGTCGTTCCACTCACCGCTCTTTATCCGCTTGTAACCATAGTGCTCGCGGTGGTCATCCTGGGGGAACGGCTCAACAAGATTCAACTCGGCGGGATCGCGCTCTCCCTCGCCGCCATCTGCCTGTTTAATGTCTCCTCGGTGGAAGGTGTGATGAATCCGTGGCTGATGTTCGCCCTGATTCCAGTTGGGTTATGGGGTTTTTCAGGCCTCTTGCAAAAGGTCTCCACCAACGATGTTTCCGGCGAACTTTCCACCCTTTGGTTCCTGGCGGCTTTTGTGCCGGCTTCAGTCCTGCTCTTGATCCTTCAACCCTTGGCGGGACCGGTTCCGGTGAAAGTCTGGATCCTCGTCACCGCGCTTGGACTTTTCTTCAGCGTGGGCAATCTTGCCATACTCCTCGCCTTCGCCAGCGCTGGAAAAGCCTCGATCATCTCCCCGCTGGCCAGCTTGTATCCCCTGGTCAGCGTGCCCGTTGCCATTTTATTTCTTGGGGAAACAATCACCCCCCGTGAGACGGCGGGAATTGTCGCGGCACTAGTCTCAGCCGCGGCCCTGGCATGGGAAACCCAACCGCCCGAGAATCGTAAACCATAATTGATTAGCAGCTCAAAACTCCCAATGAATACCATCTCCAACCTCTTGAAACAAAATGTCGTCCTGGGCGACGGCGGTTACCTCATCGAACTTGAACGTCGCGGATATGTTGACAGCGGTTCCGGACGCGAAAAGGTGGGCACCGGACGTGGCAGCGGCCAGTTCACGCCCGAGGTGGCCATCGAGCAACCCGACGCCTTGCGCGAACTCCACCGCGAATTCCTCCATGCCGGTTCGCATGCGCTTCAAGCGCTAACATTTTTCGGCACCCGAGAAAAATTGAACCGCGCCGGTTACGGCGCGGAAACGGAATCGATCAACGCCGCCGCAGTAAAACTGGCAAAAGAGGTGGCTGGGAGAAAAGCCCTGGTGGCGGGAAGTGTTTCCCGCACCCAGTTGACCGAACGCGAAGGCATGGAATCGCTCGGCAAATCCCGTGACCACATCGCCGAACAAATCCGCCTGCTCAAGGATGCCGGGGTGGACTTCCTGATTCTGGAAACTTTCTTTCACTTGGCGGAGATGAAGGTGGCGCTCGAGTGCGCCGCCGCAGCATCGCTTCCGGCGGTGGCCACCATGAGTTTCCGTCCGCTCATCACCCAATGCACCGACGGCCACACGCCTGCGGAATGCGCCCGGGTGATGGCCGACCTCGGTGCCATAGCCGTGGGCGCGAACTGTGAACAAGATCCGAAACGGATGCTTCCGCTGCTCCGCGAAATGCGCGCGGCCACCAACGTTCCGCTGGCGGCGCAGCCGGCGGCTTTTCACACCACGGAACAGTGTCACAGCTTCACCCGATTGCCGGAGTTCCCGGACGATCTGGAAACCATACAGGTTTCGCGCAACGAGTTTGTGGAACTGGGGAGGATGGCCCGGAACGAGGGGATCGGCTACCTGGGAGGCTGCTGCGGCTGCAACGCGGCCTACATCCGTTCTCTGGCGCTGGGTTTGAACGGGTAAATGGCCTCCCCCGGATCGCGGGTCTGTGACCCGCAGCGCTCTGTCATAAAGAATGCTTTGAAACAAGCGGCACCGAAATGAGTGACTTGTGCTGTGCGGTTCACAGAACCGCGCTGGAGTTTGGACATTTTTGCAGGGAAAATCCCTACGGGATTTCGTCCCAAAGCCCTGGGTTGCGACGCAGTCGCTACCCAGGGAGAGGATGAATTCAAGTTTTTCAACCCCAACTTGGGTTGCGTCTCAATCCCAAAGATATCGTTCATCCCATTCTGCCCGATGTTTTCGTAAGAGCGACCGGAGTTCGTCCTGGAAAGATATTCACAACCCACGTTGGGGTTGTTTGTCTGGGGGTTTATTTACCCAGGGTTGCTTGTTCCTCGCAACCCTTATATGTCGGGTCGAAATCCCTATAGGATTTGCGGCAAAGGTCTTCGTCATGCCTAAAGAATGTCCAAACCCCAGTGCGGTTCACAGAACCGCGCTCCGGGGAGGTCTCGTTACATCTCACTCACTTTTAATCACGCCCAATCGGACCTGATAGCAAAAATCAGCTAAAATGCCTGCCACTTCACCCGGTTGGCAGCTCTTTGCCCAAAGCCTTTGTTACCATTCGGATTGGGAAAACACGAATAAATTTTCCCTTGCCGGGACTTAACCAACTTAACCCGGCTACCACTTTGCCTGCTGACAGATTTTGCCAGCAATTTTTGCAGTTAATCCCAATCCGACTCCCTTGTAGGGATTTTTAAAACTGCCTTTTTCATCAAGAGAGAGCTTATCCTTGAAACTTCCATCTCCTGCTTTGGAACATAGCGGACCAACACAGGCCTCCACCTTCCCTTTTACCTTGGCGCACTCACCGATATCCACTCCGGCTTCAATTTTTCCTATTCCAAATTTGAACCCGGCTTTTGCTTCCAGCGAGACGCCATTTTCATCCAGACCTCCGGACGGATCAACTTCCACAGAAGCACTATTACCAAACCCAGCCTCAAAACATGCTGAAATACCACCATCGGTCCAGCTCAACTTAAATCCGGCACCAATACCGTCATAAACACTGACTCCAGCAGAACCAAAGCCAACAATATCTATTAAATTGACTGGATTGTTGTGGGTATAAGCATACAGGTTTATCTGGTCGCTATTGAACACTGCCGGGTCGCGTGCAGTCCAGCGCCCCGCGATTGGATCATAATCACGGAAACCGAACCGAACAAGTCCAGTTGTCCTGTCAACAAGCCCCCCTGCAAAGCCGATCGGCATAGCAAAGCTGGGGTTGCTGTCCAGTGTCATGGTGCCAAAGCTGTCATACTCCACAACTTTCATCAGAGCTCCGGCCGAATCCGTAATAACGCGTGGAGTACCAAGCTGATCGGTAGCCACATAGTAACGAGCGCTACCACGCTGCAAGGCGAAAAGTCGTGATCCATCGTCATAATAGTAAGTGGTAAGCACTCCCCCTAAGTCTCGCGTATTGCTAACCTGCAAATTATTGTCCGGATTGCCATAAAGGTATTGGATGGTACCTGCCGCATCTGTGCGACTGACCCGCCGTCGCAGACCATCATAGGCATAAGTTACTGTCTGCCCGTCAACAATAGTCTGGAGCAACTCACCGGTGGTGCTGTACTGAAAAGTATCATTGCCCCGCTGAGTTTGGTAGCCATCAGCATTGAACTTGTAAGTCACCGCACCATGTTGAACCAGCCGATCCTGGCTATCATAGATGGCCGTCTCAACTGGGTTTCCAACCACCTCGCGGCTCAAACGATTGCGGTTGGAGTCATAGGTATAACGTTCTTCAACGCTGCCGTCTCGCCGGGCTTCGATCAACTGGCTGTCGGCATCGTAGAAGTAGTCATTGGTTTTGGTTGTGCCTACAGTTGTCTCCACCCTCCTGCTGATACGCCCCACAGCATCATAGGTAAATTGTATGGCATACTTCTGTTGACCGCCAACAGTGTGGGTTCGGTTGATGATTCGCCCCAGCAGATCATAGCCCAGGTTAAGAGTAAACGTGCCGTCAGTGATCTGAACAGGGTTGCCAGACGGACCAGAACGCAAAAACGTGAAAGGTCCAAGACCAGTGAGGAGGCCATCGTTATCCCGGGCCAATACCGTCGTTACGGCGTCCGCTCCGCTGGTCAAAGATAGGCTCTTAAGCAGGAAGTTATTGTCATAAGTATAGTTGTATTGGCCCTGCGCTGCTCCGCTCCACATTGCCGCAGTTAAAAGTTCACTATCATAAGTGGAAACGATTTCCTGACTAGGCCCGCCCGTAGCAGGGGTGCGGGTGAGACGATTAAGACGTGCCGTAGAATCTCCAGTGGCATAAGCAAAGACGACTGTGGCTTCCGGATAGCTAAACCCAGTGATACGGCTGCCGCCATCGTAGCTGAACGTTTCTGTCCGGCCACTGGGCAGAGTTACGAGGCTGATCCTTCCCTCCGCATCGTAGCTGGTGACATACGGGTTATTGCCCGGCGGCGTGTAGCCGCTTTCCTGATTGATCGGCGTGTAGCCAAGCTTATGGACTTCAAGGTTGGGCATGGTGATTTGCGTAGGGCTGTCGTCATCACAACATGGGCTTTCAGGGTTGTAATTAAAGCCATATTTTCGGCCGCTGGGAAGAGTTACCTGGCTTCGGCGGTCCAAAGCATCATAGGCAAAGCTCATGCTGCTGCCAGCCGCATCAGTCCGTCTGGTCAGACGGGATTGTGAGTCGTAGTCATAGGTCCAGGATTGAATGCCATGGGCAAGCTGGGCAAGCCGTCCCCGGTTGTCGTAGGTATAGCGTACAGGCGCCAAACCGAAGCTTGTATCACTTTGTTCTTCCAAGACCCGGCCTAGTGCATCGAAGGTGGAAACAGAATGTCGGCCTTGTGGAGTGGTAGTTGTCACCTGGTGAGTCGCAGCGGTATAGGTGCTGGTGTAGATAAGGCCGTTCAATGTAACAGTATCGGTTTTGGAACTGAGACTCAGGAGATTATTTGGGTCGGACAATGTTAATGCGCGGGACGCAGATCGGCTCATTGTTATTCCCTGTGGCGTGGTGATAATAAGACTTTTTTGAATGGGGGCCTGCATCCCAAAGCGTGGATCCGGGCCATCAACCAGCTCGACTACTGTTCCATCAGGATAGGACACCCGGCGGCTGCCGTCCGTGCGGAGAATGGTTTCCGTGCGGGCGCCACCTGGTTCAATCCGAACCCGGCGCGTGTCACCGGTTGAAAGCTCCTCGACCTCATAGGTGCTTGCCAAACCTAAAGCCGTAGTGACAGTGATGATGTAGTGACCCTCCTTAATATCATTACGTGTCAGAATCTTCACGCCCCCGGCCGGGTTCTCATCCCGGACAAGGCGACCAAGGGTATCATAGGTGTAACGGTGCATGTTGCCTTGGGTATCAGCCAGGGTGGCCAGAAGGCCATCGGCATCGCCGCTGTTGTAAGTGAGTTGCACAGCTTCTCCCGCTGGATTGGTCACACCGGAAAGATAGCCGTTGGTATTTATCGCTAGAATTGTACGCTGTCCAAATGGACTTACAATAGCTGAAGGATTCCCCCCACTATCACGCTCAATGGTCGTCATATTGTTGTTAACGTCTGTAACAGCCGCCAGACGGCCGACATTGTCATAGGTAAACTGGAAGCGGACGGCACCAGTCAGTGTATTGAGGGTACTCAAGTGGCGTCCAGCACTGTTGAAAATGTAAACTTCGCTGCCATCCTCAGCCGCAATAAGAGTATCGCTGACAGAAAAACCGGGCAGGGGTGGACCGAGTTGCCGGATACGCGAATTTTGGCCATCAGCAATATAGAGCCTGCCATCAAGACCCGCTGCAACTGCTGCTACATCTTTAAAGGTACTCTGACGAGCCAGTCCGCCGTCGCCACTAAAGCCACTCATCCCGTTTCCCGCCACAGTGCTGATGATCCCGTCGGGAGCCACACGGCGAATACGAAGGTTATTGCGGTCAGCAATGTAGAGACTGCCCTCTATGCCGATCGTTACACCATACGGTTGATTGAGTCCCGCTTGCACGGCCTGACCACCGTCACCGAAGAAGGCTCCAAACCCCGCTCCTGCCACTGTGGTAACGATGCCATCGAGGCCAACTCGGCGAATGCGGTGGTTGGCACCATCAGCAATATAAAGGCTGCTACCATCTAGGGACAGAGCTATTCCAAAAGGGGCCATGGAAGCCTGAGTAGCAGGAATACCATCCCCATTGAAGAAAGGAAGTCCGTTCCCCGCCACTGTGGTAATTATGCCATCAGGAGCCACACGGCGAATACGATAACTGCCTGGATCAGCGATATAAAGGCTCCCATCCCTGGCCACTAAAACTGCCTGTGGCCCCCCGAAGGCAGCTTGGAGGGCTGGACCACCGTCCCCCATAAAAGCAAAAGCTCCATTTCCCGCCACAGTTGTGATGATTCCATCGGTTCCAACCCGGCGAATACGTGAGTTATACGTGTCAGCAATGTAAAGACTCCCGTCGGGGGCCGTGGCAACACCAAGTGGACGTGCCAGCGCAGCCTGTGTAGCCAGTCCACCGTCCCCACTGAATCCATCGGTTCCATTCCCCGCCACTGTAGTGATAATTCCATCGGTTCCAACGCGGCGAATACGTGAGTTATAGGTGTCAGCAATGTAAAGGCTCCCGTCGGGGGCCGTGGCAATTGCGTTTGGCACTGCCAGTGCTGACTGGTCAGCCTGACCGCCATCGCCATTAAACACTCTGCTTCCATCTCCCGCGATAGTGCTGATGACCACACCAATCTCCTTTGCAATGCGACGCGAACCGTCACCAAGATAGAGTTCTTCGGTAAGAGGCTCATAAGTATGATGGAGACTCAGGCTCCACCCTCCGAAGCCGAGCTTGACGGGTCCACCCAGCGACTCCTCATAGTCCTGCCACAAAATAATGGAGGGGGTTGTAGTCCTTACAGGCAGACGGGAAAACACGACTGGCCCTCCGCCTGCGCCGCTTGCAACTGCAATTGGGGGAGACCCGAAGCGATTGTAGCTTGCTGCAAGGGAGTCTTCAGTTGCAAAATATGAGGCAATATACTCATAACCAATGCGAATCTTCACCGGTTGTTTTCCTTGAATAGTTCGGCCGTAGGCATCCTTTCCATTCCAGGTGAACTTATCAAATAGTTGAGCTTTCGGCTCAAAACTTTTCTCATGCCTTTGTCCGGCTATACTGACTTCCAGATGAATACGCTGCAGGCCTGGAGGGAGGTTGGTGCCGCTGAGCTGTAGATTCAGGATATGTGCATCACGGCGTCCAGGCATCCGGTCACTTTCGTAATGTAAACTAAACGGTGTGCCTGTCAGATTGATTACTTCCCCCAAAGTCTGGGGTTCAGTACCAATAATGGAACCACAGTCCTTATTTGGACCACCTTTTGGCCGTTTGTCAGGTTTGGGGCCTCCACCACCACCACCTCCGCCTCCACCAGGCCCGCTGGAGCCAGGCGGTGGACCATATGGCCAGTTGTGATCCCACGGGGTGCAATGAGGAATAGGAACGCGCCAGAGCTCCTGGCCGGAAGTGTAAAGAGAGGCCAGGCGTCGTCGTTCCTCATCCTTGATTCCAAACGATGCCAAGGCTGTTGCATTCGCAATCGTCCCCCTGCCCTCCAGGTCAAGCTCAGCCAATCCATCGGTAATGCTCATCACCTTGATAACCCGCCCATTGTCTGAAGCCATCCACAGCCCTTTGCCACGGTCATAAAAGCCTGTCGGCACCAGCGAGCCGACCGGGAAACCAATGAAGTTCTCGACATAAAAAGGAACTGGAGAACTGAAGCGCACTTCCTGTGCACCGGCTGCAATCGCTTCGTCTGCACTCAATTCCACGGCGTATGTATAAGCACTGCTTGGCGGCAACTCTCCGGGCATGGCATTAGGGCCACGCGGACCAACCGTATATTCAGTAGCCCGCACATTAAGGGTGGTGATGGGCAGAGCGCTGCCGTCGGGCATTACCAGTTGAGCCTGGGTGCCTTGGGGAAAAAGCAGTGTCGCCTGCCGTGACCCATCACTATCAGTAATCCTGCTGCCCCGTGCGGTCTGAATAGGAGTCGCCGTGGTTAAGTCTATGGTGGTGACTTCTGAGTCCAACGGAATAAGTGTCACATCTGGCATGGTCACATAGTCCTGCCACGGAACATTCACCTGCCGCTGGGCAACCAGTAAACCACTCTTTTGGTAATTAACCGTCAAAAGTCCACCGCCATTGACCGCCAGGTCAAACATGCCATCAACCCGGCTCAAGGTCTGACCGAATTCAGGGTGATTAAGAATTGAAACAGCGGCCCCAGAGAGTGGATTGTTGTCACGATTCTTAACCTTGCCGCGTACAACTGCGGCCCGTTTTGCTTCGATGGTTCCAGGAGCGACCCCGCTTTGGATGGGATTGGAGCCCGAGTATAAGAATTCTGTCGCGCTTCCCAGCTGGGTTGCAATTCCTTCAGGCACCGGCGGCGCTATCGAGGCCGGGTTGGGCGGCAACCCCGTCTGGAGGGCGTGCAACCGAAAAAAGCGTGTACGATCAGTAATATCAACCAGGACAGAGAATTGCCCAAACAACAGTGTGGGATTTTGCGGAAAAGGCCACCATACGCTGACAGGTGAGAGGGTTGCTGTCTCCTCCAGGAAAAAGTTAACTGAAGTGTTCGTCCATGAAAGCCGCGCCTGTGAACCGGGGCTGAGGTCAACGTGCAGGATGGGCGGCGTTTGTGCTAAACCAGCCGAAGCACCGCATACCCAAACAACTGCGCAAAGAAGAATCAGTCTATTCATAGGGAAAATACGAAAACTTATTTTTTGAAGTGGCTTTGAGGTAAAGCTCAATTTTCGGGCGAAAGGTTTCATATTGCAGGGCCTTTCTCTTTCGAGTCTCAAGACATTTGCTCCTTTGTCAATATTAGCTTTTCAGGCAGCAGTCCGGGATCTTGTCTGCGCGCCGTTCAGTATCCTCAGCCCCACTTTTCAAACACTCTCCCGCAGGATCCGCAACGGCGACATCGGCAGGCCTTTTTCCGCCGGGGCTCAGTACGGCTGGGCCGTTCCGGACTGGAATGAATAGTTTTACAAACCGGGCGGAGGCTTTGTTAGATCTCGGGGTCTATTGCCTGACCAGAGCTCTGGAGATTTATGGAAGTTTCGGGACCATTCAGATGCTGGGATATCCTGCTTGAGACATCCATAAAATCGGACAGGGTGTGATTAAAACTGGGCGAGGCCTCCCCGGATCGCGGGTCTGTGACTCGGCCGAGCTCTGCCATGAAGAATGCTTTAAAACAATCGGCACCGAAAGGACTGCCTTGTGCTGCGGTTCACAGAACCGCGCTCCGGGGAGGTCTCGTTACATCTCACTCACTTTAAATCACGCCCAATCGGACCTGATAGCAAAAATCTGCCTGACCCTGGACCTTTAAGTTGGTAATCTTGGACTCTCAGGAGATCGTCCTTGTATTATGAAAATTAAAATCGTCCTTCCCGTTGCTCTCACCCTGGTTCTGGCCTGTCTGCCCCAGGCCACCCAGGCGGCCACCAACGCCCTGCCCTTGAACGCCGTGATCCCGCTCTCCGAAACCGGCCCGCGCGGATTTGAGATCCGTTCGCGTCAGGCTCCAACCAACTTTCCTGCGGCGAACAATATTGTCCGCGCCATGAAACAACTCAACGGAACGATCGTCGATTCCAATGGAGTCGCTGTGGCCAACGAGGCGTTTCCTGGAAACGGCACCAATGGGAATCACACGGTCGAAATCATCAATTTCGAACTGGCCGCCGAACCCTTCACAATCTACACCCCCACACTGTTCCCCGGAATTCCTGGCACGAATGGTTCGACGGAAAATTTTACGGTGCAAGTCATCGCCTACATCGATCTTCCGGCCGGTGTCACCACCTTCGGCGTCAATGTCGGCGCCGACCGGACGGATGTGAATGATGACGATTCCTACGCGGTTTTTGTCGGTGCCAATCCTCTCAATCTTTTCAACCTCCAGGTCGGTGAATTCGACAGGAACGCGCCTCCATTCGAAAGCAACGCGCACAATGACAATCAATGGTCGGTGGAGGCGCCGGTGGCGGGCATCTACCCGTTCCGGTTGATTTACTGGCAGACAGGGCATGGCGCCAATCTCCAGTGGTACACCGTCGATCCAAACTCCCTGGAAACAGTCCTGGTCAACGATGCCAACGACCCGCGCGCGGCGGCGGCATACCGGAGCGCCAGTTCAGCCAAGGCCAACAGCGCTGCGATCCTCGAGGTCACCCCGCTTCCCAATTCGGCGGGCAATGCATCTTCAGATCCGGTGCACATCCTGCTCAAGAACGGCGCCAGCCCGGTCACCATCAGCTCAATCCGCCTGACGCTCAACGGGGCGGCGGTGACTCCGCAGTCGATTATATCCACCAACGGAAATATTGCGATCCAGTATGAACCGAACGCCACGCGGCAGAATCCTACCAACGCCATGACGTTGGTGTATCGCGACGGCACCGGCGCAAGTTACACCAACTCCTGGACCTTCGAGATTAAGATCCAGGGCGGAGCCAGCACCCAGGTGACAGGTCAGTGGGATTTTGAAGCGGCAAATCTGGCGGCCACGGTAGGCAAACCACTCTCCTTTTTTGACGGACCGGACGGGCTCACTGCACAAGGAACACTCTTCGCAACTACCACTGACTTCGGTATTGCGGATATCAATGGTGAACCGGCCAAGGTCATGTATGTGCCGGGGGACCAGAGCCGCCAGATAGGATATATAATGGATCACGGTATCAAGCCGAATGGCGGCGGACTCCGGGTCAATCAGTTCACTTTGATCATGGATGTCATGGTAGGGAGCAGCGGGGCGAGCGCAGCATCCATGTTGCAGATCAGCTCCACCAACAACACTGATGATGGCGACCTGTTCTGGCAGGGGGACAATTTCGGCCAGGGGATGGGTGGTTACAACGGCACCGGGCAGTTCACGGGCGGTGAATGGCATCGGATTGTCGCCGCCTATGACATGGCAGCCACGCCACGGGTGGTGACAAAATTCGTGGATGGAATCAAACAACACGACTGGACTGCGAACCACGGGTTGGACAATCCCCGCAGGGCGTTGCTTCCCACCGCATTACTGTTTGCAGACGGAAACGATGACGAACGCCGCGAGTGGTGGGTGAACAGCATCCAGATCAGGTCCGGAAAATTGAGCGATGCCGAGATGGTGGCGCTCGGTGGTCCGACAGCGAGCGGAATTCCGATGGTGATCCTGCCTCCGACCATCGAGCCTTCACTGACAATCACCAGGGCGGCGGGCGAAGCCTCCATCTCCTGGCCTGCCAACGTCGTGGGATTTGTGTTGGAAAGTTCACCTGGGATTTCTCCCGCCGCCTGGACTGCAACCAGCGGCGCGGTCAACAACAGCGTGACAGTCCCGGCCGGCGGGGAATCGCGATTTTATCGGCTCAAAAAATAGGGCGAAACCACCCCCGCCATTTCCAAAACGGTGCCAGGTCAGGCACTGGCCATCCACTAGGAACTGCCGGCACGGGCAAAGTTTCGGTTCTTAGCCGTAACAAATCAGTTTAACCGCGAATAGACGCCAATAAAGAAGGGTTATACCACGGCTTTCTGACACCTGGAAATCGGTCACGAAACGGTGATCATAATGGTCTCACTCCAATTACTATTTTGTGGCTTTCTACTCGCGTCCATTGGCGGTTTCCTTCTCTTCCTTCTGCATGGACACGGCTTAGACAACTTGTCGAAATCGGCGGCAAAATATTCCATTTTCCACCCTCTCAAAAAAGTTCAATGATTGGAGGGAATCAACCGGGCTTTCTCAGACGGCCTGGCCCGGCCTGGCCCGGAGCGAGACAATTCTTTTGTTTTCCTTTTGCCTCGTAGATGGTAAGGTATCCACATGAGTAACAGTCTACCACTTGCCTACTCGCAGTTGCCGAAAGTGCTGGCCAAATGCCACCTCAAAATCTCCGACTTGCACGAGAAGCTTAAAAGCGCCGGAATCATCGTCAACCCCAAGAGCCTTTATCGGCTGACCACTTCCAACCCACTGCAAAAAATTGACACGCGCATCCTGGGGGCAATTTGCCACACCTGCGACGTGAGCATTCAAGACGTGATTGCCTTTGAGAAGCCCAAATCGGTTTTGGAAAAGCTCACCCATGCCGAACAAAAGCGGTTGGACGATCTGATGACCAGGCACAGCGACGGAAAACTCAATGCCGACGAAATGCCTGAATTCGATAAATTGTCCGAAAAGGCGCACCAGCTTACAATGGCTAATGCGCGAATGCTCGTGGCGCAACGTCGCGCTTTGAACTTGGTGCAGCGCACTCGCATCGTCCGCGCACGACCTCACGGAGAGCGTAAGCGTCCGCAGTCGCCCAAAAGTGTCCTGCAAAATCACTGATGGCGAACGAACTGGAAAAAAACGTTGTTCGGAGGCGGGCAAAGTGCCGTTGCGAATATTGCCATGCGCCGGAGGAAATCACTAGTTACGCTTTTCACATCGAACACATTCATCCGCGTGCCGAAGGAGGAATGGACAAAATCGGCAATTACGCTCTTTCTTGTATGCCTTGCAATCGCGCCAAGTGGGATCATATGACAGGGGAAGATTCTGC